>ENA-OOZA01000197-OOZA01000197.1-human-gut-metagenome-genome-assembly--contig:-NODE-197-length-33534-cov-10.360913_pt1 | contig 33534 bp, 31 predicted proteins | sample MGYA00241703_ERZ501378 | MGnify/ENA primary metagenome ERZ501378 (study PRJEB25962, sample SAMEA2042916) | human gut metagenome | biome: human gut; feature: human-associated habitat; material: faeces...
ACATTGTGCCACAGCTTTATATGAATGAAAAACAAGTCGAAGACTCGGAAAACAGATGCGGTGTTTTTATCGGTTTTTATTTTTATCCATCTCCAACAAATATTCAAACCCAAACACAAACGTGTCTTCCGTTGCATCGCCATACAGAAAATCCTCAAAACTTGTAAATGAAGACTGAAACATCTGCCCATAAAGCATATTGATCGTGTTAATATGCCAAACCATAGCATTACAGTATCGTTGCTCTATACGCTTGTCTTTCATTACAAGTGTCAGGATATGGCATACTGCCTCCAACAGAAACTTATAATACGAGCAATGACTCTCTCTATCTAGCTCAAAGTAATCCACATCCTTACAGTGTAGCCTTGCAAGTCGTTTAAGAAGATAAAAAGCGTTTCCTGCTACCTCCTCATTCTTGCCATCTTCATATTGCTTCATAAAGATTTCAAGCAATGGAACATATGCCATAGCAGCCATTTTGCCATCATTCCATGTGTTCGGTTCTATCCAAACCTTGTCGATTTCCTCACGCATAGTAGGGGGTGAACCCGATAAAACTGTAGTTCTTCCATGACTTCACCGTGCGCATAGCAGCAGGATACTTGTTTGGATAATTATTCTTGATGTCTTGCAGCATATGTCCAAGAGTCTCTGCCATACACTTGGCATGCATATATCGTTCTTCATCTGTCTCACTGGCTGCATAGTCACAACAGTCTGTGTACCATTCTTCATGTGGAAGGTCATTCTCCACTACGTATTTACGGCTGTCTATGGCTTCTGACCAGTAGGTCAGGTAGCGGATTAGTACGTCATGAGGCAATGCCTTCAGCTCTTCTACGACTTTCTATATTTTCTTGTCTACAACTAAATCGTAATAATCACCATCGGCGTTGTAGATGAAATCGAATGAGTCTTTGTGCATGTTTTGTTTATTCTGTCATTTGTGCTTCTTTGTGTAAAGAAGCACTATAGTTATTCGTCTCTATTGTTAATCTCGAAAATCTACTTCTGAATTCCTGTCAAGCTATTTGTCAGAGGCTTGGCAGATTTTCGCTTACGACTTACTTTTTAAAAAGTTCATCTTGTAAACCAGGTGCCAAAAATTAGTGCCCTCACTATTCTCCAATACGTAAATCTCATAAACAACAAGCCTATTGCTATAATTAAGTATGCACTAAATTAATTCCGCCAACAGGTAGTTTTAAGAAATCATATTAGTATAGCTCAAAATTACTATTGGGGTATTTACAATAATTGAGATACTTTATCCAACAATTTCAATATTTTCAATATTCCTTCCTCATGAAAAACAAATGAAAAGTTACTCTTTAATGCAATTTTATTTCCATGCATATACGCATTTCTCGCCTGAATCATTTGTTTTCCATCATAGATTAACTTTGTGTTGCTTGTAGCTAATTGTGTATTTATTAGGTCTTCAATTTTTTTAGGAGTATTACTTCCTACTGCTGACAAATGTTTGCACAACAACGGAATGACAAACTCAAAAGCCACAAAGGTGTAAGCAAAACTGTCTCGATTGTTTGTTCCAGTTATTTTCAACAGCTGATGAAATGCCATATCTAATTGGGCGATAGTTTCTTTTCTATTATTCCCATTTAATCGAGGTGAAGCATTAATCTTTTCCTTTATGCCCTCCACCAACTTGTAACTCTTACGCAAGTAACTTCGGCAATAGCAATATCCTATAGTTTTTACGAGATGCTTTGCGTTTTCTCTTGATTCTTCTTTGGAAAAATGAAATAGCGGCGACTCTTTTAAGTAATATTCATCTGCTCCATTATCGATTAGAGCTTTCAGATTCCATGATTTGCTGGAAGCCGTGAATATTATCACTTGATTTCCAGGATTGGCCTGTTTGATACCTTGCAAAACTTTCATTCCTGAGAATTCCATAACATTTAAATCCTTATTCTCCTCACAAGCCATCAAACGCAAATCCAAGAATATTACATCATAATAACCTTCTTTCAGTTTGTCCCTAATGGCCTTTGGAAGAGCGTTATACGATGCTGTCTCTTTGTCGTGAACATCAAATGCTTCTACGTCTCTCACACAACACTTCAATACCTCTTTCCAACCTTCATTTCCTTTGTCGTCAATCAGCAGATACTTTCCTCCTTTTTGTTTCTCTTGCTTAGGAATAAGATTGGTATCCTTTTTATCATTGTCAGACGTATCTTCCAACACATCACGTATATCCAAATTCTTTATTATAGAATATCTGAAAAACAAATTCATTTCAGCTTTTCGCAGTATCTCAGAGATACGATTTGGATCTTTCGATACAAAGCGATTGAGAGCCATCAATCCCCATTCGTTTGCCAACGAATGATGTCCGTATGTCGCATCTTCTTTTACGTGAATTCTGTTCAGAAAACCACTTTCATAGGTTTCACAAGTCAGTACAACTGTATTTGTCAATGTCGCATCTAAGTCTTCAATCTGGCAGAGAGCAAAGCCTTCTGTTTGCAAAATCTGAGAATAGGGGAAATATCGATAAAAATCTGAAATTGGTTGGTCTGTTACACCTATGATTCGTGATAGTATCGCATGTTTCAACTGTGGACACATCAGCCTAAGAGTAAAAGCCAGTTGCATACCACGTATACCATATTCATCCAAATCTATAATAATGGTGTCTGTCGTTAAATCTAATGAAGACTTAATGACCACATCAATGTTCGTATCGACAATAATTTGATGGTATTTACAATTGTTCGCCTCCTTCAACAAATAACAATTACTGAACTTCTCCTTTTTGCCAAATACAACAATGTTGTCGAGAGCACTCATATTGATTTGGTCATCTAGTAATAGATTTAAGTCTATATCAGCACTATCTTTATAGTGCTGGATAAAAAGTTTCAATCGTCTATAAAACAACTCTTTAGGCATTTCGTATACTACATGAAATTCTCGTTCAAAATTAACTAAGCTACAACCTTTAGAGTATTTAACCAGAGGAATGTCACCAACCATATCCTCTAAATCTGACAACAATATAGAAGCACTTTTCCATTTTCCGTTGTCATTTATTGACAAAGACGAATGATAGCAAATACATGCAGCATCTTTAAAGTCCTCAACTTTAGTTTCTTTACATGGCTTCACCCATCTTATAACATCATCATAAATACCAGTTTCAATGTACTGACAAGCGTTTGTCAATTCACCAAATTGGTTGTCATCTATAATGTAGATATACTCTTTCTTTTCCATCATTTAATTGTTATATTTAGTTTTATAGAAAATGAACTCATGAGTAAAACCTATCGCAGATTCCTCTATCTTCTCAACTTCTTTCTCATCATCTCGTTTTAAGATATTCCAACGCAGATTTTCACTATTCCATTTAGATATAATTGACCAGTCACAATAACTTCGCATTTTATCTTTTATAACCCCCAAGTCACCTGCATCTTCACTCAACCTTTTTATGGCATCATTAATATCTACTGACGGGAACGACCCGATTTGTGTAAGCTGAATTGCATAAACAATCCATCCATTCATTGTTTTTTTGGAGCATGAAACATGTATTTTTTTATATTCTTGATACTGGCAAAACATTGACGACACACGCGCCATACACCAGCGCAAAATATATACATTTGTATAAAAGTCTGCTTTTATTAATTCTTTTGAATCATATTCAAATACAAACTGTGTATACTGTCCTTCTATATATTTTATCAAATCAAACAGCTTGGGCGATCTTACTCTTATTGTATTTCTGAATATGTCAATTATGCCTCCATGCCGTTTAATTGGATGTTCTTCCAATTTTTCCCAATCATCCCATGTCTCCGTATGGAGTTTCTCGTCATAACCAAGCCATCCTTTAATATTGTTACTGACACCTGATATAAAAGTCTTGACTAAACTGTATAATGACTGTGGAATATTGGGATGTCTATTTGCTTCTTCGTAAAAAACGGTTCGACATTGCTCAATAAACGGTCCGACAGTCCAACTTGTATCAGGAAAATCATGAGTCAAAAATTTCAGTCCATTGGGCTCTTCGAATAAACGCAGAACTTCATATGTAGCCTCAATATCATGTTTCTTGCCCTCATTCTTTTTATTCACTACCTCTATTACATTTTCACTATCAATGTTCTTCTTCGTGACTTTTCCTATCAGCTTATCCAATCGTGACCGCAGAGACATATACAAGGGGTTCTTACCTCCCCTTATCATTTTCAGATATTCTATTTTTCCGTCAAGAACATTTTCTAATGAAACGAACTCACCATACGTTCTACGTTTTACATATGCATTATGATAGAATGCATATTTTTGACTTGCAACCGCATAGCTATAACATTCCCACATGAATAACAATGATCGAATCTCCCTAACATACGCTTTCGGAACATTAACCTTATCACTTATTACAAGCCCCGTAACCTCTTGATGCCCTCCACGTTTTTGTAACTTAACTTTTGATGTGTTTATTGTAAAATGTTCTTCTGCTATGATATGGCGTAGTTCTTTACAGAAATCTCCATCATGTTGATATACATTATGCATACTACTAAATGTTATATCATCAGCATAACGTGTATATGTCAATCCAAACCTTCGTGCTACACCTGAAAGTTTCCAATCCAAACGCTCACATACAATATTCGATAGCATAGGCGATGTAGGAGATCCTTGGGGCAAGATATATCGTTTATTTCCATTCTCGTCTTCAATCTCCATAGAACAAAGACCAGCAATTGCACTTGCAACCTCCTTGGTCAGACATAAAGGTCTCAGTTGTAGTTTTTTCCATACTCTCGCTTGCTCTATGCTTGGAAAAAAATCTTTTAGGTCAACATTAAAGATATAATTCTTTCCTATATGAGGTGATGCATTATTAACTATAGACTTACCTCGAACAAAGCCTGTTACATTGTCTTTAGGATAATATATCAATTCCAATAAATAGTTAAGACATTTCTGTATCTCTTTCAACCCTCTTACTGGAGCTGAAATATGTCTATATTCTCCTGATTTTTTAGGAATTTCGAAAGAGACATAATTACGGACAGATCTTCTCGGTGAGGAGAAATAGCAATAGTCATCCCAAGAAATTGGATAGTATTCAACACCATATTCTTTCGCCATATTTTGTTTAATGACATTAAGAACACTGTGTAAATCCCTTGACGTTGTCATGGTACTTATCCTTTTTCTGATTATCCTATCATCCATAATTATTCCTTTTACTTAAAAAGAGAGCCTTCGAGATTTCTCTTCTTTATTTCACACGCGACAAGGCAAAAGCGATGGCGTGAACGTCTAAACATTGTTTATTCTCCAAAACTGAAGAACATCAGTCAAATCTACGACTGACGGTGCAAAAGTTTATCTCTTAGGCTCTTTTATTTCTTTCTAACTAAAATTTAGTCACACGATATTAATGTTCTTCATCACCTTCTCCACCTCTTCCAAAGGCACATTCAACATACGAGATACATAAAGCGGAGTAATGACATCCATGCTTCCCGACTGGCGTTCCATGCCAATCAGATACTCTATGTTCTTTTTCAAATCGCCAAGACTGTTTGAGAATGTAGCTGAAGCCTGTTCTTTGTTTTCCGCTTCCTTTGCTTTGAAAGCATCAAACGTCTCACTTCCATCCTCACCATATTTTCCATCCTTTGCCTCGTATATAACCGATGGTTCCAATATTTCTACAGTATGCCATGCACCTTGTGGTACAACACAGCCATAATTACCAACGGTAGGATCAAGATGAATACGCTCTATCTTGTTTCCGTTTTCATCACAGATAGCCTCCACAATCTTACCGCACAGGAGAAAAACATTCTCCGTACTTTGTGGATGCCTGTGGATAGGTACAACGGTTCCTGGCAACAGAGCATTCAGCATACGTTGCGAATTATCATTAGTAGATGTTCGCAAATCGAAATTCTGACGTAAACGAGGACTCTCTTTTGCCTGTTCAAACAAATTATCGAGTAATTCTTTATTTATTTCCATACCATTATATTCAATTATTGGGCATCCGCTTCGCCCTTCTTGGAACAAAGAGATAGAAGCAGAATGCCCAAATAGCCTTTATTATTTCCATTTTATTCAATATCTGCGCAACACGACTTGGAATGCTTCTGCATAGTTACATCCCCACTGGCTTCCGCGCATAGCTGCCAACCCCGTGATATACTCTACACTTCGAGGATGAGGATACGGACGCATTACGCCACGATACATAGAAAGAGCCTTGCACTTAGCCTGTATTCCATTCTGACCAACCTCTACATAACAGTTAGGACGGAACAGGTTCATGGCATCGTTGATAGCCCACTCAGAGCATGATGGTACTTCCATATACCAGAACTCTTTCACTGGCTTCACAGTTGGCTGACGCTGAAACAAACGTATAGCCTCCTGACAGGCCATAGAGGTTTGCAAGTGGTCATTATTAGTGTCAGCAGGATGATGAGTAATTACAATATCAGGCTCACTCTCACGGATAGCACTTTCAATAAACTGTACCAATTTCAAATGTGGCACAGTGTTCATCTCGATATTCGGAAAAGTTGCCTCATACTTCTTGCTCACACCAACATAGTTTGTTGCAGCATCTGTATCACCTTCCAATTCAGCATCCGAAGGACGGAAAGCTCTTGCTTTTGCCTCTGTACACATAATGGCTACGTCAACTTCGTCGCCTTCATGCGACCATTTCCACATTGATGCACCAGCTCCGAGAACTTCGTCATCGGGGTGGGCTACTACTAATAAGTATTTCATTTGTTGTTTATTTGTTTATTTTCCTCGATATCTGTCAAATTCAAACATTGCTTGATCGTCATCCATTGAATTTATCATTGAATCTATATTTGCATTAGATACATAGTTGTCATCCATTATCATACCATTTACAGATGTTCCTCCATGATTCTCAACATGAGTATTACGCAACAAACCATATTTAAGAAGTTTCTGTCCTAACTCTGAAAGGATGTATAAATTTTCGTCTTGAGCGTCAATTGTATCCAACTTCAATGCTCCCGTGGCATAAAGCAACTCTGTATCACCAGATTTATCATAATACGCATTTTGGTATTTCTCCAATTCATTCAAATCAACGTATGGTATTCTTTCCAACATTGAAGACAATCTAAAAAAATCATGAATAGTAATATCATTGTTTACTCTTGACTTTATAAGATTTGCTAAAACAGTCGCTTTGTTAATGTTATCTGTTTTATTAATAAGATTCGTAACAACACTTCCAGAAAAATCCTTGGCGTTTTCTTCAACATCATCCATAAAAGATTTAATGTCCTTAGGTTGTAAATCTTTTATGCCATAAATAAAAGCAAGAAGTTTTCTATAGAAATCCATTTCTAAATATGTCTCTCTATTATTTTTAGCAATTTGAAGATATGAAGCTATAACACCTCCAACTACTGGTTAACAATTAAAGGCTCCTATCAGTGCTTCTTTGCTTATATTTTTCAAATCAACTTTATTTATATTCTGCAAATCATCGGATTCTAATATATCTTTTACAACGACAGATAAATCATTCATATTATTTCGTTGTTACATTATATGACTCTATAGCTTTTTCCAAAATCATCAATGCCCTCTGTAAGTCTTTCTTGCAAAGCACATATGCTAATCTGATTTTTTCCAAATTCAGGATTTATATAAAATCCCGCTGCAGGAGCCATCATTATCGTTTCTCCTATAACAGGTTTCTTCTTGTTTCCTGAAGGAGTCATTGAAGATGTTTTATCATCTACATAACAAAACTCTTCCAAACACCATGCACAGAATTTTTCTGCATCATCAACAGGCAATCGGGCTACTGTATAAAAAGCTCCCATTGGCATCGGAGTATAACAACCTGGTATACGATTAACCCCATCTATAAGGCACTTTCTACGTTCCACATATTCATCATATACCTCACGAGAATACTGTTCTGCACCCTCTATCGAAGCCTCAGCAACTAACTGTCCTAACAAAGGAGGACTCAAACGTGCCTGACAGAACTTCATGACAGTCTTTCGTACATTCTCGTTCTTGGTTATAAGTGCTCCAATACGAATGCCGCATTCTGAATAACGCTTCGATACAGAATCTATCAAAACAACATTCTGCTCAATACCCTCCAAGTGCATTGCTGAAATATACGGCGAACCTGTATACATAAACTCACGATAAACCTCATCAGAGAATAAGTACAAATTATACTTCTTCACAAGGTCTCTAATTTGATTCATCTCTCTTTGTGTATAGAGATAACCAGTAGGATTGTTTGGATTGCAGATCAAAATGGCTTTAGTACGCTCATTTATCAGTTCTTCAAACCTTTCTACTTTAGGCAGACAGAAACCTTCTTCTATTGTAGTTGCAACAGTACGTATTACTGCTCCAGCTGAAATAGCAAAACTCATGTAGTTAGCGTATGCTGGTTCTGGCACAATTATCTCATCACCAGGATTTAAACAACTCATAAATGCAAAAAGAACAGCCTCAGAGCCCCCCGAAGTTATTATAATATCATCAACATCAAGTTTTATCTGGTATCTTTCATAATAACCTACCAATGCTTGACGTAAAGACCGATAACTTTGTGAAGGAGAGTACTCTAGAGTAGTCCTATCTACATCTTTAAGTATATCTAACGCTTTCTTTGGTGTAGGCAAATCAGGCTGACCAATATTCAATCGGTAAATTTTTATACCTTTGTCTTCCGCTTTATAAGCTAAAGGCGCCAATTTCCGAATCGGAGATTCAGGCATTTCAATTCCCCGTTGAGAAATCTGAAGAGTTTCATTCATTTTCTTATTATTTTGTTAGTGCTCAATTCCCTACGCATCATTCTAATGATACGTCATTTGCTAGATTCTAAAATGTCTCGGTTTTAACAACTTAGCATATGTTGTCCATATAAATCCTGATATAAAACTGTCACTATAGCATAATCTATGCTTCCAACGATTTTTCCAAAATCTTCTTGGTTTAACCCATAAACCACTCAATAGTGAACCTGTTTCATATTCAGAAAACTCAGGTGATAAAATATCATTTAAAACCCTTTTTACAATGTTTTTATCATTCTCATATTTATAGAAAATTTCGACTGGCATTCCTAAATAATCAACGCCAATAGAACTGAGAATATTTGCAAAACGTGTTAATCCGAAAGTATCTAATTGGGAATATAATAGCTTCCAATCTATAGAATCGTTGTATTTACGTATAAACAGCAACCAATCCAATACTTGCCTAATGTTTATTTCAGTTGACGCAAAATGTCCTGAACAGTGTTTTAATATGAACAAAGCATTAAAATTACACGATGGTATATATATATATTTACATGTATCAGTTTGACAATATTCTGTTCTTACTATCTGTTTAAAGCATTCTTCAATTTTTCTACTTGACTTATGGTCATATGCATTTATAAAATCAAAATGGTTTTCTACAGATATTCCTTTATATAAAAATACAGAATGGTGATGATGTGAATTGTCAACATCTATTCCAAGTTTTTCTTTTATCACATTATCACCAGCTTTCCATACATTTTTATGTCCAAAAGTTGGATGTGTGTTTCTTTTGCCTAAGAATATATCTATATCACCTACTGGTCTATGCTCAGGTTTGGGCCAACATAATGACAAACCATATCCTTTAAGCAACATCATAGTAAAACCATTGTCATAATAAAAATTTGCTAATGAATAAATGGCATTCTTATGAAATGAATAAGCTTTTTCCATTGAGCATACATAACCTATCCAATGAATAAGAACATCTCTTGGTGGACGACAATTCAAAGGCAAAGCTTCAATAGCATCTAACGCAACTCCTGCAACCCCTTGTCCCTTAGCTGTTTGGCAAACTTGTTTCCAATTAACATCTTTAAATAGGGCTAGATCTAAATCATAATCTACATTTATAGCATGAGCAACGAGTTGCAATACAACTGATTCTGTTAGTGTCAATTTTCTTATATTTTATAATTTTCCAAAACATCCATTGGTTTCCAACCCAATTCTCGCTTAGCCTTTTCATTACTACAAACGTCTGATGTCACGATTTTCTCCAAACGTTGTGAATTTATAGGTATGAAACTAAACACATCTCCAAGCATTGCAAGACATTTTGCCATCCAATAAGGTATGCTAATTGGCTTACGCTTTCCCAATTGTTTTGCAATAGTGGCTTCCAATTCGCCAAAAGAAGGGTTATGATCATCACATACATTATACACGCCACCCTTTTCTGCCACAAGTGGTACAAGATGGGCAATATCATCTACCATAAGGACACTCTTCTTCGCTTTACCACCAGCTATGCTTAGATAAGCTCCTGTCTTGATACCATGTATCATAGCTCCCAAATTACCAGGAGCACCTTTACCTGCTAATAATGAAGGACGAAGGATACCTAATCTAACATTATGCTTTTTACACCATTCTGTCAAATAAGCTTCTGCCTTAATCTTACTGTCTGAATATGGAGAATCACCGACCAAAGGTCGGCTATTCTCTGTATCCATATTTCCTGGCTTATCACCATACACATTCATTGATGAGATAAAAATAAAGGCTTTAGGAACTCCTACCTTTTCTAATGCTTCACAGAGATGTATTGTACCAGTAAGGTTTACATCATAAAAAGCTTTTTTCTCCATTTCTGTCTTTGGATAAACATGAGCTTTTCCTGCAGCATGAAGTACAACATCATAACATTCTGGCAAATTAGGCACATCTGTTACAAAATTAGCCTTAATCATATCTGCATCCATGATGCCAATAGTAGTTACATTATATTTCTTATCCAGTATAGGTTTTATATTCCTTCCAAGAAAACCAGTACCACCAGTGAACAATAATTTTTCCATAAATCCAATTACTTAAAATTATCCCAGTTTTTAATTACTTCATCCCAAGGACCACGATCCTCCTTGTCATAGATATACACACATTTGGCATCCTTGAAGTCACGCAGCCATTCTGCTATAGAACACATACCGCCCTCTACACGCTTGGCATAATCGATCACCTCACTCATTGATGTAAAAGGTTCAAACTCCTTACGGTCTGTTGGGTCAATATATCCATTCTCCATACCCTTGATCCAAAGATAAGGCAAAGGCATACCAGCAAACTTACAAGTCGGGTTCCAAGCTGAGGCACGGAAATTAGTTTCCATAAAGTAATAAGTACCATTCTTATCAATCAAGAATTCGACCTCAAACACACCCTCGAAACCTATTTCCTCAAACATAGCCTGAAGTTTCGCTTCCATTTCCTTATCTTCAAACATCTTTACATCATGATAAGGACTATAATAACCTTGAATGAGGTACTTCCACTTCATCTCGGTAATTATCTGCATTTCCCTACCTTTATTGATAGTGTAACCCTCCAAAGCCATCTCATTCTGCTTGTCCACAAAATGCTGAATCATAATTAGAGGACTTTCTATCTTGACGATAGCTTCTTTCAGTTCCTTTTCATTCTGACAGATATACACATCACCTTTCCAAGAACCCGAATTAGGCGAAATATCCTTAGTAATAATAGGATACCACAAATTTTCAGGAAGTTTGTCTTCCTTACTGATAACGTAACTATCCAGCACATTAAAGCCATGCTTTTTTGCAAGTTGCTGGATATTATACTTATCCATAAACTCATTGATACGTCCATTGCGTCCAGCATTATAAGTTATGAACTTATCCTTCCACTCGTCATAATGAAGGTCGAAATAGCCTACAGACTTGTCATCCGAGAACACTATGTAGGGTTTGTTGCCAGTTCCTTCTGCCAAATGTCCATACTTCTCCATCAACAGATTAAAGCCTTCCTCAACAGAATCCACACGATATAACTCAGAGATATACTTACTCTTTGTTGCTACCTCATATCGACGTTTTACCGAGATATAAACTGGATTAATACCATTCTCACCTAAAGCGCGAATCATATTCAGCGGATTATAATGTTCCAGTGCAAACACTATACATAAATGTCCATTGTATTGATTATTCATATTGCTTGTTTTTTAGTTGTTATTTACCATCTTTATAAACGTTCTTTCCAAGTACTACAGTTGATATAATGCCAAAGAATGTTTTTACATCAAGTCCTAACGACATGTCATCAACATACTGAGCATCCATTTCAAACTGAGTTTCACGATCTGCTGTCGCCCTCAATTCAAGATCAACCGTACAAAACATTCCAGGTAGAGCATCATATCTGTGAGCATAACGCTTGCAGTCTTTATAAGGCTCAAACTCAAAATCAAGAATCGGACGTGGACCTATAATAGCCATTGTTCCGTTTAGAATATTGAACATTTGAGGCAACTCATCTAAACTTGTTCGACGTAATATTGCTCCAACCTTTGTTATGCGGCTATCACTTTCAGAACTGGCAATACCACCTTTTTCGAAAGCTCCTTGACACATTGTGCGGAACTTATAGCAAGTGAATGGCTTCATGTTCTTACCCATACGCACCTGTTTAAACAGAGCAGGTCCATTGCTATCACACTTAATAATAATAGCAATGAAAATCATAGGAATAGCACATACGGCAAGTCCGCACAATGCTAAAGTAAAAGATATTAATCTTTTGAAAAAATGTTTGTACATATTTTATAATAATCGTTTTTTTAACATATTTGTAAATCGCTTTTCTATAATTTCATATAGTATATAAGAAATACCCCATGCTATGATAATGGCGATCAAGTCACATACAATAGCTTTAGCACTAATCATTGTACCACCAAAAAACTCTGCAAAACGCAAAATATAAAGGTGTATAAGAAAGTAAGAGAAAGTCCAGTTACCCATGATAGTCAATTTCTTGAAAATACTTAATTGCATTATTGGCGATTTCCCAGATTGAATAACAAAAACCATTAATAGAAGAATTAACGTTAGCAATACCCATCTATTATTAAAGCACATAGTTGCTATAAACAACATTGCTGCAAAAATTAATAACAGAGAATTAGAATTATTCTTTTTACTTATTTTGCATTTGCATATATAGTATGCTGCAATACCTACTGTAAAATATATTATGTCAGGTTTCAAATAAAACTTCATAAACGCAGAGCTTGGTTCTAGAAGAATACCACACAGCATAATAACTATTACTACAAATAAACTCAACAAACCTCTGTTCTTATAAGAAATTTTAGCCACAATCCAAAATACCAAATAGTATAGCATTGTAGTCTGTATGGTATGTCCCATACTAACAATTGGATACATAGCATTGGCTGTAGCTGTAGCTTGGTGACTATACGGAATAAGGAACATGCTCTTTATCAGATCTATCAATGTAGGATCATATGGAAAAAGAGAAGGTTTTGTTTTCATTGCTATAAAAGTAGCAATGGTCAAAAACCAATAAAGAGGAAATATTTTTATTAATCTCTTAAGCATAAACTTCCCACAACCTCTTTCTGTAGAAAGCATTGTAACATAACCAGAGATAGCATAGAAAATAAATACTCCGTTAACTAACCATACATTATAATTTCTTCCTAAAGAATCAAGAAATCCCACATGGAATAAAGATACTGCTAATGCACTAAAGAATCTAAGAATCTGTATATTAGCTAATTTCCCCCCCCAATATGATTTGCTGGAGATTCTAACAATGCTTTATTTAAACTCATGATCTTTGCTTTTTTATTAATTCCTGTCTGTTATTATAAAAACATTCCTTTATGTATTCTGCATCGAAATCATTCTTTACTGTTGTATACACATTATAAGACATTGTTTTATATTCCTCATTAGTTTGAGTGAGAGCCTTTGTCATGGCACAATAAAGAGTATCTGCAGATTTTATTTCACAAACGAAACCTGTCTTGCTTTCAACAATTAAATCAATCATTCCATTGATTCTTGTAACAATAGATGGAATGCCTAATGCCCCAGCCTCTAATATTGTATTCGGGAAACCCTCACGATAACTTGGAAGCACAAGATAATCGCTGGCTGCAACATATCGTTCTGGATCTGAAACTGCACCTGTAAACACTACATTTTTCTTCTTTTTAATTTTTGTGAGCAGTTCTTGATCCAATGAATTAATTTCGTCGGGAGCACCTAAGATAAAGAGATAAGTATCATTTCTATCAATTCTTATAAATGCTTCCATTAGTTCATTAACACCCTTCTGGGGTACAATGCGACCGACAAAACAGAAAACTTTCACATTCTCAGGAATCTGATATTGCTTTCTGATTTCTTCTCTCCATATAGTTTTCTTTTGAATATCAAATCGCTTTAGACTAACACCCTGAGCACTACCTTTTCCGAGAACAACTCCTTTCTTAGGTTTGAATAAACCTTCCTTAATAGCCCATTCTCTATTTAGATGGCTATCTGGTTGTACACTTGTAGAAAGCAAGCATGTGAAATACTCCATGAACTTGAAGAATTTCAGTTTCATACCTGTATAGTCTGTATAAGGTATACCCCATTGGCAGAAGATTCTTACAGGTACGTGTGCCATCCAAGCTGCAATAGAGGCATATAAGCCAGCATTTGATGATGCATACTGAACAATATCAAATCTCTGTTGTTTAAATATCTTGTATAGCCTATAAGTACACTTTATCACTTCTATAGGTGACACTGCACCTCTACCCATTTCCACAGGAATGTAGGTTATAGGCGCAATAGCATCATTACTGAAGTTGTCACAAGGTTGACAAATCAGATAACTGTCATAGCCCCTTTCTGCTACATAAGAAAGAGTCGGTACCATTATTTTTGCAGTACCAGGACGAGTGGTTATTCCACAAATCTTTATTTTGCTCATCATTTTATTACATTTCTAATCTTCTTTTGCAGAAGGAATGTAGTAAGTTTAAATCCAAACAGTTTATATACTAAGTTCACTTTCTTCACTTTAGGGTCTTGAGTGTATTTCAATAGATACTGATACCGCTTCAAATACTCGTATTTTTCTTTTGCTATTTGTTTGTCTAAGAATTGCAGATAGCCGAGTATGATGCTATATTCATATGCTAAAAATGACAGGATGCAATCTTTTGCCTCCTTGCTAAACGAACGGTTATTAATCTTTTGTAGCTCTGTCTCTACAATATTAATAAGGCTATCAATGCTTCTTAGGCTGATGTTGTGAGTAATAGATCCGGCGACCCCCTGTCGGTATGCATACACGTTTAAGTTTATAAACATGCACTCCTTACAACAGTCTAACAAATTGATAAACCAAGGAATGTCCTCTGAAAGTTGCCCCTTAATGAAAGTCAGATTATTGTCTATAATAAACTGCCGTTTCATCATTTTCATACACGCACTCATTACGATAGAACTTGTGCTAGTTAGTAGTTTTACAACCTCATTTTTTCCTTTCGGTTTTGAAAGCTTGCTATCGTATAACGTCCATGGAGAAAATGTATCACTGTCTGGGTAGTAGTAACTGCAATTGAAATTTATGAAATCCACATTCGGATTGTCAATTGCAACTTGCACCAATTTTTCAAGATCGTCATTGTGCATCCAGAAATCATCACTATCAACATAGATAAGATAATCACCAGTTGCATACTTAGTTCCGTAGTTACGAGCATCACTCAAACCTCCATTTTCTTTGTGTACAGCCTTAATACGCGAATCTTCTACTGCATATTTATCACATAATGATGGACATGAATCTGGTGATCCGTCATCTACAAGAATTACCTCTATATTACGGTATGTTTGACCTACAATACTCTTAACACAACGATCAAGGTATTGCTCTACCTTATATACAGGTATTACAAAACTAACTTTCATCTTTTTCCGAACCTTTTGGTTTATTATTTGTTTCTCTATTATTGAATACCTGCACCTGCAAGAAATTCCTCGAAACTTGAAAACATTGCCTTATGATGCTTTATATAAGTATCATATGATGGCCCCAGTTGGGATTTTATAAGATCTGAAATTTCAGGATATTGTTGAACCTTATCACCATCAATAAACAACACAAATTCTTCGCGGAAATCTGCAATTGTTGGTTTTCTATTAAATCTTTGTTGAATGCTTACTGCATAATCAAAAGCCTCCTTAACACATTTGATTTCACGTTTAGCATGAAATTCATCTATATTCATAATCACTCGACAGGGAGATCCCGCAGCAATAGAATTAGAAGGAATGTCTTTAGTAACAACACTATTAGCACCTATAAAAACATTATCGCCAATGGTTACACCTTTTAGAATTGTTACATTATACGCTGTATTGACATTGTTCCCAATCGTTATACGACCACTCGAAGGAAGAAATTCTCTTCCTGAGTAAATGAACGTTCTTGTTACCCAATCATGGGTCAAAAGTGTCAATCCCTTATTGAAATAGCAATCATTGCCAATTGTTATTAAACTAGGACGTGTCAGATCAATTTCAGTTGAAAAAGGTCTAAATTTATTACCCCCCCCGATTTCTATTCCATTATTTCTTAAGTAATTCACATATGTACGATTTGAAAAACGACATACGTAGCTCCAAATTTTTGAAATTATGCGATGTATTATCATATTATATTCGATTTAATCCAATTAATACTATCCTGTCGCAAGTTTTCCAACTTATCTTTAACAACGGTTATATCATATTGTGGTTGAATAGTTTCAATTTCGGAATCAATTTTTGCAATACAATTTTCAGCACCGCAAGCTTTCAACAAAGAGGTTTGCCTATCATCACCTACGTTATCCGGTACAACAGAAACAAGAGGAACGCCAAAATTGAGTGCAAAGGCTGTTCCATGAAAACTTGATGTTACGACAAGACTTGCATTAGCGAAAAGACTTAAAAACTCAGGTATTGTAGAGTTATCAGCATCAATAAAGTCAATATCCTTACAATCCTTTGAATCCCTAATTCCCTCTAATGCTACAACCTCACATTTCATTTTGTTGCTAAAATGTTTCACTACTTCATATATATATGGACGTGGCTCAAAAGCATAAGCCCACATATAATATAAAATATAAGGTTTCTTTCGTTTTGTACCAAAAGGGAATTTTTCGATCCATTGTTCTTTGCTAAGTAATAAAGTAGGGTCTAATGTTACCTTAACGGGTTTGTCTATTTTCAATTGATTATGAATAATAGCAGTTCCATTGTTCTCTCTAACAGATATAGCTTTAAATTTATTTAATTCATTCTTAAATAATGGAGTATACTTGTTAGCTATTGTTTTAGTTGCAAAACTTGACGATAAAGAAAATCTTCTTTTATCAGACGGAGCGAATTGTAATAGGAAACACGGATCACCCAGAAGATATTTTGTATTCCATACTTGGTCACTTCCTACTACAAAAGCGTCATACCCACTCCAATCATATTTTTCAAGTGCTGTTTGGTTGTCAAAAGGAGAAGTAAAGTCTAAAAACTGCTTTCTAAACCTTTTAAGCACCGCTGCTTTACATTTGGGCATCAATAGGGTCTTAAGAGAATAAAAACGTTCTCTAAAAGAAGGGCGACGTCCCATTTCTTTATAATACCTATCATTAAAATAGTTATATTGAATCACCTTTACATCATGTCCTAAATTCCGAAGTAATTCTTGTGTTGCATATGTTTGCAGTACAGAACCGTAATTGGGGACATGGTATATGGTTATAAGTCCTACTTTCATCTTATAATCATTCTTTTAATTTTTGCAATAACTTTTATAGAAAAGATTAGCGATTTAAAATACATTGAATCTATCGGTTTACCATCCTTCAAATAACTCATTACAATATTGCTAAATGGCTTACGATGTGCATTCTTTTTCATCTGTCCTTCTGCAACAATGTTTAAAGGTTGTTCCTTTAAGGTTACACCTTTAAGATTTTCAATGATATGCTGTCCCTTTTCTGTAAAGGAAATTAAAGCACTTACACCTTTTTCGTCTTTAGAATAAACCTCACCCCATAAATCACCAATTCTTATATCAGCAGAAGACTTATCCATTTTATATTTACAGTCTTTTTGGCATTGGGGGCCTAAACAAAAATCGCCTAGAAATAATTCATAGAACAAATCGCCTTGAGACAAACGAGATTGTATATAACTTTTTTTTTCCCTTATTAATAGATTGTAGCTATCGTGCCAATCCACTGGTTTTGATGTCTTTTCTCCATCCATACCCATCAACCAGCTGTCATGCCATCCATACTCAAACTTATTTCTCCAAGAAGCATACGTAACCTTTCCTATTTTAGGCTCAAGCATCTTGATGTAAGCCTTCCATGCATGCATAGATGGTACACAGTGACAATAGAAATCCATAAGAACAAAATTATCCTCACAACGAAATTTCCGTATCATCCTGCGGAAGGAATCTATTTGGCAAGGAGTTCCTGTAATAAGATACTTTTGTTCTTTACGTTTAATTTGTTTAAAAGCTGCTTCGGTATAACTCTGTATGTATTTACTGCCTATAGATTGTACAAACTCTTCAACTGTAGTTGCAATATAATGTTCAGCCCTTTGTTCCTTGATGTCATAACGGCAACCAACAGCTTGATATCCTTGCTCAATTAGTTGCTTTCCTATCTCAAAGCCGATACCACCACTTGAACACTTTCTACGTATCGCATCATCATCACTCCATGCAGCCCATGATTTAATACTTGTTTCATCTGATTTCAGAGCACGCTCATTATGATTGAATGCACATACATCAAGACATATACCGCACTCTGTACATTTATTTGGTTCATCAATGTAAGGAGTATAAAATCCATTTTCATTCAATTGAATTTTGATTATTTTCTTTCCACAACTAGCTGCACATACTCCACAACCATAACAATTTGTTATATCTTTAACATTTATCTTGTTCATAGTATTTCCTCTCATAAAATTACATCTTATTTAGTGCACTAATCCACTGTGTTTGAATTCTGTTTTCCGAATAATCTTCAACAACTTTTGTTCCTTCTATTCCCATCTTTTCTGCTTTTTCAACGTTATCAAGCATAAAAGACATAGCTTCTGCTAATTCTGTTGCATTTCCTCTATCTACCAAAAGACCATTGATATTATTCTTAATTAGCATAGCAGCACCTCCTGGACTACAATCAGTAGAGATAGATGGGATTCCTAAAGACATATATTCAAGTAAAGCATTGGGGATTCCCTCAAAATCAGATGAAAGAACACCTATAGCGGCATTTTGAATATGATCAACTATATCAGATTCATTCATTTTTCCCATAAATTTAATCTGAGAGTGATTTGAAGATAGTTCATGTAATTTCTCTTCATCAAACTTACTGCCATCTCCATATAATTCTAAAACGACATCGGGGTATCTTTTCTCTATTTTAATAAATGCTTCTATTAATATATCTTGTCTTTTCTGATATAAATCTAATCTTGCAACACAAACAATTTTCCTTTCTATATTTCCTTTTCTTTCTACAGTGCGTTCTATTCGATTTATCGGATTGGGTATAACGACAGATCTATCTTATATTGCTTTAGAATAATATTGTTGAGCTCCAATAGTCTGAAAAACATAGAAATCTGCAAATGAAAAGAGCCAATTATTAATTTTTTCTACAATTTTCATTTTTAGAGTCTTCCCTTTTTGGAAAGGGTCACCTCTTTGGGAATACAATAGTTTCGTTTTTAGTCCTAAGCAGGCTAAACTTAATCGTATCTGTGATGGAGGAAGAAATGCTACAGCAACATCAAAAGCTTCATTTTTTATATATCTTCTTAAAAAACGAACAGTTGACAATAAACCATCCCCTAAACCTCCGTTACATTCAAGATTAAAATGCACATGTTTTATTTTTTTTGATATGAACTGATTCACAGCGGTATCTCGATAAGTAACAATTGTAACATCATTTCCTTCCGTAGCACATTGGTTTGCCACCCAAACTATCATCTTGGATGCACCACCATAACCGATATTGGTATTTAAAAAGAGTATTTTCATAATAGTTAATTGGATTTTACCATACTTGATGAGCCCCCCAAGCAAAGGAAACATGAGAAAATGAAAAGTGTATCGATAAATATATTATTCAAAGATCCTAAAACAACAATATTAAAAACACTTGCAGTAAGCATGAGTGTTCCATTACTCAAAGACTGCTGTCTAAGACCATGTAAACATAAACAAACAAATTTTATCAGTATTATTACATATATAACAAGAGGTACAATACCAAAATCATATAGAATTTCTAAAAAATCATTATGGGCAGGTACGCCATTCAAGACAGATATTGCAGAACGATACCCATGACCAAACATTTGATTCCATAATGACGACTTCTCAAAAGAACTTAATAAAATATCATATAGATCAGTTCGTCCACTTCCACTATCATCCTTTATTCCTTGAAATCGGAATAAGATTTTATTAATTACTTCTGAATTATTAGTTACAAACCAATATAGAGCTACTAATAGTCCCGCAAATATTCCGACACTCTTGAAAGATGATTTTCTATTCCTATTAAAAAATGAGTATTGCAAAAGAAATAACATCAAACTTATAGTATATGCTATAAGAATTGATCTTTTAGCGGAAAAAGCGCAGATTATTCCCACTAATACGAAAGTAATAATCCTATAAGTATCCTTTTTAAAACAAAACACTAACGGGAAAAGGAGTATCACAAAAAAAAGCGAATCTGGGTCTACAAAAAATATAGAAAGATATCGGTAAGAAATATAGAATATCGGTAGTATTAACAATAATGTCCATAGATTAGTGGATTCCTCTTTTTTGTTATATAACATATAATAAAGAGATTGTCCTAATATGTATCCCATAGGAATTGCAAGAGTATGAAGTATATTTCGTATTGCTGTATTCGTACTAGCAAGTAAAATATTAGGTATCTGTGTCAGAAATAATAATAATGTAAAAGAAACAATAATCTTGCGAAAATTTTCATTATTGAAAGATGCTTGTGAATTACGTATAAACAGGAAACTAGTTAGGAATAGTACTATTAGCACATAGATGCTAAAATCCGATGCTTCGCCTGTAACATAATACTCAAAATTAAAATGAGATAATGCAAAAAAAGACATTGCAATTATCACATATTGAAATATTAGTGTTTTATTATTCATTGTAGGTATTTTTTGTATAAAAGCGATAACTCATAGACATAAACAAAAAGTAAATAGTTGCAGAAAGAACTCTTGTTACTATTGCACCATTTATTCCCCAAATATATACGAACAAAACATTTCCCAAAACAGTTATGATTCCACAAGCAAAAGCCCCGTTTCTGATAGGCTTACCTTGACCATGAGCTCCAAGAAAACGATTGAACAAATCTCCTAACCCATTGATGCTAGTCGCTATCGCTAAAAAAGCTGCATATAGACCAACAGAAGAGTAATTCTCATCATACAAGAAAGCAACAACATATTTAATAATAAAAATAAACAACAAGCAACTTGCTAATGTTAATACAAAAGAAGAAGATAATACTTTTTTATCTATTTTCTTTTGAGAAGCAAACTGCTTAAAAAAAGTAGTGCCTATAATCATCGGCAACATAGACAAAGGTGCTGCCATGGTTGCCGATAATGTATAGAATCCGACATTAGAATTGTCAATACAAAACTTTCCAAGTGTTATACCTGCAATATATTGGGTTGAGACTGCAATCAAAGAACCTAAATAAACATTAAATCCATATTGCTTATTTTCTTGAGACAAGGCCGCTAAAGAATTCTTAAGATTTGAAAATTTTGGTTTAGTTGACAGTATTAATGCTGTATATATAATAATTCCAATACCATCATATAATAGTAACATTTTGGATGACGAAGCTCCAAAATACTTATAGATAAAGAATGCAATAATACAATATAATCCAGGAGGTAATAATCTAGCCACTGATATTCTCCCAATATGATTGTCTCCTTGCCCTACAGTGTTTATATAATTAAGCATGAGTGAATATCCACATACTGGTATTGCTAGAAAAAACAAATTTGTCTCTGTTGGAAGTACATTATAAAATCCCAAAATCAGCATTGCAAACATGAGCATACTTATTGCAATTCCTAAAACAAAGCACATAGCACCTCGAATATTTCTTGATTGTTCCTCGTTTTTTGACAAAGCTAGCAATCTACTACCAGAAGTAAAATATCCAAAAAGAAGCAATGAAGTTATAAAGTCAATAATATTCTGAACATATCTATAGTCTCCGTATTCTGATGGAGTAAGAGCTCTCGTATTCACAACTGAGTTCAAAATCCCCAAAGCGACACCAATTATAGATGAACCATAGAGCAAAAGTATTTGTGTTTTTGCTTTTGATAATTTTATTTTTTTGTTGATCATTAAATGATAGTTAATTTTGATTGAATATAAAATCAATTATTTTCTTACTCTCTTTAAGATAATTGAAGTTCTCTCGTGCAACTATCCTACCTCGTTCACCAATAGCTTTTGCTTTTTGAGGATTCTGTATCGCCCACAACAAATTATCTGCAAAGGCTTCAATATCTCCACAATCTGACATAAGAGCAGATTCTTTATCAATTAAGAATCTCGGAATATCACCAACTTTTGTAATTACAACCGGATTTCCCGTCAGCAAATACTCGCCTAATTTCGTTGGAAATCCATATGTATTCTGAATACTATTAGGTCTTGCAAGTGCTAAAATATCAGCATTTGTAAGTAGTTGAGGAATTTCAGCAGCAGGAACAATACCAGTAAACACGACGCGATTAATAATACCTAATTCTTCAGCCAATCTATAATTTTCGGAATCATTTGATGGAGCTTTACCTATAATATAGAGTTTATATTCAGGGCATCTGTCAGAAATCATTGCAAAAGACTTCAATAACAAATCTACACCATCCTTACGATTCGCACCATTACCGCAATAAGCAATATATTTTTCAATACCCTTTTGTTTTATTACATTTGTAAATCTTGACTCATCAACTACCATATTGATTATTTGTAATTTATCATGATTCACTCCACTACTTTCAAAGAAATCTGACAACGCTTTTGATATAGGCAAAACACCATCTGCTTTGGCACAAGAATCAAGATAATGATCTCGGAAAAACTTGAATCTGCTGATATGATAAGCGGCAGGATGTTCTGTTCGCTCATGAAAAACTTTCACCCCTTTTCGCCGAACTAAAAAATAAAGATATTCTGAACATCCTAGAAGTAAAAGTACATCCCCTTTCTTAAGTGAAAAGAAGAACTTTCCATAAGAATAGACCATATTTAAATTCCTTAACAAACGACTCTTTAAGAAACGTTTGTTCCATAAATACTTAACCTTTATACCTGGAAATTTTTGTTCCATAATACTGCCATAGGTATCAGGCATAATATAAACTAATTCCGCCTTTACTCCTAGCTCAGAAAAACCTCTGAAAAATGACATATTATGATTTGCATATGCTTGATTTGGAGCATATCCATCACACAATATATAAAACTTACCCATAATATAAATAAAATATAATGAAACTATTATTAAATATTCATCCTTTGCCTCAGTTGCTCTATAAGTTTTATTCTTTCAGCATATTTATTATCAGTAACATACCAAATAGAGCGCTCAGATTTTATTACTGCAGGAACAGAAGTAAGTAGAATATTATCTTTCATAAAATCCTTAGCAACAACACAATTAGCGCCAACAGTAATACCACTTCCTAATTTACCTTCGAATATCAACTTACAGCCGGCTGAACAATACAAACCTTCTCCTATTTCTTTCATTGCATTCGTAATGCAGACCGATGTATGTAAAACAGCGTATTTCCCTATTCGGTTTGACGGACCAACCACAATAGTACCATAATGCGGTATAACTAATCCATAGTCAAAAACATTCGGACCTATACTAAAACCTAATTTCACCCCCAGTCTACTATATCGTATTTTATTGATTGCCAATAAAAATTTCCCCCCCCGTTTTGTTGGTAATAAGCAACTTTTCGCATAGATATTATATACTGCATTATGTAATCTGGAAACAAAAAGTTTTTTATTCTCTGCTTTAATGAAGGCTTAAAATATCCTCGATTCATCATGTAATCTGCCATGACATAGAACTCAAGTTCTTTCTTAGATTTTATCATATAAAAATGCTGATAATATTAGTGCACAATTTTTGTTTATACCACCAAATAAGAATGGTATTTAGAATTATGTAAACGAATAACTTATATAAATTATTATTTGATGTCCAATGTATAGATTAGACTCATCGCAATCTATACACTAGCACCAAATTATATTATTTAAAATCCTTTATCGTATTGACTTTCATAAAAATAAATACTCCAATATATTTTATTGAAGTGTTAACCGTAAATATTATTATTAAAACTTACGCCACACCATCTTATTCACAATACCAACATAGCTCTGCACAATTTTCACAACCTTTGTCGATACATTCTCGTCAACATAATCAGGCACAGGAATGCCATGCTGACCATCCCGGCAAAGTTCAACGGCAGTTTCTACAGCTTGGAGCAAAGATTTTTCGTCTATACCAGCAATGATGAAGTCGCCCTTGTCGATAGCCTCAGGACGCTCTGTAGATGTACGGATGCAAATAGCGGGGAATGGATGACCTACAGAGGTAAAGAAACTTGACTCTTCAGGAAGTGTACCAGAATCAGACACTACAGCAAAAGCATTCATCTGAAGGCAGTTATAGTCGTGGAAGCCAAGAGGCTCATGCTGGATGACACGTGGGTCGAGTTGGAAACCTGATGCTGCCAGACGGTTGCGTGAGCGTGGATGACAGCTATAGAGGATTGGCATGTCGTACTTCTCTGCCATATGGTTGATAGCATTGAAGAGAGAAAGGAAGTTCTTCTCTGTGTCAATATTCTCTTCACGGTGAGCAGAAAGGAGGATATACTTGCCCTTCTCCAAACCGAGACGTTGATGAACATCACTCGCCTCAATCTCAGAGAGGTTGTTGTGGAGAACTTCTGCCATAGGTGAACCTGTAACGTATGTGCGCTCCTTTGGCAAGCCACAATCAGCAAGGTATATTCTTGCATGCTCTGAGTATGCCATGTTAACATCACTGATGATGTCCACGATACGGCGGTTGGTCTCTTCAGGGAGACACTCATCCTTGCAACGGTTACCGGCCTCCATGTGGAAGATGGGGATGTGGAGACGCTTGGCTCCGATAACGCTAAGGCATGAATTTGTGTCACCAAGTACTAATACGCCATCGGGCTTTTTTTGGGCAAAGAGTTTGTACGAGCAGTTGATGATGTTGCCGCATGTGGCACCAAGGTCATCACCTACGGCATCCATGTATACCTCTGGCTCGGCTAAATTCAGGTCCTTGAAGAAAATACCGTTGAGGTTGTAGTCGTAGTTCTGGCCTGTGTGGGCGAGAATAACGTCAAAATACTGACGGCATTTGTTGATAACGGCGGCGAGACGGATAATCTCGGGGCGTGTGCCGACAACGATAATGAGCTTTAATTTGCCATTATCCTTAAACTTTATATCTGAATAATCAAATTTGGGTTGCTTTTGCATAAAATAGATATTTTCTGCGACTATTGGCTGCACCTCAACAAATCAAATACATATGTTTGTATTCGGTTTGCACAATAGTTCCATGTTCCTTTTATTATTTCTGTTCTACCTTATCAAAGTAGGTATCTGGTTTATTGGGGTCAAAGATTTCGTTGCAATACATAACTGTTACCAAGTCTTCTGTGTCAGAAAGGTTGATGATGTTGTGGGTGTAGCCAGGGAGCATGATGACAGATTGTATTTTGTCGCCACTCACTTCATAGTTCAATACTTCATCTGTGCCTTCCTTGCGGAGTTGGATAAGTCCATGACCTGCTACAACAATAAACTGTTCCCATTTGGTGTTGTGCCAATGCTCACCTTTAGTAATACCAGGCTTTGAGATATTGATACTTACCTGACCACAGTTGAGAGTATGTACCAATTCTGTAAATGAGCCACGAGGGTCTACATTCATTTTCAAGTCGAAGATAGCCTTGTCCTTGGGCAAATAGCTAAGGAATGTGCTATAAAGACGCTTGGCAAATGAGTCGGCAGGAATTTCTGGAATCATCAATGTCTTGGGCATATCAGCAAACTTGTGGAGTATGTCTACGATTTCACCAAGAGTAGCCTTGTGGGTGATAGGACAATAGCAGTACTTGCCTTCTGCTGAAGGAAGTACTTCAAGTCCTTCAAACTCACAATGATGCTCCTCACTCTTCAATGCATGAATCATTTCGTCAACAAGGTCATCGATGTAGAGCAATTCAAGTTCTACGCTAGGGTCGTTGACGGTGATGGGGAGGTCGTTGGCGATGTTGTTGCAGAAGGTGGCTACGGCACTATTATAATTAGGTCTGCACCATTTGCCATAGAGGTTAGGGAAACGATAAACCAATACCTTGGCACCTGTCTCCTTGCCATACTCAAGGAACAAATCCTCACCTGCCTTTTTGCTTCTACCATACTCGCTGTTACCGAAACGTCCTGTCAAGGATGCTTGCTGTGAACTTGAAAGCATAACGGGACAGTTGTTAGCGTGAGCCTTAAGGGTGTCGAGCAAAGTAGAGGCGAAACCGAAGTTGCCCTTCATAAACTCGTCATTGTCCTTGGGGCGGTTTACACCGGCAAGGTTGAACACGAAGTCACATTCCTTGCACCATTGGTCAAGCTGCTCGGGTGTAGAGTCGAGGTCATACTCGAAGACCTCATCTATTATGAGGTCTCCGTAGCAGCGAGCCTTGCCGTCTTTTATATTGTTGAGTTGAGCACAAAGGTTTTTACCAACAAAACCTTTGGCCCCTGTAACTAAAATCTTCATAATGGCATTGTTTACTGCACGAAGTTTCCCTCGCCACTCAACTCTTTCTTGATATATTCCAGTGCACCAATCTTTGCCTTGGTCTCTTCAAGGTTCAGACGATAGGTGTTGTCTGAGTTGAATTCCTCAATTTCTGCACGCTTGGTATCACCTTCCTTAAAGAATTTATCGTAGTTCAAACCACGATTGTCGGCTGGTACACGGTAGAAGTTGCCCATATCCTCTGCCTTGGCACACTCCTCCTTGGTAAGCAATGTCTCGTACATTTTCTCACCATGACGGATACCGATAACCTTGATTTCTTCTTTCTTGCCACCGAAAAGCTCACATACAGCCTCTGCCTGAGTCTGGATTGTACAAGCAGGAGCCTTCTGTACGAGAATGTCTCCATTCTGACCATGCTCGAAAGCAAAGAGAACGAGATCTACGGCCTCTTCCAATGACATGATAAAACGTGTCATCTTTGGCTCGGTCAATGTGATAGGGTTGCCATTGCGAATCTGATCAATCCACAAAGGTATAACAGAACCACGTGAGCACATTACGTTACCATAACGTGTGCAGCAAATCTTGGTCTTTCCTGAATAGCGACTCTTTGCCACAGCAATCTTTTCCTCTATAGCCTTGGTGATACCCATAGCGTTGATAGGATATGCAGCCTTATCTGTAGAGAGGCAGATAACAGCGTCTACACCAGCCTCAATAGCAGCAGTAAGCACATTGTCTGTACCAATTACATTGGTCTTTACAGCCTCCATTGGGAAGAATTCACATGAAGGAACCTGCTTCAATGCTGCTGCATGGAAAATATAATCAACACCTGGCATAGCGTTGCGGCATGACTGCAAATCACGTACATCACCAATAAAGAACTTAATCTTGTTAGCCACATCAGGATATTTTACCTGATATTCATGGCGCATGTCATCCTGTTTCTTTTCATCACGTGAGAAGATACGAATTTCACCTATATCTGTACGAAGGAAACGATTCAACACTGCGTTACCGAAGGAACCTGTTCCACCAGTAATCATTAGGGTTTTACCTGCAAAAATGCTCATAATTTTATAATATTAATCTGTTATTTATTGTCTGTTTTTATAATACTTTGCATACCATTCCGCAAAGTATCTCAATCCATCTCTCAAACTTGTATTTGGCTTAAATCCAAAGTCTTGTTCCAATGGTGTAGTATCAGCATAAGTCACTGGCACATCACCAGGCTGCATTGGTACAAGTTCCTTGTGAGCTTCAAAGTCATAGTCATTGGGAAGAACTCCTGCGCGTACAAGCTCTTCTTGTAGGATAGTTACGAAGTCGAGGAGGTTCTCGGGAGAGTTGTTGCCTATGTTGTATACTTTGTATGGGGGAATTGGAAGTCCGTCCTCACCATTATGTTTTTCAGGAGCGTGCTGCATGATACGAACAACACCTTCTACGATGTCATCTACGAAAGTAAAATCACGTTTGCAGTTGCCATAATTGAAAATCTTGATGGTTTCGCCTTTTACTAATTTGTTGGTAAAACCAAAGTATGCCATATCTGGACGACCTGCTGGACCATAGACAGTGAAGAAACGGAGACCTGTAGAAGGAATGTTATAAAGCTTGCTGTAGGCATGAGCCATAAGCTCGTTGCTCTTCTTTGTAGCAGCATAAAGAGATACAGGATTATCTACCTTATCGTCAGTTGAGTATGGCACTTTTTTGTTGCTACCATAAACAGATGAAGAGGATGCATACACAAGGTGCTCTACTTCATGATGACGACAAGCTTCAAGTATGTTGTAAAAGCCGATAAGGTTGCTCTGGATATAAGCATCGGGATTAGTAATGCTGTAACGTACACCTGCCTGGGCAGCGAGGTTTACAACAACAGATATGTTGTTATCGGTGAATATTTTATCTACCGACTTCTTATCAGCAATAGACGCATGGACAAAAGTCCAGTCCCGTTCCAAGGCCTCTATTTCTTTCAAACGTTCATACTTGATATTGACATCATAGTAATCGGTAATAGAATCAATACCTATCACTTTAATGTTCTTTACATCATGAAAAAGACGTTTAACGAGGTTGCTTCCGATAAAACCGGCAGCACCTGTTACAAGAACCGTTTTGCCTTCTAAGTTTACATTATATTCTACCATCTCTTAGTCTCTTCTAAATATATCTCGTGTATATACTTTATCTTCTACATCCTTCAGACAATCATCAAAGCGATTGGCAATAATTGCTTTGCTATGTTCCTTGAACTCATCGAGGTTATTGACAACCTTGCTGCCAAAGAAGGTTGTACCATCTTCCAATGTAGGTTCGAAAATGATTACTTCAGCACCCTTCGCCTTTATACGCTTCATGATACCTTGAATCGCTGACTGACGGAAATTGTCTGAGTTTGACTTCATGGTCAAACGATATACTCCAATTACACAATTGTGCTCTTTGCTTGCATCCCACTGACCGTTTTCTGCATAATAACCAGCCTTGCGCAACACTGCATCAGCGATGTAATCCTTGCGAGTCTTGTTTGATTCAACAATGGCAGACATCATATTCTGTGGGACATCCTGATAGTTTGCGAGGAGCTGCTTGGTATCTTTCGGCAAGCAGTAGCCGCCGTAACCAAATGAAGGATTGTTATAGTGTGTGCCGATACGGGGATCAAGACCGACACCTTCAATGATAGCCTTGCTATCCAATCCTTTAACTTCTGCGTAAGTATCGAGTTCGTTGAAGTAGCTTACACGGAGTGCAAGGTATGTGTTAGCAAAGAGCTTAACGGCTTCGGCTTCTTTCATGCCCATAAAGAGGGTGTCGATGTTTTCCTTAATGGCTCCTTCCTGTAAAAGTGCAGCGAAAGTCTTAGCTGCGTCAATCAACATATCAACATCTGTTACTGATTCGATAGCCTTGTTCTCGGCCTCAAACTCTGGCTTGTTGATAATCTTGGGATAACCCACAATGATACGGCTTGGGTAGAGGTTGTCGTAAAGCGCCTTGCTCTCGCGAAGGAACTCAGGAGAAAAAAGAAGATTGAACTTCTTAACTCCTTTCTGTGCATACTTCAAATAGAGGTTGCGTGTATAGCCAACTGGGATGGTTGACTTAATAACCATAATGGCATCAGGGTTTACCTCCAATACCAGGTCTATAACCTCTTCTACATGGGTTGTGTCGAAGTAGTTTTTTACAGGGTCGTAGTTGGTAGGAGCAGCAATCACCACAAAGTCGGCATCTGCATAGGCAGATTTGCCATCGAGTGTAGCTACAAGGTTCAAAGGCTTTTCTACCAAATACTTTTCGATATAATCATCTTGGATAGGTGAAATCTTATTGTTTAGTTTCTCCACCTTTTCCGGAATTACATCTACAGCTGTTACATGATGATGTTGTGATAGCAATGTAGCTATGCTCAGTCCCACGTAGCCTGTACCGGCCACTGCAACTTTAATGTCTTTAAAATCACGCATATATTTTGTTTGATTTAGTTTTCTCAATATGATTATGTGTTTCACATTAAATTATCTTGCTTACACTTACATTGTCAATCGCACGTTGATAAATATCCTTGGTCATTTTCAAAGAGGGTACTGCGGACAGATTGCAACGTGTAGCGATTAGTTTCAGAGCCTTTGTGATATTTTCACGAACCCTTCCGATTTCTCGGCTTTCCATTATTCTGTCATCAGATTTGATGATAGGAAACAGATAGTCGGTGGCTGATAGATAGCGGTCTGCAATGGCTTGCATGGCTGTGTCCCATTGTACTGTGACGATGGGTGGGGTTAAGGTGTAAGTGAGCGTGAAGCCTTTGATGTCGCTTTTCCTATGGGCCAAATCCGCAAAGCTTATTCCTCGACAATAGATGCTGAAGAAGAACATGTCACGGGCAAATGTCCGTGACATGGAGTCTGACAGGTCGGCATAACGCATTCTACGCAATTCTTCCTCCGTAAGCAACTCGCACTTCTGTTTGGATGGCAAGGGCAACTTTATGCCACTCAGCAACGGCAGATGTGGGGCAAGGGCTTCTTTCTCCGCTTCTTTGTAGAGGGTATGAATTGGTACAAATAGAGACGGACGGTTGATTCCTTGCGCCCATTGGCCTTTAACCATCCTTTGAACTGTGTCATCATTTCTGGCGACAGTTCGCCGAACGTCAATTCTTCTTTGCCTAAGAATTTGGACAGGCATTTGAGTGCCGCACCACGGTTATTGGCGACATCACATCTGCCAATTGCTTTGTCTTTTTCTATTTTTCGACAAGAATACGTAAAGAAATCATTTTTCATCTTGTGAAAAATAATGGTGAGTGGATTATTCTGCTATTTCAAAATCCTCATTATGCACATCGTTGATAGCTACAGCATAGCCACCGAAGTCCATGACGAGCTGACGATTTTTCAATATACGCACTACATAGCCTACTTGTCCTGCCATGATTCCTGTTAATACGCGAAGCTTTACATGGTCTTTGGCAAACTTCACAAACGGATCACGCAAGAAAGTAATACGTTCTGGTTCTGATTCCATCACTTGCATAAAGGGGCGCATTACGCTGTCTTTAATGGAAGCTGGGGTTCCATCCATACAATTGTTTACAAGGTGATATCGTGGAAAGTTTTTTTGGAGAAAGACTTTAAGTTTGTCTGTCTCTCCTTGCAAAAATACAAGACCGCTGACACTTGGCTTTTCTTCTTTCATAACGCCTTTGCCATTTGGTTTACGCTTATAAGTGATGGTACGATGGATAAAACAATTAGGTCTGAACTCGCCTTCCAACTTGACGGTTTCAAGTGTTTTTTCAAATTTTTCTGCCGCAAAATGTTGGATAAAGAGATATCCCCATGGCGTTCCTTCTTCTTCACTCTCGGACATTCCTTCTACTTTTCGAGCCGATTTTTCATCAGACCGAATAACGTGGATGCCCTTTGGTAAACGCTTGTTGTTACACATATCATTTACGTCGGCTGTAGAAGAAGAAAGTGAGCTGACCTGCGTCATTTTCTTATCTACTTTATGTCACTGTTGGCTGTCATCACTTGGGATGACTGTGCCAGATTTACAATAACATTGTTCATAAAATCATACTATTAAACTGTATGTTTGTCCAGTCTGAGAGGAGTGTCAATAGTTCTGGCTTTACCCTCTCATTTGGCTTGGTGTCTCTATCCGTTCATCCGTATTTTGCACGTCAAAATACGGAACGTGCTACAAAGGTACATTTTTTCTTGCATTTATTATCATCTTCTCCCGAAAATCTTCCACCATTTTGAGATTTCACGTAGAAATGTTTAATAAATCTGGACCTATAGGTCAAATTGCAGGATAGCATATAGCGCGAAGCCTTATATACACTACATTTACAAGCATTTGAAAATAATAAGAAATCATTCAAATACACAAAAGCAAATGTCCTGTATGTGGCTCCGCGCAAACAGTAAAGAACGGTAAGCGTAAAGGAGTTCCAACATACAAATGCCAAGCTTGCGGTTATCAGTTCCGTAACTCCACGATTCCCTCAAATGATGATTTGTACATGGAAGGCAAACAAACCATTTCGGAACTCTCGCATCGCTTTGGCGTAAGTGAATCAACAATCAAGCGTCGACTGAAAGATATCAGCAAAAGTTGGGAACAGCCAACCATTGAAGGTTGTGGTTATGTCCATATGGACGCAACTTACTGGGGAGCGCAGCTGGGGTGTTTTGCTAGCATTAGACGAGCATAGTGGCTTTCCCCTCTATCTTGCCTTTATCGAGAACGAAACGGCAAGCGACTATGAGAAAGCGATAAGAAGCATAGAGGAACGTGGCTATACGATCTTTGGTATTATCATAGACGGCAAGAAAAGCCTCTTTACCCTCTTCTCTGACTATCAGATACAAATGTGCCAGTTTCACATGAAGCAGGTAATCAGACGTTATCTCACACAGAATCCAAGGCTTAAGGCAGCGCGAGAACTTAAGGTCCTATTGGACACGTTGACTGTTTCCTCTGGGAGGGACTTCAAGATCAACTATGCCCAGTGGAAAGAAAAATGGAAAGACACGCTTGTAAAGCGCTCTCTGCTGAAATGTGGAAAAAAACCTATACTCACAAGCGCTTGCGTTCTGCGATGCACAGCTTGGATTTCTATATGCCATACCTCTTTGCGTTTCAAAAAGAAAGTTGTGAAGGCATGCCAAATACGAACAACAAGATAGAGGGAACTTTTACCAATCTGAAGAAAAGGCTGAACGTACATAGCGGTATGACGGAGATGAGTCGCAAGCGACTCATTAGTGGGTTTTTCTTGGCATTGGCAGCAACTCATGGCATAAGAAAGCAGGACCCCTCAAGTGAAGAATCCTGCTAATGGCTATGCCTTTCGTTGTGCGCGGTCCTATTCCTCATGAAGTTGCCCCCTGCAGAGCTTCACTACGCTTCAGACCACTTTACAAAGATAGCGACAATGTGGAATAGGACCGCATTGGGAAGGCGATTTTTCATCCTGCAATTTGACCTATAGAGAAAAAGTAGGACTAAAATATCCTGCAATTTGACCTATACGCCCCCAATATATAGGAATGCGGCCATTACAAGAATATCGCTCATTCTTGGAGCTTACATTTATGCTAA
>ENA-OOZA01000209-OOZA01000209.1-human-gut-metagenome-genome-assembly--contig:-NODE-209-length-32784-cov-3.542882_pt1 | contig 32784 bp, 29 predicted proteins | sample MGYA00241703_ERZ501378 | MGnify/ENA primary metagenome ERZ501378 (study PRJEB25962, sample SAMEA2042916) | human gut metagenome | biome: human gut; feature: human-associated habitat; material: faeces...
AGCCCGCACAAAAGCGGGCACGAGAAATAGACGGTTTAGGTTTAGAAGATATAAAAACCTTTTTCGCCGAAATCGTCATCATCCAGCTCATCAAATTCGTGTAAGAAATAATCCATATCCAAAAGATCATCATCGCTCATGTCGAGGACTTCGTCAGAAGTCATGCCTTCCGGAGGATTTTTGATATATTGTTGCCGAAGTTCCTTTGCAAGTTCTGTCTCAGTGAATCGTTTCATAGTGATCGTCTCCATTTCCATATTAGATACGTTGATTGTACCATGTAACAGGAGACTGTGGAAGAGAAGAAGGAGAAGCAGGAGAACGACATCGGTGCTTACGCATCACTCTTTCATATAATTGATGCAAAGGAACAGGTTTATGGTTGAAATATAACTCAAGGAAAAGCATGGTTGTACCGCAGGAAGGGCATTTTAATGGATCATATCCAAAGGAGAGGAGGATAGATTCTCGCCACCGATTAAAGGAAAGAAATATTTTGTGCTTTTCCCTGGAGATTGCTCTGTGAAGAGATTGGTCAGATTTACGATGTCTGGCATAAATTCCATAATAACGGATCATTTTAAAATGTTTTTCCGGGATGTGCTGAGTAAGCCGTGGCATGAAATCAAGAACAGGGATGGTTTCGATGACCAATTTCTCGTCTTCATGGCGATTGTAATGAAAAGTAACAAAATCACCGTCGTAAGAATCAATACGAGAAGTTGCAATGACTGGTCTGCCAAGATAACGACCAATGTACTTAATCACGTTAGAGGGGTTGCATTTATTGGGCATAGCTCGAACGTAAAAACCATTTTTATGCTCATGGTAGATGGAAGCTTTTAGTTTTTTGAAAGAGTCGCCGATTTTGGAATGTAACTCGTTCAAAAGAGCGGTCTGAAAAGAATCACGTAAGAGTCTATAGTTGAAATGTTTTTTGTGACGCCAGTGAAGAGAATTTCCAATGCCCCCTTCAGAAATGAGACAATGGATATGTGGATTCTACTTTAAATCCCTGCCAAAGGTATGAAGTACACAGATAAAGCCAGGAGTAAAGAGTTCGGTTTTGTTATCTTTATGGAACATATGTGTAACAACACTATTAACAGCAGAGAAAAGACAGTTCAAAAGAGAGCGGTCATTTAAAAACAGAGGACGGAGTTTGCCGGCAATGGTAAAGACACAGTGGCGATGCTGGACATTGATGATCTTAAAGGACATAGAGGTAGTTCTGTCAATGGCATACATGTTACCGCAGGTAGGACAGAAACGGGAATGACAGCGGAAAGGAACATATTTGAAATTACCGCAGGAAGGGCAGGTATACATGGCACCACCAAAAGAAGGGTCGCCACAATTAATCATTTTTTCTACATTTTCGATGACAGAGTCACGAGGATGTTGAATATAAATCATTTCCTCAAAATGGTCTTTAAAAATCTTTTGCAAAATATTCATAAGACTATTATGAGGGAAAATGAGAAAAAAAGAAACCCCTAACCCCTCAAGAGTGAGGGGAAGGGGAGTTGAAGTGTCGTTTTTTTAATCAAATTGTCTTGCGTTACGGGTTTATGCAGACTGTTCATTTACAGACATGAAGGATTTGAAAGTCATATGACGGTCGATAATATTTCCGGCAATGCTTATGCCTTTGCCCATTGTAAAAGCTGCGACAATTGTTCCGATTCCAAGACCGTCGATGTGTCTTAAAAAGTAGCCTGTCATAAATGCTGTTGTTAAAAGGCATGTAACATCAAACCCAATTTTTATCTTTGAATATCTGACACCTGTTATATCAGCCATTTCGCGTGGAAATAAATCAGTAGGAACGATAGGAAGCTGACATCTGTTAGATAAAGCAATTCCGATGCAAAGAAGAATATAACTTATTACAAAGTAAAAAACACATGTTGGAATTGATTTTGGGAGAATATTAATCCACAATTCGTAAAAATCGAGCAGTTTTCCAAATACAAATCCGACAACAAAACTGAAAAGATATTGTGGAACGAATTTTTTTCGTAAAACCATAAGAGTGATGATAAGAATTCCCTGAAAAATATAAGTCCATGTACCGAGAGATATATGCGGCAGCACTTTTGAAAAAGCATAAGGTACACTTGAAATTGCCGAGATTCCTGCACCCGAATAAAGCATTAATATAACACCAAAGCTGTTGATAATTACGGCTGCCAGCAGGGCTAATTCACCCCTGAAAAGAAATGTCTGTTTTTTGTTTTCTAGATTTTCCATGATTTCCTCCTTAATAGAACGCTTTTAAATTTATCGCAGTGTGTGTTATTTTTCAAATAAATAGTTTTTATAAAACTATAGATAAAATCTATATAAAATGATATTATTTATTTGTCATTTTATGGAAATAAACAGGAGGGTAACTTCGTGAATCTTTTTCACATAAGATATTTTGTTAAGCTTGCCGAAGTAGGGCATTATACAAAGGCGGCACAGGAACTGCATATAACGCAGCCGAGTCTGAGCCATGCAATATCGCAGCTTGAAAATGAACTTGGTGTTCCGCTTTTTGAAAAAAATGGAAGAAATACAACACTTACAAGATTTGGGGATGAATTTCTGGCATGTGCAAAACAGACTATTTCAACACTTGACGGAGGTGTGGATTCCATACAGAGAGAAGCCAGAGGTGATGGTGTTATAAGGGTAGGGTTTCTACGTGCATTTGGAACACAGTTTGTTCCGCAGCTTGCGTCACAGTTTTTAAAAGAAAATAAAGATAATGAGATAGATTTTACATTCCATAGCGGAGCGACCAGAAAGCTGCTTAACGAGCTTGAACAAAAGAAGTATGACCTTGTATTCTGCTCAAAACCGACGGCTGAGTATAGATTTACAAGTGTTGCGGTAGAAAAGCAGATGCTGGTACTTATAACGCCGAAAAATCACCCGCTTGCGGCGAGAGAATCGGTTGAATTAGCGGAACTGATATCATATCCGATGATATATTTTACGAAAGAATCAGGTATGAGGGATGTTGTTGAACAGCTATTTGAGGCGGTAAAAGATAAGCCGAAGATAGCTTATGAAACAGAAGAAGACCAGGTTGTGGCGGGGCTTGTTGCACAAGGATTCGGAATCGCAATAGTTCCGTATATGGAATTGCTGCATAAACTGGATGTGAGTATAATACAGATAAGTTCACATCCATACAGCCGTGACTTGTATATGGTGAGTAATGAACAGATATATATGCGTCCGGCAGTAAGAAATTTCTATGAATTTGTACTTGATAAATATAAAAAACATGAAAATTAAACTTTTTGCTTGAATAACACATAAAAAGGTGGTAAAGTTTATTTTAAAGGAAATGAAAAGAATTAAAAATAAACTTTCTGATATGAAAATAAACTTTTGGAGGGCATTATGGCTGACGGAACACAATTTACAGAACGCTTTAATGAACTTTTAAAGCAAAAAAACATGAAGCAGGTGGATTTGCTTACTGCGGCGGCAAATGAAGGAGTTAAGTTGTCGAAAAGCCAGATAAGCCAGTATGTAAGCGGTAGAGCAGTGCCGAGAAGAAATATTGGCGAATTTATTGCGATGACATTTGGCGTTGATGCTGACTGGCTTTATGGAGAAAAAATAGCTGAGAAAGGAAATATTAATATGCGTGAATTCAAGAAATCATCAAAGTTAGATAATGTCTTATATGATGTGAGAGGGCCTGTTGTTGATGAGGCAAACAGGATGGAAGAAAATGGTACACATGTACTCAAGTTAAATATAGGCAATCCTGCACCATTCGGATTCAGGACACCTGATGAAGTTATATATGATATGCAGAGACAGCTCACAGATTGTGAGGGATATTCAACTTCAAAAGGACTTTTTTCTGCGAGAAAAGCAATTATGCAGTATGCACAGCTTAAAAATATACCTAACGTTTCAATAGAAGATATATATACAGGAAATGGTGTAAGTGAGCTTATAAATCTTAGTATGTCAGCATTGCTTGACAATGGAGATGAAGTGCTGGTTCCGGCTCCTGATTATCCGCTATGGACAGCATGTGTAACACTGGCCGGTGGCAAGGCTGTTCACTACATCTGTGATGAGCAGTCAGAGTGGTATCCTGATATTGATGATATTAAGAAGAAAGTTACTGACAGGACAAAGGCTATTGTAATAATCAATCCAAATAATCCGACAGGTGCGTTATATCCAAAAGAAGTTCTTGATCAGATTGTTGAAGTTGCAAGAGAACATCAGCTTATAATATTTTCAGATGAAATATATGACAGACTTGTCATGGATGGCGAAGAACATATTTCAATTGCATCGCTTGCACCGGATTTGTTCTGCGTTACATTCAGCGGGCTTTCAAAGTCGCATATGATTGCGGGTTACAGAATCGGCTGGATGATTTTAAGCGGCAACAAGAGCATTGCAAAAGATTATATGGAAGGTCTTAACATGCTTTCTAATATGAGACTTTGTTCAAATGTTCCGGCACAGTCAATAGTACAGACAGCACTTGGCGGACATCAGAGTGTCAATGGATATATAGTTCCGGGTGGAAGAATTTACGAGCAGAGAGAATATATTTACAAAGCACTTAATGACATTCCGGGAATCAGTGCAGTTAAACCCAAGGCAGCATTTTATATTTTTCCTAAGATTGATACAAAGAAGTTTAATATATATGATGATGAGAAATTTGCACTTGACCTTCTGCGTGAGAAGAAGATTCTCATAATTCACGGTGCTGGATTTAACTGGGGAGAGCCGGATCATTTCAGGGTTGTATATCTTCCAAGAATTGAAGTTCTTAAAGATGCAGTAGATAAGATGGAAGACTTTTTAAAGACTTATAAACAAAGATAATACAGATTTTAATATGCTGTAAGAACATATTTATTTTAATTGCAGTGTGTATATGCCATATAGGTGTATGCACACTGCTTTTTTGCTGTATTAACAAATAGCTGAATTAACGGATATTAAAAAAGATTGATTAATTGTATTTTGCAGGGTATAATTTTTTATATGAAATAAGACTAATATTGCGGATGATCGGAGAAGACGGATATGAAAGGAAGTAATGAAAAAACTATAAAATCACTGCCAATTGGTATCTCGGATTATGTGCGTGCACAATCGGAATATTATTATGTTGATAAGACGCTGTTAATAAAGGAGTTTCTTGACAGGAGACCATTGGTGTCGTTGTTTACAAGGCCGAGAAGATTCGGAAAAACTTTGAATATGGATATGCTCAGGGTATTTTTTGAAATATCGGATGAAGATACCAGCAGATATTTTGCTGATAAAGCTATATGGGATTGTGGGGAAGAATATCGGGCGTATCAGGGAAAATATCCGGTTATATTTCTTACTTTTAAAGATGTCAAATTTGATACATGGGAAGCGACAATAGATAAGATTCGCGGGCTGCTTCAGGAAGAGTATGGAAGACATCAGGAACTGCTTGATAGTGATAAGCTTTCGCAATATGAAAAAATTTATTTTACAAAGATTCTGGATTCTTCTGCAAATGAGGTTGAACTTACTTCTGCACTTGAGAGATTATCAAAAATGCTTGCAGTGCATTATGGGAAAGCTCCAATTATAATTATTGACGAATATGATACCCCGATTCAGGAAGGATATTCAAAAGATTTCTATGATGAGATAATTGGCTTTATGAGGAACTTTTTCTCGGGTGCATTCAAGGATAATAAAAATTTGTCATATGGTTTTCTGACAGGAATATTACGCATTGCACAGGAAAGTATTTTTAGCGGACTTAACAATCTTTCTGTAAATACTGTGATGGATGAAGAATATGATAGTTTCTTTGGCTTTACCAGTGATGAAGTAAAGAAAATGCTTGAGTATTATGGAATGTCGAAAAAAGAAAGTGAATTAAAGGATTGGTATGATGGTTATTTATTTGGCAGCGAAGAAATATATAATCCATGGTCAGTAATTAATTATATTTCAAGAGGCGGCATTCCGCAGGCATATTGGGTAAATACAGGAAAAAATGAAATCTTGGAAGACCTCTTGAAAGTTGCGACTGATGATATAACTGAAAGACTTTATGCTCTTTTGCATGGAGAACGAATAATTGCACGTATAGATCAGAATGTTGTATACAGTTCACTTACTGAAGAGCCAGCCAATATTTATAGTCTGTTGTTGGTTGCCGGTTATTTGAAGGCACCAAAGAAAGAACTGCAGGCAGATGGTTCGTATCTGTGCGAGGTTTCGATTCCAAACAGGGAGATTGCGGCTGTCTACAAGAGTGAAATATTATCACATTTTTTACAGGTTGGAGTTATAACAAGGAATACGGCAAATAAAATTGCAGAAAGTCTTTATGCAAATGATTATAAGAAGTTGCAGAATGCTGTTGCCGAATATATGGATAAGTCTATTAGCTTCTATGATGGCGGCACAGAGGGATTTTATCATGGATTGATGCTTGGATTAATTGCATTGATGGATAATCAGTACAAAATTAAATCCAACAGAGAATCAGGAGACGGAAGATATGATATTTGTCTGATTCCGAGAGAAGAAAAATATCCGGGAATTATCATGGAATTAAAATGGAAAGAAAAGTTAAGCGAAGCAGCACTTGTGAGTCTGGCAGAAGAGGCGTTGGTTCAGATTGCAAAATAATCACAGAGCTTTTGTGTAAAAATAAGTTCACGGCGTGCGTGTACCGTAAAGGTGCACACACGCCGTTTGCTGTCTGTGTCTGATTCTGCATAACTAAAAATAACAGCCTGTTATTTTAGAGCGTGTATAATACGAAGAATGCGTTCCTTATCATCATCCGAAAAAGTCTGGATTTCTTTAAGAATTTCTCTGTCAATTGACGAATTATCTGCGGTATATTCACCGGATAAAACATAATCAACAGTAACGCCTAAGGCGTTGCAGATATAGATAAGTGTAGGCAGTGAAACCTTCACATGGTTATTTTCAATATTGCTTATATGTGAAGTGTTGACTTCTGCGGCACCAGCGACAGCATCCTGTGGCAGTCCTTTAGATAAGCGAATCTCTTTTAATTTCTTACCAATCTTTTCAAAATCAATATCTTTCATTAAATCCTCCACAAAAAGAGTCAAAATACTAATACATAATTGTAATATTGTTTTTGTAATGATATAATTATCTACAGCTAAAAGAAATTTAGTCACAGATGATAAAAATGCCTAAATTGCTATAAAAAAATGCATTTTATGGACAATATGTGTCTATATAAACTGCTATCATTTAAGTATGCAAAAAATAACAGATTATGCAAATAAAATATTGGTAATTGTCATAGTAAAGTGATACACTGTTAGTAGATTAAAGCGTGAACAATTATGAGTATTGAAGTTGCTCAAAGGAGAAAACAGCATATGGAGAATGACTATAACGACAAGGTAAGCAGAGTACTGAATCTGTATCAGCGTTTTATGGATGGAGAGGTGATTAATAAAAATATTGAAGCGGAAAGGCTGGGCGTAAGCAGCAGGACAATACAGCGTGACATTGGTGCGATAAGGAATTTTCTTGATGAGGAAGTAGGAAAAAGCGGTGTTGTTAATTCGATTATATATGATGAAAAGCTGGACGGACATCGTCTGGAACAGATATATAAGATGAAATTAAGTAACAGTGAGATACTTGCAATATGTAAGATACTTCTGGACAGCAGGGCATTTACAAAGAGTGAGATGACAGGGATTCTTGACAGGCTCATTGAATGTTGTGTGCCAAAGACAAGCCAGCAGCTTGTGGAAAAGCTTATCAGCAATGAAGAATTTCATTACGTTGAACTTACGCATAAAAGCGAGTTTATGGATAAAATGTGGGATATAGGACAGGCGATATACCAGAGCCGCTATCTTGAGATGGATTACCGGAGAACCAAAGATGGAGCTGTTGTTAAAAGAAAGGTAAAGCCCGTTGCGATAATGTTTTCGGAATATTATTTTTATCTGACCGCATTTATCGATGATGAAGCTGTACGTGCGGATTTTGATGTTATAAATGATGCCTTTCCGACAATATACAGAATTGACAGAATCGAGGATTATCATGTTCTTGAAGAACATTTCAAAATCCCATATGGGGACCGCTTCAAAGAGGGCGAGTTCAGGAAACGTGTCCAGTTCATGTATGGTGGAAAGCTTCAGAAGGTAAAGTTTAAGTACAAAGGCAGCAGCGTTGAAGCTGTGCTTGACCGTCTTCCGACAGCCAAGATACTTGACAAGGAAGACGGCGTATACACCATATCGGCGGAGGTGTTCGGCAAGGGCATCGACATGTGGCTACGGAGCCAGGGCGATATGGTGGAAGTGATAGAATAAGGCACGTATCTGTTGTTATGGGTATGTTATAAAAAATTAAGAATTGTAGAGTAAAATCTTTAAAATACATTAAAAAATAGGGTGGGTTATGTGTCTATGGAAAAAGTAATGAATGCATTAAAAGAATTAAACAGTGTTAATGAAAAATATAATATTGATACAAAAGAAATTGACAAAATGCGAGAAGAAATGTCAGAAGCGAGAGTTTGCACACCTATTATCGGAAAATTCAGCTCGGGGAAAAGTGCTCTGGTTAATACCGTTTTGGGTTGCAGAACAAAAATCTTGAGGGAAGATATTACCCCAGAGACAGCTATTCCAGCAGAAATAGTTTATTCGGAGTTAGAAGATAAAATAACCTTAATATGCAATGATGGAACATGTAAGCAATTATCGGTAGATGAATATAGAACGTATGAGGCGGATGCAAATGCAGTGAAGCGTGCACGTATTCAGTTAAGAAATAGTGTTCTTAAAGAAATTCCTGACGTAATGATTGTTGATATGCCTGGTTTTGAATCTGGGTTTGAAATACATAATAGGGCAATTGACGATTATTTACCTCAGAGTTTGGCTTATATTATTGCTTTTCCAGCTGATGATATGATTGTAAGAAGTAGTGTGGGTAATATTTTGAAGGAATTATGTCTTCATGATATGCCGTTGTGTGTTGTTATTACTAAATGTGATAAGAAAAATGATGATTTTGATGTTACTTTCCAAAAAATGAAAGAAAGCTTGAGACGTTTTGTAGGGGATAGAGAAATCAGATATTGTATGACAAGTAGCTTTAAAGGTGATGCTGAGGAATTAGAAGAATTTTTAAAGGAAATTCAAGATAAATCACAAGAATTACTTGCTAATAAGTATAAAAAACTTTTGATGTCTTTGGTTGATAATACGCAGAATTATTTAGCCGAAATATTAAATGGAAGTCAGTTATCCGAATCACAATTAGATGAAGAAGAAGATAAATTGAGAAAACAGTTATCAACGTTAGATTCTAAGTTTTCTAAGGAGCAAGATGATTTTAATATAGAAATATCAGAGTGTGCTGAAGAAATTAAATCTGATGTTCAGAGAGCACTGGAAGCAGAAGAGTCAACTTTAGTGGTTATGGTATTAAATAAACAAAGTATTAATGATTACCTTAATTCGGTCGTTAGAAATACGGTAACAGTAAGTGTGAAAAAGAAATTTATTCCCAAAGTTGAAAAATATCTAAAAAGAATTACAAAAGTTATTAATAGTGAATCTATAGGACACGTCAATATTTCATTTACTTTTGATACTGACAAACTAGATAAAGAAATGCCAGGAGGTATAGTTGCTGTGGTGGCTGGATTATTACTTGGAAATCCGATTTTAGGAATTATTGTTGGTGCTTTCATGAAATTCTCCGGTGATAAAAAAAGAGAAGAAGCGAAGCAATCTATTAGACAAAAATTACGTTCGGAAGTGTTTCCACAGATAATTAGAGAAGTTGGCAACGGAATAGATAAGACAATTACTGAGCAGATAAAGCTTGTAAATACTTCAATTGAAGAAAAATTAACCAATCAGAGAAATACATTGGAAAAGGCGATGACGGATTTGAGACAACAGATGAATGATGAAAAAGCAAAAAGAGAGAGTTTTGCGATTGGTATTAAAGAAGATTTGGAAAGAATAGAGGAAATAAAAGATGGCTTACGATGAAGAGGTATATGAACAATTATTGAAGAATTTTGAACTCCTTTGTGCAATTATCAATCAGAATACAGCTGGAAATCAAATGAAAGCAGATCTTTCGAAGATTGAAGAACTGATTAATAAGAAAATTCCTGATACATTGAAAAAAAATGCACCTGAAGATTTTTATGAGTTATATACAGATTTCAAGTCTGAATATGAAAAATTCAAAGATTTCATTTTATACGACAAACTAATAGGAAAGAATATTGTTGCTTTTGGGGGTGGTTTTTCAAGTGGAAAATCTAGTTTTTTAAATGCATTAATGGGTAAGTCGGTACTTCCGGCTGATATCGATCCTTCGACATCTGTTCCAACATACATAGTTAAAGGTGAAAAGCATGATGTGTTGGGAATCAATGTATTTGATACTAAAGTACAAATGCAGCCAAGGGATATTAAGAAAATAGCACATGGCTTTGGTGAACTTGAAGACGATGATGATGAAAAAGTTACAGAGTCAGTTACACTCGGACATGTGTTAGAAAATATCTTTTTTTCGACACCTTTAAATAAGTATGAAAACATTGCTTTCCTTGACACACCAGGTTATTCAAAACCAGATTCAGAAAAGTACTCGGCTAAAACAGATGAACGAATTTCACGAGGTCAGCTTAATTCAAGCAATTATATTTTATGGTTTGTTCAAGCTGATGCCGGTACTATTACCGAAGAAGACATAAAGTTTATAAAGACCCTGCGTAAAGGTATTCCGTTGTTGGTTATTGTAAATAAAGCAGATAAAAAGAACCTACAAGACTTAAAAAATATTATAGAAAAAATCAAGTCAAGTATGGATTTGAAAGGGGTTAGTTATGTTGATGTATTTGCATTTACAAGTAAAATGGAACAAATTGAGGATGAAAAATTAAGAAGATTTATTGAAACCGATACAGAAAAAATTTGTCGTCAGATTGAAAAATGGAATCAGCAAATATATGAATCAAACTTTGCAAAAAATTTCAAGAAAATTTTTGTGAGATGTAAGGAATTTTATGAAGATGAGATAGATGAAGAAAGTCGTAAGCTGACAAGATTAAATACATCTATTATAAAACTGGCTGAAAAGGACATAGAGTCTGAAATATTTGAACCATTACAACTAATGGTGAAAGAAGCCCAAAGAAATGTAAATAAATTAAAGGAAATTAGTAAAAAACTTAAGGGTTTGCAAGATGAATTTTTTGAAGTAATTAAGGACATTGCTGATAGTGTAGGAATTTCTATGCCAGAGCCTTCAGAGATTGATTTGTTACAAGATAAGGTGCAAAATCCATTAGAGTTGATTGAAGAGTATAAGAAACAAAAAGGAATCAAGACAGACAATTCAGTGGTAGACATGCTTCAATGTATTTTTGATGGTATTAAGCCGGTTATAAATAAATGTGCTGGTGGCAGCGAGTATAAGAGTGAATTATTAGATGTAATTAGGTCGGTATGTGATATAAATCCAAAAGATATTCATATCAATGATATGTACAAAAATTCAGAAGAATATATAAAGTTGATAAGAAATTTATAAAAATAAGGATGTGTATATATGAGAATAAAAAAAGCAAATATATGGCGTAATAAATATCCTAAATATGGTAATAAAAAAAATACACTAACCAAAATGATAAATGAAAAATATGCATTGCGAAATTTGCAACTTGTTGTACTTGATGAGTATATAAAAAAATTGTATGTAAAGTTGTTGTGTACAGTGGTTTTGTTTGAAAATGATCCAGAAGCTGGACAATTATCATATTTGCAAAGAGTTATCTGTGGAATTGAAATAGATGATACATTTGAAGAGTGCATGAGAAAATCATTAGAGATAAATGAAATGGATGTACAAGAGTTTTTGTCTATTGTTGGAAAAGAAGAGTATAAATAATATTTTGCATTGGATGGAATTGTTCTGTTAACGCTGGGAAATGGTAATAAGGATAGTTATGAATACTTTGTGGAATTAATTGAATTACTTGAAATTAATAAAGCTGATTTAGAATTCATATGTAATATTGCAAGAGCAGTATTAACACAAGAATCTGCATATTTTGACATTGCTAAAGCGATGATAAATAAGAGGGTTGAAAATTTGGATTTTACACCATATATCAAGTCGTTTTATATAGGAATTATAGTGGATTCTGAGTCTGAGGTGCATTATTATGCCCCGGATAAGGAATCTTCTAAAAACATAGGATTAGAAATATATTATTCGGAAAAACGAGTCGTTTTTGAGAATTTATATATAGAATTAAATGAAAATTGGGAGTTTGATGGATGCGAAGAGGTAATATTTTCTAATTGTACATTGCATGGAACGAATAAAAGCTTGCACTTTGATAGAGTGGGACGGGTAAAATTTTGTAATTGCAAAGTTAAGAATTTTAGCAATGGTGTAGCTTATTTTACATCGATAAATGAGTTGGAATTATTATATTCAAAGTTTAATGATTGCGGTCGAACAGGTAATGGTGATTTTAGGGGTGGGATGTTTTTAATTAATTGTAAAAATCAATTAGATAACGTCATTATTGAAAATAATGAGTTTCGAGATTGCTATATTGCTGCAAGTACATATGATCAAAGTTATGGAGTAACAGGAGTTGTTATGGATTTTGTATTACAGCAATCAAGAAAAATAAAAATAAATAATAATAAGTTTATTAGATGTGAATGTAAGAATAACAGAAGGTATATAGCTGCCTATATTTCAGGTTATCATGGTGATAGTGAAGAATCAGGAAATATATATACAGGAGATTTGCAAAGATTATTTGAGTAAGAGAATATGTCAAAGGAGACATATTATGTGGGCGACAGGAAGCAGATTAGTCAAAACGCATTTTTGATATGTCTGAGGAAGAAGAGTACGGAAGCGATTGGTACTACTACAATTAGTTTTGAAAGGTGGCATAAAATGAAAAGTTTATTAGACATTCAACAAGATGTAAGAAATCTTGAAAATATACTTAGTGATGTTCAAAGAAAAATTAAGGGAATAGAAATTGATATTGATGGACTTAGAACGTCAAATCATAATACGGATATGGATTACTCAGAAATTGAGATATTATCAAGAAATCTTACAATTGGAAAACATCCGATATATAAGTTGCAAGATGATATGGTTAAGAAAATATATATTAAGATGCTATTAAGCATTGTGTGGTTGGATAATAATGAAGAAGTAACACTAAATAGATTGGTATTAATTCAGAGAATTCAAGATGATTCCGGAATTGATTTATCTTTGGAAGATATGTATAAAGATTCATTTAGAATAAGTATGGATTCATTTTACGATATGGTTGAAATTATTCCGGTTAAATATAGGGAAATATTTGTGGTTGATTCTTTAGTTATTGCATATCTGGGAGGTGGAGCAAATGCTGAAATAAGCGAATACATTACCGGTATGTTTTCTTTATTGGGGGTTAATAAAGAACAGTTAAGTATTTTGGGATTGGTTGCACATGTGGCATTATGCCAAGAGGCAAAGAAGATGGAAAATGCAGAAGTTGATATATTTATTAAATATGCTAAAAACTTTGAGCACTATATTAAGCCGAATATTTTAAAGAATATTGTTTTATCACAACGAAAAATTATTGTTGAACTATCTTACACAGAAGTTACAGATTTTAAGTGGAAAGTTAAGCAGGAAGAAATGGTGGAAAAAGGAACGTTAGTTGCAACCTATAAGGCAAAAACTCGTAGTGGAGGATATCTTTTTACACAAATACAAGATAAAAAGGTTGAAGTGACATCAAGTTATGAAGGAACTATTTTTCAGTTTAGAGATAATTGCACTTACTACGGTGTGATTTCACACAAAAGTGATAACAAGGAATCAATAAAGGCTTGGGTTAAAGCAAGGAGGAATTCAGTTTGAATTTAACGGAGTTACAAGTTGCATTACATGATATAGAAAAACATATTTATCAGTTATATTTAGAAATCGAAAATATGAAACCTAAAACGGATGAGGAAAAGAAAACGGATTATGATGCAATCACAAAGTTGGCGAAACAGTATCCGATAACAGGGCTTCGAATATCAAATGCGTCTTTTATTCAGAAAAAGCAATTTGTATCAAGTCTATCATATTTATTATTAACTGAAGAAAAAAATGTATATGCAGGATTATTGTATTTATGTAGATTGTCATTTGGATGCAATTTAAAATTTGCAGCAGACGAAATATATACTTTAGGACTAGAATTTGAAAGTAAAGACATAGACAAAGTATGTATGAATTTGGAAAATTATAAGTATTCTTATTTGATTGAGGGATTTGTTATTGCAAATTTGTCAGAGGAATCTCCGACAAATATATTTAAGATTATTGCAGATATAGCTAAGATAATGGGATGTGATCAAGAAGAAATCCGAGTTTTGGCACAGATTGCGAAAAGTAAGCTGATAGGTGATATAGATATTGTTAATCAGATTCCATTGCCGTCAAGAAACCGTTGGAGTGGAAAATTTAATGAGTATATTCCAAAGTCGTGGATAGAATCACAACGTGAAAAATGTTTAGAGATATGTACTGAAAAGTACCTAAAGAAATCTTCAAGCGATTCATCAACATATCGAGTCTGGACAATGCGTATAATGAATGAAGAAGGTGGTAAAACATATGATGTTAAAAATCCATGTGTCGTAAAAACAAGAGTAGAATTTGGAAGTATCGTAAAAAAAGGAGAAACAATACTTGAATATGAAGATAGATACAAAAACGAAGAAATAAGAAAAATTTTGGCACCTAAAAATGGAATGGTATTCTATTTTAAGAAAACGAGAAAAAATGAAGTTTTAGAAAAAGAAGATTGTTATTTACTTACATATGTGGTTTCCTACTATGATGAGTATTCGGATTTTTGTAAGTGGGTAGAAAAGATATAGGAGGTTTTATGTATGAATATATTTAACATGAATAATACGGAATTTAAAGATTTTATTGATAATGTTGAATCTGTTATTACTAATATTTCTGTTTGTGCGAAAGATGATGACATTGCAAGATTAAAGAAATTTAAAAAGAATTTTGAAATCAAGATAAAAGATTTTTATCAAGAGAATAGAAAACTAAATATTGGTGTTATTGGTCAGGTAAAGGCGGGAAAGTCTTCATTTTTAAATACTCTTTTATTTGATGGGAAAGAGATTCTTCCTAAAGCTTCGACACCTAAAACTGCAACATTAACTAAAATGGAATATTCAGAAGAAAATATTATTCAGATAGAATATTATTCGCTAGAGGAGTGGGAAGGGCTGACAGATAATGCGTTAGTGGATTTAGATGATGAAATATATACATCTGCTAGAGAAATTGTGAAAATGGTTAAACAAAGCGGAGTTGATCCTAAACCATATTTGGAAAAAGGACAAGATCAAATAAAGTTTGATTCTTATGAGGAATTAATCAAAGGTTTGAATGATTATGTAGGGGAAGATGGTAAATTTACACCTATTGTTAAGGCAGTAACATTATATTTGAATAAAGAAGAGTTTAAGGGATTATCTATTGTTGATACACCAGGACTTAATGATCCTATTGCTTCAAGAACAATTAGGACGAAAGAGTTTATGGAAGTATGTGATGTTGTGTTCTTTTTGAGCCAATCAGGAAGTTTTTTGGACAAGAGTGATTGGATTTTATTATCTAGCCAGCTTCCGCAGAAAGGTGTTAAGAAACTTGTTCTTATTGCAAGTAAGTACGATAGTGGAATACGCGATATCTTAAGGGTTCAAGAAGATGATGATATTTTTGGAGAAGATGAGAATACCGCTGATAATATTCCTAAGGCTTGCAAGATTATAAAGAAAAAACTCAGAAAAAGGGCAAAGAGCAAAGTTGAAGAGTTTGTAAAGAATCTTGAAATGAGAGGGAGCTCACCTGAATTGATTGAGGTGATTAGGGAGTGTGCAAATCCAATCATGGTTTCTTCGTTAGCATACAATATGACAAGAAAAAAATCTTCAGAATTTTCATCTGAGGAAAATAATATTTATGCTGCTCTCAAACAATTTTCGGATGATATGGACGGAGACCTTAGACTTTTGGGGAATTTTGATGAAGTGAAGAACTTATTCGGTGAAATTGTAAATGAAAAGGAAGAAATATTAGTAGCAAAATCTAGAGGATTTATTCCGAATGCTATAGAAGAATTTAAAAGTCTTCTTTCAATCTATTTAGAGAAAACTCAAAAGAGAATTCAAATTCTTGAGACTAACGATAGGGAACAATTGCTGAAACAAAAGAAGATTATTGAAACACAGATGTGGTCGATTAAAGCTGAGATTGCTTCTGTATTTGGGGAGTTGAAATCAAAATTAGAGTCCGAAAAGTCAAATGGAATTAGAGAACTTCGTGAAGTAAGTAAGGATTATCTGAACATAAGAGAAAGAACGGGAAGTGTAACTAAAACGGATTATTACACAACCGGCATTTTATTTTGGAAGAAGAAACATTACTATACATATGATGAACACTACTCATATTGTATTGCTGCTGATGCTATAGAAAATCTGAGAAAATATGGATTAGAAGCCTCAAATCAAGTCGAAGAGGTGTTTAGTGAAGCTATACAGATAAAGGAAATTAAAGGACATTTGTTGAAAGTTATTTTGGACAATTTTGATATGGGTAGTGAAAGATATGATTATTCTTTATTTAGTATTAAGGTTGAGGAAATTATAAATGGTATAGAGTTTCCTATTTTGAATATTGATATTTCAGATGCAATAAATAATATTACAGCTAAGTTTAATGGAGAACTGACATCAGCAAGTCAAAAAACAGAGCTTTCAATAGCATTGTCAACAGCAGTTTCTAGAATAAATGATGAACTTTGTCAGAAATTGGATGATGAAGTAAAGAGATTTAAGGGGAGAATATCAGAAATTGGACAGAAAGTGCAGGAATTATTATTGAATGATATTTCCAAGGAATTTGAAGAACTGATAAATCAATGTGATGATAAAGATAAGCAGATTGCTGGATATAAGGACTACGTGGCAATACTAGAAACGGAAATTAGTAAACTATAGAGAAAAATGGAGGATGCATAATGGCAAATGAATTAGAAGAGACACAGGCAAGGCTGAGTAATGCATTAAATGGTTCGATAAGCAATGCTTCTGCGATTATTACAAAGGATTATTTAGATAAGTTGGAGTCATATGAAATATTAACTCCATCAGCAGAGGATACAGATATTGATATAGCTGAGTGTGGTAAGTTTTATCAATTATCCAAATTAGTTGTTAATAAAGAAGAGAACTTTTTAAACAAGCTTACAACAATTGTAAATGTTGCATCTTCCATTGATTGCAGTATCACTACAATAATAAGAAGTGATGGACAGAAAATAGAATATTTATTTGGAATTCTCTCCAAAAATTCACGGGGTACAAAAGAAGTTGATGTTAAAAGGCGTCAAGCCGATGATAAGGCTTTTAAGGGAGCATTGGTTGGAAATCTGGTTGGTTCCGAATTAATAGAGTTAAAAGAAGATGACGTTAGAAATTTAAGAGACAATGTTCTTTCAGGAGATGAGAAATGCTATTCTTCTGTATCCGGAATAGTTGCTTTTAGAGATGAAGATGACAAAAGTATAGAAGGTTATGTTCAGGGTATAGAAAACTTGGTGGATTCATTGAAAGGACAGAAATATACAATTGTAATGATTGCGGATCCGGTATCTACATCAGAAATTCATGTAATTAAGCAGGGATATGAATTATTACATACGCAACTCTCTACTTTTGCACGAAGCTCAGTTACAATCAATGAAAGTGATACATTGTCATTGTCGAAAGCAAGAACAGAAGGAATTTCTGAGGGAATTACAAAGGGAATTGCACTTACACAGAGTAAAACAAAATCAAAGGGAAAGTATTTTGGCGGAAGTGCAAGCGTTGGTGTAAGCTTTGTAGTATCTGCAAATGTAGGGTTTAATTTAGGTGTAAATAGTGGAATTTCAGATACATCAGGGCGGACTGATACAATAACAGAAATAAATCAAAGAAATAAGGCAGTAACAGATACAATAGCATCTTCAGAAACCTCAGGAAAGAGCTTACAATTAACATATGAAAATCGCTCTGTTAAAGCACTTTTGGATAAAATTGATAAACATCTGGAACGTCTTGACGAATGCGAAAGTTTTGGCGCATTTGATTGTGCAGCATATATTATTGCAGATAATCGTGAGACAGCACTTACGGTTGCTAGTAATTACAATGCATTAATGAGAGGCAAAAATTCTAGTGTTCAGTCATCACATATAAATTCCTGGTTCAAACCAGAACATACACATAAGTTGGCAAAGTATATAGGTTCGCTTGTACATCCCAGGTTTTTGCTGGAAAATAAAAGTGAAATAATTGTAACTCCAGCTTCGATTGTTAGCGGAGATGAACTTGCAATTCAAGTTGGTTTACCCAAAAAATCTGTACCTGGTATTTCGGTTATTCCAATGGTTCCATTCGGACGAAATGTATTGAAAAGTAAAAATGATACATTTATATTGGGCAAGTTATATTATATGGGCAATAATGAAGGCTGTGATGGTACAGATCAGGAAGTCCCTATTGATATAGAAAGTCTTTCAATGCATACATTTATTACCGGTTCAACAGGAAAAGGTAAATCAACTGCGATATATTCAATTCTAGATAAACTTATGGTTCATAATGTTAAAGATAAGAAAGAAACTATTAAATTTATGGTTATTGAACCTGCAAAGGGAGAATATAAGGATCGTTTTGGTAGTTATGATAATGTTCATGTATATGGAACAAATTATAAGAAAACACCTCTCCTTAGGATTAATCCTTTTAGTTTTCCAGATGATATTCATGTATTAGAACATATTGAGCGTCTGATTGAAATTCTTAATGTATGTTGGCCTATGTATGCAGCTATGCCGGCAGTGTTAAAAGACGCTATTGAAAAATCCTATGTTGTGTCAGGGTGGAATCTTGAAACATCAGAGTGTAGATATAAAGATAATAATGGAAGATCTTTATATCCATCGTTTATTGATGTTTTACATCAGATAAATAGAGTTATGGATGACTCTGCATATTCTTATGATAGTAAAGGTGATTATAAGGGGGCACTTTGCACAAGACTCAAGTCATTAACAAATGGTTTATATGGACAGATATTTACAAATGATGAACTGGAAGGAAGAGCTTTGTTTGATGAAAATGTTATTATTGACCTTAGCAGAGTTGGTTCTAGTGAAACAAAATCTCTTATCATGGGATTGTTGGTGATGAAATTGCAAGAATATAGAATGGCAAATGCGGATAATGTTAATGTTACGCTTAAGCATGTGACTGTGTTGGAAGAGGCACATAATATATTGAAACGTACTTCAACAGAACAAGTAAATGAAAGTTCTAATATATTTGGAAAATCAGTGGAGATGTTAGCAAACTCTATTGCAGAAATGAGAACGTATGGTGAAGGGTTTATTATTGCAGACCAAGCACCTGGATTGATGGATCTGTCTGTTATCAGAAATACAAATACAAAAATTATTTTTGGGTTACCTGATTTAGAAGACAGAGAATTAGTTGGAAGAGCTGCAAGTCTTAACGCTGACCAGATTCTTGAATTATCTAGGCTAAAAACATTTGTGGCGGCGGTATATCAAAATAATTGGATTGAGCCGGTATTGTGTAATATTGATACGAACTTTAAGGCGGTTCCAAGATATTCATATAAGTGTATTCCTAAAAGTGATGTAGATAAGATGAAGTATCTCGAATATCTGCTATTGCCAATCGAGAAGAGAAATGCACTTGATTCAAAATATATAGATGAATTGATAAATGGTATATATACTTTGCAGATTTCATCTGAGGCAAAGGTGGCTTTCATTAGATACACTAAATCCGAAATCAAGGATGAGATTCAAAGATTTAGAGGACAAGTAGTATATAGTTTATTTAATTCTGAAATTGCATTTGAACTTGCAAAGACAAAAGAGAGCAGTATTGGTAGTTGGTATGAGTGTATAAAGGAAATACTTGAGCCTGACATTATGCTGTTAAGTGCAGCTGATCAGCAGAAAATTATTGCGTTATTAGCAAAAGAACAGGCTGATATTAATTGTACTAAAGAATCAGCAGATTTATTTGAAAGGTTGATAAATTACATATAAGGAGCTTGATTAAATGAATTTTTGTGGGGTGTTAAGTGATATTTCAGAGGTGTCTGAAATGAAAGAGCTTGAAAAATTTGATATTAGTTCAGGGGCAAATGAAAAATTTGATAAGCTTATGGGAGACAATAATCTAAGAGAAGAAAAAACTGACCAACGAGACAATAGAACGAAATTGAACCCTGAAGAAAGGGAGAATAAGTTTAAGAAATTATTTGATTTAAGAGAACCTAATTATATATATGAATTTAATGGAAATATATATGAAACAGATGATAATGGTCAAACATATAGTAAGAATGGCGAGATTCTTCCGAATATCGAATACACAGTAAATGGGAATATTTACAAAACGGATGCGAATGGGAATAAAGTGTCTTGTGATTCTAATCCGAAGTATACAGAAGAAGGTTCTCGAAATATGAAGGAGCAAAAGGAGTCTGGCGGTGAAGAACGTCGTGAAGATGATGATGGCGGTCATATTATTGCGAGAATTCTTGGTGGAGCAGAGGGGGAAGAGAATCTTGTTCCAATGAGAAGGACAATTAACCGTGGTGATTATAAAAAAATGGAAAATGAAATTGCAAAAGCCTTGCAAGAAGGCAAAAAGGTTACCATGCACATTGACTTAGAATATAATAGTGATTCACATCGTCCTTCAAAAATTAGGGCAGAGTATATAATTGAAGGTAAGAAAACAGTAGTTGAATTTGATAATGACGAGAATTCTACAGAATTAATTGATTCTTTGGGTTATAAAATCAGTGATGAGGATTATAACAATTTAAAAGAAGAAATTGAAGATATGAAGGCAGATGGTATTGAAGCATCAGTGACATCAGTAAAGGTTGAAAATGATGAGAATAGTAATTCAATAAAAGTTACTGTTGGCATACTGGATGAATGTACCGGACAAAAATCATATAAGGTATACACCCCAAGATAGGAGGACTGAACATGAAACCAGAAACTTTAATATTTGATAAAGTGAGATTAATTATTCCTAATGGAAGCTCAAAGACTGTTTTTTTTGCATCAGTTACAGAAACAAGTTATGAGGTATTCTTTTATACATATATCAATGCTAATCCGATACAATGCTTTGATTTGGCGGAACAGAACTTGCTGGATGAAAATGAGTTAGATGCAGTATTTGCTTATATTGTGGAAGTTATTAGAAATGCCGATGTATATAAAAAAGATAAAAATAATATAGCAACAATTATTGTAGATAAATCTAGTGTAAAGATAGATATGACATATGTAGATAAGGATGCACGTTTGTATAAAATAAAGAAGGAATGGAAACAAAAAAACATTTTGTAGAAAAAGATTTATCAGAGTTGACGCTACCAAATTGGTATAGGAGAATAAAAATATGTTTAATTCAGGATATAAAAAAGAAGCACTGAGAAAATGTCAGGATGCAGGGGAAGTTTATAAGGAAGAATATGAGGATACAATAAACAAGAGTACCGAATTACATAATAATAAAGAAAATGCCGTTGAAATATTGAAAAGAGTTGATGAATATATACATTCATTATCAAATAAGCCAAAAGAAATAGAAAAGATAGCATCTGAAATTTTAATTAGAAGAAGAGCATTTGAGAAAGAAATTGAAGATTTAAAGATTGAGGCAAAGAATGCTGATAAGGCAGGAAAAAGCATTGCCGGAGGTGGAATATTGGCTGGGGCGGGTGTTGCAGCTCTTGGACCATCAGCAGCAATGGGAATTGCAACTACATTCGGAACAGCCTCAACAGGGACGGCAATAGCAGCTCTTTCAGGTGCGGCACAAACTAATGCTGCATTGGCATGGCTTGGAGGAGGTGCTTTAGTTGCTGGAGGTGGCGGAATGGGTGCAGGAGAAGCCTTTTTGGCAATGGCAGGACCTGTTGGCTGGGCTATAGGCGGAGCTGCACTTATAGGCGGAGGGTTATTGGCAAGCAGTAAAAATAAAAAAGTTGCAGAAAAAGCCGAAGCACAGTGTAGAGAAATAAAGTCTGAAACAAATAAAATAAAAGAAATAAAAGAAAAAATCAAGGCTGAGATTAAAGCAATTGTGCCTCTTAATGGTGGCGTTGATAAAACATTGAAAGATTTAAAAGGTAACAATAAACTAAACTATATATTATTTACGGAAGATGAAAAAGATATGTTGATGGAGCTTATGAATTCTGCGGAATCTTTATCTAAACGCATAGGAGTAAAGATTGCATGATAGATGAGACAACTGTAACAGATATAGAAGTGACATCGGATGAATTGGCAAAAGCAAAATGTGACAAATATGATTATATGATAGCTACTTTTTGCGGGGGAATTGCAGGATTGGTGGATGTCTTTTTTGTAGGAGATCCATTAAGCAGCATGCTGGGTAAAAATGTGGATAAGGTTGCTGATGGCTTTGTAAAAAAAACTGCTCAGTTTTTTTGGAAGAATGATCAACGCGGTACAGGTAAAAGTAAAAAAATGCCTGAATCACTTGAACAATGTATTTCATATTTGGAACAGGCTTTTCCGGTTAATTATGATGCAAGATATGCAAAAGATTTGGATGTTGAAGATGGCGTGCTTGAAGGCATGTGGGCAGGCAATCATCATTTGCTTTCTCTTGCACATAGTCCTGATCCAATAGGACTAATATTTTCTATTATAAATCAGTTTATGGGATATGCTTCGTTTGTTGATAAAGGAAAAATTATACATGTTATTCCCAGAAAAACATCTAAAGCGATACCATATATGCAGGGAACCAATTTTATTTCAATGTTATTTTGTGGATTTTTGAATTGGGTTGGACATCTTATTTCAGATCTGGCAGGCTCATCAAATACAAGAAGAGTTGGAAAAATGGGAAGAGGTGCAGGAATTCCTATTCCATTTTACGAATTATTTCTGATGTGTGATTTTGGTAATTTTGATGGTGAAACATTAGCTGAGACAATGGTTTCCGTTTTTGAAGAGGGATATGATGCACGATTTGGAATTACAATGGCGATTCCTGTAATAATGAATGAATTAATGATTAAAGTTATATGGATGATTCGTCAGAAATTTATGCGTGGCAAGACATGGAAAGAAAGTATTCCAACAAAAAAACATGCTGATTTAAGAATTATGCTTATTGTCGGAAATGGAACATTGTGTCTGATTGATGGAACAGAGGCAGCTGTTCAGGGAATTGTTCAAGGAAGTGTCGTGAAATTTATTTGTCATCTGAATCTAATCGGATGGGCAAGATTGATTATGCTTGTATTGAGAGAGTTGCATATTAGATTTGGTTCTGTTATAGGCGATGCTGTGAACAGATTTTTTAATGAAATTATGGAAGAAATACAGACGCCTGCTGAAAAACAGAAAATAAGAGATTTTTATGCGAGATTAAATGCTTATGATCAACAATTAGCTTCATTGTTTGCAGAATTTGTTGCACAGATAGAAAAGGAATATAGAGAGTTATATGTTGAAATTGATGCAACATTTGATGAGAGCAGGACAGTGAAGGAGAGAGCAGAACATTCAGTAAAATTAGCACAGGTGTCAGGTGTGTCAGATGACAGAATAGTGAAAAACCGAAAAGAATTAGATGATTTATTTGGATAATTTTTCACCACTGCCACATCCTGTCCACCCCAAATGCTATCCTTAATATGTACAAAACAACAGGCTGTATTTGCAGTCGGTTAAAAAAGGGCGGTTAATAAACGCCTGATATTACACATATGAAAGGAGACATAAAATATGGGATTTTTCTGGGCTAATGTAAAGGCAAATGTTGAAGGGGCAGTCGCAAATGCAAAGATGAGTGCGTATGAGGAACATTTAAGAGATGCCTATGATGACTACGAAGATGATGAGGAGGATGAAGATGAATATTGTGACGAAGAAGATGATGATGATGAAGATGAAGAAGAGAATGTATGTGGTGGTAAGATAATACGCCCGTTTGCGGGGATAAGAGAGATGATGTTAGGACACTCTAATAATACGTCATATTTCACACCACTTTTTACGGATGATAAGTCAAGCGAGAACAAGCCGATTGTTAGTATCAGGGATAATTGGAAAGAAATTTTGGCGGTGCTTCAGACAGAATATAATGTTTCGGATGTGTCTATAAGGACGTGGATTAATCCTTTGAGGGTAGAAAGTCTGGAAGAAAATGTACTGACTTTACGATTCAGGGATACGGGAGACGGCGAGGATTCACGTTGTAAAAGTGCGGGATTTGTGCAGAAGAAATATTCCGAACTGTTGTCCAAAGCGATTTTGGATTATATGGACATACAATACACAGTAAGAATTATTTAATGAAATCCGGAGGCACGAAATGAATAGAAAAACATTAAAAGCATTGTTTGTGATTGTGACGTCGGCGGTTGCTTTTACAGGATGCCGTAAAACCAATAACCTTGATTATGACAATGTTGCGAATCAGGAACAACAGCAAGAAGAATCAAAAGAACAGGAAACGGTTGAACTTACATATAATATGTACAAGGATATCAAAAACGGTGCGTTGTATGTCAATTCAGACGGAAGAATTACAGACATTAACGGGCATTTGATTGATTATTATAAGGATGTAACCAGAGACAGCAACGGAATGTTGGTTCATGATGGAATACAACCCTATGGTAATTATATTATTGATGAAAATGGTAAGGTGTGCATCAATGAGGCTCTTGCGTCAGGGGCAAGCGACGAGACGATTGCTACATCAAAAAAGGTATTGAAAGCTAATCCGTTAAATGTTGACAGAAGAGTTGTCGGACCTGTTGGAAACGGTAAGTACGAAGGACTAACATTTATGGAATATGACGGAGATGTACTTGACGAACTGCTATCGGGAGCATGGTTTGACAGTAATGGTAATCCTCTGGCAGAATATTTGCCTGAAAGAATTTCAGATACGTTTCCGTTGCCAACAGTTATGGCAAAACATTTGAAGAATTTTACATTTGTTGATGGCAAAAAATGCACAATGCGGCAGATGCTACGCAAGTCGCCGTCTTACGATTATTCATATGCCCTGCTTATAAAAAATATTGATAAGCAGGTTACGATTGGCGGTGACCGTTACAATTATGCAACCGAATATTATTCGGGAAAAAAGATTATGTTTACAGGCGACTTTACAAAAATGTTAAATGGTGATTCGGCGATAATGTTTGGTATATACAAGGGAACAGATATTAATGATATTCCCGGATTTGACGCTTATTTTTTGGAATTTCACAATGGAGATTTCTAGAAGCTATGTAATTTTGTGAGATTTTTTGTAGAATTATATATAATGATTTGAAGGGAGATACATATGATTAAAAGAAAGTTAATCAGTTCCGCATTGATATTGGCTCTTGTTATGACTGTTGCAGGATGTGGTAATGCAAAAAATAAAAGTAACAGTGAACAAAATAATTTACAGATAGCACAGGAAACGACACAGGCGGCTGCTGAAACAGCAAAGGCAGAAGAAAAGACTACCGGAGAGACAAAGCCGTCGGTTGATTATTCACCATATGATGAATTGATAAAAAAAGCTGCCAATATACTAAAAAACGGTTATTCAAGTCAGGATAAAGTTGATATATCACCGGTGTTCTTTTATAAGCAGTCAGGATATGAGACACTTGGATATATCAAAAAAGACCTTGATAATGATGGCATAGATGAGTTGATTTTTGGTGGAACAGTGAATAAAGACGGGACGACAATAATCTATGATATATTTACAATTCAGGATGGCACGGATGTTCATGCAGTTGCAGGCTGGGAACGCAATACATATTATCTGTGTACAGACGGAACAATCGCTAATGAAGGTTCAAGCGGTGCCGCATATTCCAATTGGACATATTTTAAGTATTCCAATGCAAAGCTGGATATGAAAGAAACTGTGTATACAGATGACAAGGTGCCCGGACAGAAGTATTATTATGCTACTGATGTTGCTTTAAAAACAGAAAAGCCTATAAGCGAAGAACAGGCAAAAGAAATCAGGGGAAAATATACATACGAAAAACTTCAGTTTACTCCGTTTGTAAATTAATTTAAAACTAAATATTTAAAGATATTGTAAAACGATATAATAAGATATGCGGGATATTCACGATTATCCCGCATATTTTTTAATATAACTAATTATGATACAAAATATGAGGATTTATCTCAAATATATGTTGTAAAAATGAAAAAATGGATATAATATATTATATAAGTAAGAAGTTTTGATAAGTGGAGGTAAATAATATGTTATGTCAATTTACAGTGAAAAATTTTAAGAGTATACGGGAAGAGGTAACGTTTGACATGCAAGCTGCTGCGATTTCTGAGCATGAAGACAGAGTTATAAAGGGTACAGATGGGGAATTATATTTGCCGGTATCGGCGGTATACGGTCCGAATGGCGGTGGCAAATCAAATGTTTTGGAAGCATTGCATAGTCTGGTTATGAAAGTGTTGAGACCGTTATATGCGACAAATAATAATGAAAATATTGCAATAAAGATGAAGAAGCTTGTTATAGAGCCATTTGCTTTTGATAAAGAGACAATTAATGAGCCTACAGAATTTGAATTGTTCTTTAGAACTGCATTGGCTGAGTATAGATATGAATTAATTGTAAAAAAAGAAGTAATCGAATATGAAAGATTGGATCGTATAAAATTAGAAACAGGGCGAAAATCTGCACTTTTTGAACGGGATAAAAAAGAAATTAGATTAAAAGGTACATTTGCAAAGTTAAAAACAAGTGATGAATTATCAGACACATTGCCATTGTTATCTTATCTGGGAATAACTTATAGTAAAAATGATGTAGTTCGGGATGTGTTGGGCTGGTTTGATGAAGGAATTGATTTTTTAAATTATGGAAATCCTATGCAGGAATTGCGTATGGCTGTATCAAAATCTGAAGATGTAAAAAGACTAATGCTTCAGATGATTCAGGAAATGGATTTGGATATTATAGATTTTCGTGTCGAAGAAAATGAAAATGACAGAATTGAAGTTTTTACAAAGCATATAGTAAATGACTATGAAGCTGAATTGAATTTATTTGATGAGTCAAGTGGAACAAAAAAATTATTTGGTCTTCTTCCTTTTATTGCAAAAAGCCTATTGAGAGGAACAACACTTGTAATTGATGAACTGGATGCAAAGATACATCCGGTATTATTGAAATATCTTATTATGACATTTAGCGATATGGAAAAGAATAGGAATGGTGCACAACTGATTTTTACATCACATGATTTATCTACCATGAACAGTGAAATATTCAGAAGAGATGAAATATGGTTTGTTGCTAAAGGCCAACGTCAGAATTCAAAATTGTATTCTCTTGTAGAATTTAAGAATAAAAAAGGAGAATCAGTACGAAAAGACGCTAAGTTTGATAAGCAGTATCTTGAAGGAAAATATGGTGCCGATCCTTACTTGAAAAAAATTATAGACTGGGGGAAGGTAAATGGCTAAGAGAGGTGGACAGAAAAAAGAAAATTGGAAGAAAAAGCGAAAACAGGAATATTTGGAAAAGAAGGAGTTTAGATATTATATCTTCTGTGAAGGTCAAGCAACAGAACCTAAGTATTTTCAGGGATTTAAAAGGTACATTGAAGATAATCCAATTTATCGGGATATGGTTTTGATTGAAATTGAAGGATGTCAGGCTGAGACAATGCGGGTAATTGGAAAAGCCGAAGAGTATGTGAGAGATAATAAAATTGCAAAAGGGGAGATATGGTGTGTTTATGATAAAGATAGTTTTCCTTCAAGTGATGTTAATGGAGTTGTTCAGAGAACACAAGTATTAAATCAGAAAAATCCCAATATTCAGTATCATGCAGCATGGAGCAATGAGTGTATTGAGTTTTGGTTTATGTTGCATTTTGCATATTATACATCAAATAATCACAGATCAGAGTATGTGAAATTTTTAAATGAAAAATTTCAGGAACTTGGGATCGGTAAGTATGAGAAAAATATGAATAATATATTTGAAATATTGATGAAGTCAGGAAATCCGAAATTGGCAATTCGATATGCTAAAAGAATTATTGAGAATGGAGTGGGAAAAACACCTGCACAGATTGCACCGGGAACAAAGGTGTATGAACTGGCAGAAGAATTAGCAAAGTACTTGCCGGAAGAAATACAAAAATATTTTTATTAGTTTTTCCCTAAAATTCCCACCCATTTTTGTAAAATATTAATTTGAACAGATGTAAGTTATATGATATATTTATTAGTGCAAACTAACAAAGGTTCGCTGCAAAAGAAGAAAGGAAACTTACATTTATGATGATTAATAAAAGGCTGATTGGTACAGTCAAAGAAAGTAAAAAGTATATAGCACTCAATGTTGCGATACAGTGGTGCTCTCTTGCTGCCAATGTTGTCATGATGGCGGCAATATCCGTGCTTCTTGCATCTATGGCAGAAAAAAATGTCACAAGGACAAGAATCTATACAACTATAATAATAGCGGCGGCAGCGGTTGTCATAAGATTTCTGTGTGCGGTCGGGATGTCCAAGATGAGTTATCTTTCATCAAAGGCAGTAAAGAAAACACTGCGTGAAAAGATATATGAAAAGTTATTAAAGCTTGGAACTTCTTATCAGGAAAAGGTTCAGACATCAGAAGTTGTACAGGTTGCGGTAGAGGGTGTTGACCAGCTTGAGACATATTTTGGTGCGTATCTGCCGCAGTTTTTCTATGCAATGATTGCACCGCTTACTTTATTTGTGATTTTATGTTTTATAAATGTTCCGTCTGCGGTTGTACTTCTTATATGCGTTCCGCTTATACCTGTTGCGATAGCGGCTGTGCAGACATGGGCAAAAAAACTTCTCAGTAAATACTGGGGCAGATATACGGCACTCGGCGATACTTTCCTTGAAAATCTTCAGGGACTTACAACATTAAAAATCTATCAGGCAGATGAATTCAAACACAAACAGATGAATGAGGCATCAGAAGAATTCCGTAAAATTACTATGAAAGTGCTCACAATGCAGCTTAATTCGATTACGATAATGGATTTAATCGCATATGGCGGTGCGGCACTTGGAATCGTAATGTCTGTTACTCAGTTTAAGGCAGGGCATATCGGTCTTGCCGGGGCGATTTTTATAATACTTCTTTCGGCTGACTTTTTCATACCGATGAGACAGCTCGGAAGCTTCTTTCATATTGCAATGAATGGTATGGCATCAAGCGATAAGATATTTAAACTTCTTGATTTGCCGGAAGATGATAATGAAAACGGAAAAGAGTGTCCGCAGGATGGAGATATAGTGTGCAAAAATATTGCATTTTCATATGATGATGACAGGGAAATATTGCATGGAATTGACATGGTATTTAAAAGTGGCAGCTTTACAGCTGTTGTCGGTGAGAGCGGCTGCGGAAAGTCAACAACTGCGGGAATTATTATGGGACATATGAAAAATTATACGGGAAATGTGACAATAGGCGGCAATTCACTCTCGCAGATAAGCGAAGCAAGCCTTATGAAGCATATTACATATGTAGGGCATAACAGCTATCTTTTCAAAGGAACAGTAAGGCAGAATCTTCTTATGGGAAGTCCGGATGTCAAAGATGACAAACTATGGGAAGTGCTTAAAGAAGTTAATCTTGCAGATTTCCTTAAAGGCGAGGATGGACTTGATACTAAGCTTCTTGAAAAAGCATCTAATTTTTCCGGCGGGCAGTGTCAGAGACTTGCACTTGCAAGAGCATTGCTGCATGACAGTCCTGTATACATTTTTGATGAGGCAACGTCTAATATTGATGTTGAAAGTGAAAATGAAATAATGGAAAGAATATACGAACTTGCAAAGACAAAGACAGTAATTCTTATTTCACACAGACTTGCCAACGTAACAGGAGCAGATAATATTTATGTTCTTGAAAGCGGCAATGTGGCAGAGTGCGGAACACATGAAGAACTCCTTGACAGACACGGAGTTTATGAGAAACTCTGGAATGCACAGCAGGAACTTGAAAGTTTTGGAAAGGAGACAGCATGAATACACATAAAAAAAGAAGCGGATTTAAAGTCATGACAAGTCTTATCGGACTTGTTAAACCGATGACAGGATATATGATTCTTGCAATTCTGATGGGACTTATGGGACATCTTTGTGCATCATTTATAACGATTTCGGGCGGATTTGCAATATTAAGTGTCTTAGGAAAAAATAGTCTGCATCTGGCTGTTATATTTGTAGCAATGGCAGGAATGGCGGTACTCAGAGCTGTGTTAAGATATGCGGAACAGTCATGCAATCATTTTATTGCATTTAAGCTTCTTGCATTAATAAGAGATAAGGTATTTGGAGCATTGAGAAAGCTCTGTCCGGCAAAGCTTGAAGGACGAGACAAAGGTGATTTGATTTCTGTAATTACATCTGATATAGAACTTCTTGAAGTATTCTATGCACATACGATTTCACCTGTTGCGATAGCAGCACTTTTTACGGTGATAATGTGTATTTTTATCGGAAGCTATAATCCTCTGCTCGGTGTTATTGCACTTGCAGCTTATATTACAGTAGGTGTTATAATTCCACTTGCAGTTTCAAAGTTAAGCGGTGACATGGGACTGATTTTTCGTACAAAATCAGGTGAATTATCAGCATTTGTGCTTGACAGTCTCAGAGGACTGCCGCAGATACAGCAGTTTGGAACAGGCAGAAAACGTCTTGCACAGATGAATGAAAAAATGGAAGAACTCAGCGAAAATGAAGCAAAGATGAAGTGTTTTTCGGGAAGGAATACAGCAATTACTAATACAGTGATTTTGCTTTTTGACGTATTAATGCTTTTCGCAAGCGGAATGTTATTTGTAAACGGAGCGGTTGGATTTGATGGTGTGCTGATTCCTGTTATTGCACTTATGAGTTCTTTTGGGCCTGTTGTTGCACTTGCAGCACTTGGAAGCACATTACAGAACACATTTGCAGCAGGAAACAGAGTCCTTGATATTCTTGAGGAAAAGCCGGTTGTAGAAGAGGTCAGCGGAAAGCAGAATATAGAATTCAATGGGGCATCATCAGAAAATGTTACATTTGCATATGGAGATGAAACAATTCTTGATAATGTGTCAGTTGATATACCGAAAAATTCTGTTATAGGAATTGCAGGACGAAGCGGAAGCGGAAAATCGACATTTTTGAAGCTTTTTATGCGTTTCTGGAATGTGGATAACGGAAGCATTAATATTTCCGGGAAAAATATTAATGATGTAAACACTTCAAATCTTCGAGATATGGAGAGCTTTGTTACACAGGAGACACATCTTTTTGCGGACAGCATTAAAAATAATATTAAAATAGCAAAACTTGATGCAACAGATGTGGAAGTTTATGAGGCATGTAAAAAAGCGTCTGTGCATGATTTTATAATGGGACTTCCAAAAGGATATGACACACCTGTAGGAGAACTTGGCGGAACGCTTTCAGGTGGCGAAAAACAGCGAATCGGGCTTGCAAGAGCATTTTTACATAATGCGGATATGATGCTTCTTGATGAACCGACAAGTAATCTTGACAGCCTTAATGAAGCTGTAATTCTTAAATCTCTTCATGAAGAGAGAAACGGAAAGACAATTGTGCTTGTATCGCACAGAAAATCAAGCATGCGTATGGTTGATCGTGTATACAGCGTGGAAAACGGAAGGATGAGCTGATGAAAGATAAAGAAAGTAAAATGTCAGCAGAAAAAATACAGTCAAAAAGGGAGCAGGAAAAAGAGGTTGTCTCCCTTATGATTGGTTTGTACTGTAAAAAGAAACATAAAACAAAAGGCGTGCTTTGTGATGAGTGTAAAAAGCTTGACGATTATGCAAAGTTAAGAAGTGACAAATGCCCGTTTATGGAGACAAAGACATTTTGTTCTAACTGTAAAGTTCATTGTTACAAACCGGAAATGAGAGAAAAAATACGTGAAGTTATGCGTTTTTCCGGTCCGAGAATGATTTTTTACCATCCATATCTTGCAATAAAACATGTAATAGAAAGCAAAAAAGAAAAAAAGCGGCTTGAGGTTGACGAGTTTAACAAGATAAAGTAAAATAGAAAGAAGAATTTTTAAGAAAGACAGAAGAATATTGTATGTTTATCCAATCCTCCTGTTGGTATAATGCACTTGTAACAAACAAAGAGTTACAAATACATTAAATCAAATGGGAGGATTTTTCTATGAAAAGAAAGGTAGTTAGTGTAATTTTAGCAACAGCAATGGTATTTACGATGGCAGATTATTCGGGAATACATTTGTTAGTAGAAAATGTATCTGCATCAACAGACCAGAATAAGTATTCAGATTCAAAGGTGGTTAATGAAGAAATTATACCGGATACTGAATTGAGAAATGCTTTAAAAGACATAATTTCAAATGGAAACGATTTGACTTTTAAAGAATTAAAGGAATATGAGGGAGATTTGGATTTAAGCAATTATCCTCAAATTCAGGAAGTTACAGGTTTAGGATATATGAGACTTGTAAA
>ENA-OOZA01000211-OOZA01000211.1-human-gut-metagenome-genome-assembly--contig:-NODE-211-length-32564-cov-2.676151_pt1 | contig 32564 bp, 48 predicted proteins | sample MGYA00241703_ERZ501378 | MGnify/ENA primary metagenome ERZ501378 (study PRJEB25962, sample SAMEA2042916) | human gut metagenome | biome: human gut; feature: human-associated habitat; material: faeces...
AGAGGAAAAAATATGGAAGAAAACTTTGTAGAATGCAATATATTGCATGAAGATGCAGTAAAAAAAGTAAAACAAAAAATGCCAGAAGATGGCTATATATATGACTTAGCAGAATTATTTAAAGTATTTGCAGATTCAACAAGAATGAAAGTTATTTATGCATTATTAGAAGATGAATTATGTGTATGTGACATAGCAAATATAGTAGGAACAACTCAATCAGCAATATCACATCAATTAAGAATTTTAAAACAAGCTAAATTAGTAAAGTTCAGAAAAGAAGGAAAAGTTGTTTTTTATAGTTTAGACGATGACCATATCCACGAAATAGTTAAGAAAGGATGTGAACATATTGAAGAGTTATAAATATACACTAGAAGGGTTAGATTGTGCAAATTGTGCAAAGAAAATTGAAGATGAAATAGCAAAAACAAAAGGTTATGAAGATGTAATAGTTAATTTTTCTACTTTAAAATTAACATTCAAATCAGATAATCCAAATGCAAAAAAAGAAGTAACTGAAATTGTAAAAAAATTAGAACCAGATGTAGAAGTTCTAGATGATGGAGAGAAAAAACAAGAAAAAGAAGAACATAATGATTCAGATATAGCTAGAATTGTTATAGGAATTGCAATATATTTAATAGCTTTAATTGGAAATTTAGGAACAATTATAACTAATATGTTAACAATAATTTCTTTTGTAGTATTATTATACAAAACAGCAAAAAAAGCTTGGAAACAAGTTACAAAAAATAAAGTTTTAGATGAAAATACTTTGATTGTAATATCTGCAATAGGGGCATATTTTGTAGGAAAAATATCAGAAGGAATAATGGTAATTACATTATATGAAATAGGAAAAATATTAGAATCAAAAGCAGTAAACAAAACAAGAAAATCAATATCAGATTTAATGAATATAAAACCAGAATATGCAAACTTAAAAATCAATGAAGAAATTAAAAAAGTAAATCCAGAAGAAGTAAAAATAGGCGATATTATAATGGTAAAAACAGGAGAAAAAATACCATTAGATGGAGTTGTAATAAGTGGAGATGCACAAGTTGATAATTCAGCATTAACAGGAGAAAGCAAATTAGTAAATGTTACAAAAAATAGCAAAGTATTATCAGGAAGTATAAATGTAAATGGATTAATAGAAGTAAAAGTAGAGCAAACATATGAAAATGGTACAGTAAGTCAAATCTTAAATTTAGTTGAAAATGCAACAGACAAAAAAGCAAAAACAGAAACTTTTGTATCAAAAGCTGCAAAAATTTATACACCAGTAATAATAGGCTTAGCATTATTAGTAGCAATATTTATGCCACTTGTAGTTGCTAATGTAACATACAAAGAAAGTATATACAAAGCATTAATATTCTTGGTAATTTCATGCCCATGTTCAATAGCAATATCAGTTCCATTAAGTTATTTTTCAGGAATAGGTAAAGCATCTAAAAAAGGAATATTAATAAAAGGTAGTGACTACTTAGATGGAATAAAAGACATAAAAGAAATAATTTTTGATAAAACAGGAACAATAACAACAGGAAATTTCAAAGTTTCAGAAATACATTCTTTAGATGAAAAATACTCAGAAGATGAAATTTTAGAATATTTTGCAAGAGGGGAAAAACTTTCTAACCATCCTATAGCAAAATCAATTTTAAATAAATATGAAGAAAACCAAAACAAAAAAGAATTAAACGTAAATGATGTTGAAAACTTTGAAGAAGTTTCAGGAAAAGGATTAAAATACACATACAATAACAAAAATATCAAAATAGGAAATTCAAGCTTTACAGGAGCTAAAACAGAGAATATTGTAGGAACAGTATTATATCTAAACATAGATGAACAAGTAGTGGGAAGCATTGTTTTAAGTGATGAAATAAAACCAAAAACAAAAGAAACAATGGAAAGGCTACACAAACTAGGAATAAAAACAAAAATGTTTACTGGAGACAAAAAAGAAATAGCAGAAAAAATAGCAAAACAAGTTGGAATTCAAGCTGTAAAAGCAGAAATGTTACCACAAGATAAATACAATGAATTAGACAAAATAATAGAACAAAGAGAAGAAAATAAAAAGGTTGCATTTGTCGGAGATGGAATAAATGATAGCCCAGTATTAGCAAGAGCAGATATAGGAATATCAATGGGAGGAATTGGTTCAAGTTCAGCAATAGAAGCATCAGATGTTGTTATAATGACAGATGAGTTAAATAAAATTGTTGATGGAATTGAAATTTCCAAAAAAACAAATAAAATAATAATTCAAAACTTGATATTTGCAATAGGTGTAAAAATATTAACATTATTATTAAGTCTATTTGGAATAGCAGATATGTGGCAAGCTGTATTTGCAGATGTTGGTACAACTTTGATAACAATATTTAATACACTTAGAATATTAAAATAAATAAAAACGGCACATTGCTTCAAACCAAGCAAATATGCCGTTTTATTTTATTCAAAACAAAAAAATACAAAAAATAATAAAAAACAGTTTTCCAATTTTAAAAAATATGATATAGTATAAAAAAAACAAAAGAAAGGGCAAATAAAATGAAACATTCAAAAACAGTAAAAAGAAAATTAGATAAAAAGAAAGTAACAAAAACACTAATAATAGTGCTTGCAATAATCATAATGGGAGTTATACTATATCAAATAGATAACAATATTGTATTTGATAAAAACAAAAATATAAACTTAGTAATAAACAATAAAAACATAACATCAAACCTAAAAAAAGATATATTTATTCAAGATGATGAAATATATATATCAAAACAAGACTTAGGGAACTTCTTCGATAAATATATTTACGAAGATACACAAAATAATCAAATAATAACAACATATGATACAAAAATTGCAGCCATTAGCTTAGATGAAAATAAAATAAGCATTAATGGTGTAAGTAAAAAAACATATGCACAAACGATAAAAAAAGACGACGCAATTTATTTACCAATAAAAGAACTTGAAGATGTTTATGGAATAGAGATTTCTTATATAGAAAATTCAAAAGTAATAACAATAGACTCAACATCAAAAGAACAAAAGAAAGCAATAGTAACAAAAAATTTACCAGTAAAATCTACAAAAAAATTTATAGCAAAAACAGTTGATAAAATAAAAAAAGGAAGCTATGTAGTTGTAATTTCTGAAGACAAGGGTTATACAAAAATCAGAACAGAAAATGGAAAACTTGGATATATAAAATCTAAATACTTAGCAAATGAAGTAAATGTTAGAGAAAATATGGAAGAAACAAAACAAATTGAGGGAAAAGTAAATTTAGTTTGGGATTATTATTCAACAGTTGCTAAAGCACCAGATAGAACTGGAACTACAATAGACGGAATAAATGTAGTTTCACCAGCATTTTTCCATTTAAATAAAAATGGAGAATTAGAAGAAAATGTAGGAGAAGCAGGAAAAAAATATATTGAATGGGCACATAACAACGGATATAAAGTATGGCCAATGGTTCAAAATGCAGAAGCTGGTTCAATAAATGTGACCTCAAACATAATGAATGACTACAATAAAAGGCAAGAATTAATTTCACAAATAATCATATATTGTGTAAAATACAAATTAGATGGTGTAAATATAGACTTTGAAAATATGAAACAAGAAGATAAAAATATGTATTCAAGATTTATAATTGAATTAGAACCAAGATTAAAAGAAATAGGAATGACATTATCAGTAGATGTAACAGCACCAGATGGTTCAGAGACATGGTCAATGTGTTTTGATAGAAATGTAATTGGAGATGTTGCAGATTATATCGTATTTATGGCATATGATGAATATGGCGCATCAAGCAATAAAGCTGGAACAACAGCAGGTTATGATTGGGTAGAATTAGGAATAAAAAAATTCATCGAAACAGAAGAAATAAAAGAAGAAAAAATCATCCTTGCAATTCCGCTATATACAAGAGTTTGGACAGAAGATAGTTCAGGAAAAATAACAAGCAAAAATACAGTTTCAATGAAAAACACATATAGCGTTATTCCAAATGGAGTAGAAAAACAATGGAATGACAGTTTAAAACAATACTATGTTGAATATAAAGATGGAAACAATACAAAGAAAATTTGGATTGAAGATGAAACATCATTAAAAGAAAAAATAAGCTTAATAAAGAAATATAAATTAGGTGGAGTAGCATCATGGCAAAAAGGAATGGAAACAGACAATTTCTGGGGATTTCTAAAAAATGAAATACAAGACTAAAATAATTTTGTAAAATATGCAAAAACACTTGACTTTCTAAGCTTTACAAATATATAATATCAAAAAGAATGCTTGTGGAGGTATTTTAAGGCTAATGCAAAAAGAAGAAATATATTTTACAACAGATAAATATAGTAATTTAACAGATGAACAAATAATAACAGATATCAAAAATGGCGATGAACAAGCACTAGTATATTTATTAAACAAGTATAAAGATTTGGTAAATTCCAAAGTTGGAAAATACTTTATAATAGGTGCAGAAAGAGAAGATATTGTACAAGAAGGAATGATAGGCCTATTTAAAGCAATAAAAGGTTTTGATAATACAAAACAAAACACTTTTAAAACATTTGCAAATATTTGTATAGAAAGACAATTAATAACAGCAATAAAAAGTTCAAATAGACAAAAACACATGCCATTAAATTCCTATTTATCATTAAATACTTCAGCATACGAAGATGATGAAGATGGAACTGAATTAATAGAAACATTTAATAATACTCAAATAGAAGACCCATTAGATACAATTACAAAAAAAGAATATTTTGAAGAAATTCAAAATTCGATTCATAAAAATTTAAGCAAATTTGAAGAACAAGTACTACAAAGATTTATACAAGGTGAAAGCTATGAAGTAATAGCTAAAAAGCTAGATACACCTGTAAAATCTATAGATAATGCTATACAAAGAATTAGAAAAAAAGCGATTAAAAATTTTTTCTAATATGATAAAATAATATAGTATCAAATTAAAGTTATTTATATTTGGTTTGATACTATATTAATATGATATGCCTGCATAGCTCAGTTGGTAGAGTGCAGCCTTGGTAAGGCTGAGGTCACGGGTTCAATTCCCGTTGTAGGCTCCAAGTTAAAATGCTAGTAAATGGCTTAATATCGCCTTTTACTAGCATTTAATATTATCTACTTTAAAATTCCATTTTGTCCATTTTGTCCTATTTTTCCAAAAAAAAGTGGTCAAAAAGTGGTCAAAAAGTGGTCAGATTTTTTGATGATATATAATCATTAATTAACTCAGTTGCATTTTCTCTTTCTTCATCTAAATGAGTATAAATATCATAAACCATATCAGCTGAAGAATGTCCCATTAATTCTTGAGCTTTTTTAATTTTTACTCCAGCATAATATAACATAGTACAATAAGAGTGCCTTAATTGATAATAGGTAAATTTGATTTTTTTGTCATTTTCTGTTAAGTTCCTATTTAAAGCATTTAAAAAAGAACTTAAATGAGTTTTTAAAGCTTGTTTGGTAAGCATTGAATATTTATCTGTTTCTTTTGTAAAGAGATATTTAATTTTATTCTTGTTACGATATTCTATTTCTTTTTGAAGCGATTCTATAAGGAAAATAGGAATAGGTATTTTTCTGTTTTTTAAATTTTTAGTAGCTTTTAATGTGGGTTGGTTTTGAGCAAGAGAAACAGCTTTATTTATATTTAATAATTGATTATCTAGATCTACATCCTTTATTGTTAGAGCAACAGCTTCTTCTGGTCTTATACCACAATATCTAAGTATTAAAATAAATATACCATATTTATTATTTTTTGCACATTCAAGAACTTTTAAATCTTCATATTGAGTTAAGGGTTTTCTTTCTGTTTTTGGGAATTTTTTTGCTTTAATACCATTTGCAACGTTTTTTTCAATAATATCATTATTAACGGCATCTTCTAAAATTCTTTTACATTCCGCTATGGTTCTATTAGTTATATCAGTATAACCATCTTTTAACATAGCTGTTTGAATTTCTTGAATTTGATATCTTTTTAAGTTTTTTAATTTTACGTTTCCTATATATTGATATATATGTTTTAATCTATTTTTAACACTATTTTGAGTTGCAATTTCTTTTGTTGAAATATTAATATCAAACCATTTCTCTGCATATTGTTTAAATGTTATATCAGAAAATGATAGTGATAGACCTTTTAATTTTTTATAATTTATTTCTGTAATTTTATTATCTAGTTCTTCAGATGTATTTGCTATAACATATTTTTTAACGCCATCAACAACTATTGATGTTTGAAATCTTCCATCTTTTCTTTTTTTATATTTTGATTTGGGCATATAATAAACCTCCTAAAAAATAAGATAAGTATAATAACTTATCTTTAGTAAATAATTCCATATTTTTCTTCATAAAATTTTAAAGCATTATTCATATATTCGATTGTAACCTCAAAATAATCTGCCAGACTATAAACTGTATTAATTCCGATTTTTAATGGCTAATTTTAGCTTTTCAAAAGGAATTAATATATAATAGCTCCATTTCTTAGCTCTATATTCTTGCTTGTTTATCAAAGTTGTGTCAGTACAGTTAATAGAGTATGTTGCATCTTGATAATAGTGTCCTAATTCTTCTGATAAAGTTTCTTTTTCAATATATGAGTTATCTATACTTGTATAATTTAATGCAATAGCATTTATTTTATCTATATTTATAAAACAACCATAAGCATCTTCTATGTAGTAATCATATATCTTTATATGTTCTTTTTCTGCTAAATCATATAAATTATTTAGATTCATTCTTTTTATCTCCAACATCTTTTTTATTATCTTTCATAATTACTTCTAATAAACCTTTTATTTGTTGTTTTTGTGTTTCAGTAGGTGGGTTGTAATCTTTCATACTAAATCCTATTTTGGCTAGTCCTAATGGGTCATCAGGTTGTTCTGGATTTTTTATATCTGATTTGCACATTAAATAATCTAAACTACATTTAAAAATTTCACATAATTTAAGTTTTACTTCATCTCCTGGAAGATTAGAACCATTTTCATAATTAGCTATACTACTTTTACCTTTTACATTAGGTAATTTATTTGCAAGTTGCTCTTGAGTAAGTCCTAATTCTGTTCTTAAGAATTTTATTCTTGCTCCTATTTTTATTTTCATATCCATTTCATTTTTCATATCTAAACACCTCGTTCAAATTATATAAACATTATAACACAATGTTCAAAATAAGTAAACATTTTAAAAATTTTTTTCTTACAGTTGTAAGGTTTGTACAGCAATTAAAAACTTTTTTTAAAAAAACTATTGACAAGTTCAAAAATACTGTATATAATAAGTTCAACAAAAATGAACAGGAAGGAGGAAAAGTGTTGGAAAATAAATATAGTAAGTTTGTTAATACAGAAGAACTAAAAAAAACCAGAGAAGAAAAAGGTTTTTCTATTAGAGATATGTCTAGATTTATGGGATTTAAAAGTCCTGCAACTTATTATAATATTGAAAATGGTATTGCTGAACCTAAAATTTCACATATAAATAGTATATCTAAAATTTTAAAAACATCAAGTTCAAAATTTTTTAACTTTAAAGTACAGTAAAACTGAACAAAAAAGGGAGGCTGAAATGTCAGAAGAAGAATTAAAAAAACTAAAAGAAGAAATAAAACGAGAAATTTTAAATGAAATGACAACAAAACAAATCATAAAATATGATACGTGGACAGTATTAAAAAAAGAATTTAAGAAAATGTTTTATTCTAAAGGTTATACAGAACCCAGAGAATTAAATAAAATTTTTGATTCAATATCAACGATAGCCAGATTAACATTAGGATACAGAAGAGTACAAGCAATACCAGCAGAAAAAACAGAAGAATTAAGACAAATAATGTATAAGGTATTAAACATATTTCCTAAAAAATAAATTTAAATTTTATATTGACAAATAAAAACTTCGTTTTTAAGAAATAAAAAAATTAAGTGTAAGATAAAAATGCAATAGACACAATGAACAAAAAAGAAAGGAGATGAGATAATGCCAGCGACAAAATTGCAAGAGCGAGCGAGAGTTAAATATGTAACACCAAAAGAATTTATGGAGCAATACCATTTGAGCAAATCACAAGCATATAAGATATTAGCAAGACCTGAAATGCAGGAAGCAAAAATTAAAACAGGAGAAAAGTTAATAAGAATAAATTTAGATAGAGCATTTGAAATTATGCAACAGATATTTAGTTAGAAAGGAGGTAAAAACAAATGAAAAGAAGTTGGAAGAATTTTAGACTAGACAAAAACAAAGTCTATACGAAAATTGGACAAGCAGTAACATACACATCAATGTGGCTAGCAGGAGTAGCATTTATTTACTGGATGTTCTTACAAGGAATGACATATTAGGAGGGAAAATAATGGATGAAAAAACAAAAAGAAATGAATTATTAATTACGTTAGCAGATGTAGATAATTTAATCAAAGAAATAGAAGGTGAACAAAAATATAATGCCGACTTAGCAATCAACTCAAGAAATCAATTACTAACGGCATATTCATTAAAGGTACAAATATTAAATAACTTGTAATTCTTTGCCAATTTTTAAAAATTTTACAAGAAAGGAGTTAAAAAAATGATAGACAACGAAAATTATTATAAAAATCAAAATAGAGAACAAAGAGAAATAATACAGCAACAAGAGGAACAAATAAAAGCATTACATAGGGAAAATTACAAGGTAAAACAAAGCATATATAACGAACTAATAATAGTAAGAAATATAGGAAAATCAAATGATATGTACAAAAATATAAAAATGTTAGACATAATAGAAAAGCTAATTGATGATTTATATTTTGATATACAAGAAGAATTAAATGAAGAGTTAGAAAAAGAATATAAAAAAGAACTAGCAGACCTACCAAAATCAAACTAGTTCAAAACATACACTTAAATATATGAATCTATTGCTATTATAACATTTTTAGTAATGGAAATCAAGAGGTGTAGAAATGGTTGTAAAAGATTTAAGTAATAGTTTTCATCCATGCCCAAAACGGGCAATGTAATTTAACAAAGAAAAAGTTAGCAGATAAACCTAAAAACAATATTAAAGAAAAACAGAAGAAACGGCACAAATGATGTAGTAACAGACTTTTGTATTATGCCAAAAAGCACTAAATATAGCACAAAAAGAACTAAAAAGTATTGTGAAAGACACGAGGCTTATTATTCAAGAGCATATAGAAGTAAAAGCATTAAAGACGGTCTGATTGTATTTTTGACAGAAGAAGATCATAGAGGAACAAATGGAGTTCATGGTAAGAATGGAGATAAGCTAAACAGGTACTTAAAGAAAGCAGCACAAAAGGCATGGATGGAATACTACAAAAAAACAAAAGAAGAATTTATTGAAAGATATGGAAAAAGTAATTTATAGGAGGCATACTATGGACATACCAAATTATTATGCAATAATACCAGCAAAAATAAGATATGATAAAGAATTAATGGCAAACGCCAAATTACTATATGGAGAAATTACAGCATTATGTAATGATAAAGGTATTTGTTGGGCAAGAAATGAATATTTTGCAGACTTATATGATGTAAGTAATGAAACAATATCACGTTGGATAAGTCAATTAAATAAAAAGAAATATATAAAAGTTAAAATGTTTTACAAAAAAGACAGTAAAGAGATAGATAAACGAATAATTTCTATTAACCAATACCCTATTGACGAAAACGTCAATACCTATTGTCAAGAAAATCAAAGTAATACCCTATTGACTAAAACGTCAATACCCTATATTCAAAAAAATCAAGGGGGTATTGATAAAAATATCAAAGAGAATATTACAAGTATTAATAATAAAGAAAAAGAAGAAAGAAATTTTCAAAGTGAGTTAAAAGATGTTATTGAATTTTACGAGAACAATATTACTCTAATAACATCATTTATTTCAGAGGATATGGAAAAATATCTAAAATCAGGACTGTATGCAGACTTAATTATTGAAGCAATGAAAGAAGCGGTTTCAAGAAATAAAAGGAATTGGAAATATATTACTGGAATATTAAATGATTGCATAAATAACAAAGTTTATACAGCAAAACAATTTAGAATCAGACAAGAAGAATTTAAATCAAACAAAACACAAACACATCAAAATAATAAAACAAAAGAAAAAGTTGAATACAAAGAAGTAGAACTAACAGAAGAACAGTACAACAAAATGATGAACGAAAGAGGTAAAAAATATGAATGATGAAGAAATAGAAAAAGCAGTATTATTTTATATTATTTTCAAAAATGAACTATTTGATTTATCAGAAAAAGATTTCACAAATCAATGCAATAAAAAAATAATAAATGCAATAAATGAATTAAAAGCAAGAAAAGAAGAAATTAGTATGCTAACAATACAAAGCAAAATAGATAGTGATTCAAGTAAAGTTTTAAAATACTTAAGCGAATTAGGAAATTACATATACAAAACAAATGCACAAACGGCGTATGAGATGTTAAAAGATAAAACCAAAAAAAGAGAATTACTAGAACTAGCCAAAAACATCCAAAAAGAGATAGAACAAATTGAAGATGTTGATGTTTATCTAGAGAAGAGCATATCAGAAATACAAAAGATAGAGTTTCAAACAGAAAAAGAAGAAAATTTTGTGGATGAAGTAGCAAAAACAGCAACAAAAATTGAACAAAACATTAACAAAAAACAAGATTATAGCTATTACACAGGTTTCTTCGATTTGGATGACTTAACGGATGGTTTGCACAAGGGTGAACTTACAATAATTGGAGCAAGACCACGGAGTTGGAAAAACAACATTCTCTCTACAAATTGCAGAGCATATATCAAAAAAACAAAAAAATGTAACTTATGTATGCTTAGAAATGTCAACAGAACAAATGATTCAAAAGATGTTAGCCAAAGAAGCAAGAGTCAATTCAAGAAAAATAAGAAATGGTGATTTAACATCAGAAGAGATAGATAAAATTGGAATTGCATGTGCTGAAGTTTGTGATTTGAAAATGAGTATATTAACAAAAATAAGAACAATTCAACAGATAGAAATTGTAGCAAGAAGAATGAAAAACAGAGGAAAACTAGATTTGTTGATTATAGATTACTTACAACTAGTTAGAAGCAATGCTAAATTCCAAAGTAGAGAACAAGAAGTTGCAGATATTTCAAGAACATTAAAACTTTTAAGTATAGAGTTAGAGATACCAATTATTGCACTTTGTCAATTAAATAGAAATGCGAGTAAAAATGAACCAACACTTGCTGATATAAGAGAAAGTGGTTCTATTGAGCAAGATGCAGATAATGTAATATTTTTATATCAAGAAGATGAAGAAAATAATATCGTAACAGTAGATTTGCAAAAACAAAGAGCAGGGAATATTGGAAAATCAAGATTAAAGTTTAATAAGATTAATAGCGAGTTTGTTAATCTGGAAAGGTAACATATGAAGAAAATAATAAAAGAAAGTGAATTTAAAAAAGCTGATAATATAGATAAATGTAAAATGATAATACAAATAATAAAAGGACAAGCTATCTACACAAAGGAGGGAGAAAAGTGGAAAATATAACAAAAGAAACAAGAAAAGAAAGTTATAGAAAACTTGAATTAAAGAAAAAAAGTAAATTAATATATGACAACTTAGATGGAGAATATACAGCAAGAGAATTAGCAAATAAATTATACAAGAAGCGGTTTAACCAGAACCGCAGAAAGGCAAGAAACAGCGCCACGTTTAACTGAATTAGTAGAATTAGATTTAGTGGAAGCAGTTGGAAAAAAATATGATTTGATTAGTGGATGTAAAGTGGCAGTATATAAAAGAAAAGGAGATTATAAAGATGCTAAAAATATTAAAAAAAATAAAGTATAGAATTGAAGGAAAAATATTGGAATATGCTCAAAAAAGTGTGTTAGAATTAACAAATTTATCAAAAGCATATGAAGATAATGAAATTTCAAGAATTATAAACAGACCAAACGAGGGAGAGATAGTTAAAATAGACAATATAAAAATATTAAAAGTATTTAAGACACCAAAGCAAGAAAAAATTAATAGTAGAAGAAAATATTATAAAAAATACAAATATTTTAGAAGTATGATTGTTTTAAATAAAAATAATTATCTATTAGATGGTTATACGACATATTTATTAGCAAAAGAAGCTGGATTTGACTATATAACAGTGTTAAGAGAAAAATAAAATAATTAAACGAAAGGAAGAACAATGAAAACTGATTGTTGTTATTATAATTGTGATAAATGTACTATTTTGAAAAAATTATATTGTAAAACTGAAAAATGCTCTTTTTATAAGAAAGATAAACTAAAGCACGAGAAAATAATAGATAAAATTTACAAAGACAAATATAAAGAAAAAGAGCATAGAAAAAATATAAAGAAAAAAGATAGAAAAGTTAGACAAAAAATGACAGAAGAAGAGAGAAAAACAAAAGATAGAGAATATGGAAAATGGTACTATTACAATAAAGTTAAGAAAATTCAAGATAAAATTAAATACAAGAATTATGGAGAATTAGTTTTTTTAGATGAAGAAATAGAAAAATTAAAAAATGGAAAAATGAAAATAAGAAGCTAATTGCTATAAAGTAGGAGGAAAAGAAGATGAGTGTTAAAGGAAAAGTAAAAAAGCTAAATAAGAAAATAGAAAATTTGCAGGAAGAATTACAAAATTGTCAATTATCTAATAGTAGATTAAGAAATAAGAATGACAGATTAAAAACAGAATTAGAAGGACAAAAAGCAGATAATCAATATACAGAACAATTAGAAAACATACTTAAGTTTGCAATAACTAATCATATAGGAAATTTAAGAGGTGGAATGCAAATAGAAAGATATGGAATAGATAAAATGCAAAATCTAAAATTAAGTATAGATTATGAACCTCAATACAACAGTTACATAATTAGAGTTAATTATTAGGAGGAGAATAGAGATGTTAAAAATAAGAGATGATGTAGATTTAAAAGAACTTGAAAAGTTTGGATTTAAACCTAAATATGACGAAGATACAGGAGAACTAAAAGAATATTTTTATGCTAATAATAAAGAAACTGGATTACCAATGGGGTGTGGCATTAATATAAAAAAAGAGGATAAGCCAATAAAGAAAAAATTTTTAAGCATTAGATATACATTTAAAAAAGATAAAAGAGGAGTACCTCTTGTTCGAGAAAATAAAATATGGCTAGTTGATAATTATAATTATTACTATACAGATTTTGATATATTATACGATTTAATCAAAGCAAATTTAGTGGTAAAGGAGTAAATAAGATATGAAAATATATTATGGTGGTAGAGCAAACGGAAAGACTATGAAAGCAATTCAATTATCAGTAGAAAAACAAATGCCAATAATATGCTGGAGTTATGAACATAAAAAGCAAATAAAACAAACTGCTAAAAAAATGAATGCAAAATGGATAATACCAGAACCAATATTGGCAACAGAAGTAAGAAAAAAAGTAATAGGTAATAGAAGAGGTTTAATAGTTGATGATTTAGATATTTTCTTAAGAATGATATTAGATGATAATGTTTATTATGCTACTATGGAAGATTGTAATATAGAAAAGTTAGAGAGGAGTGATACATAATGAAAGAAAAAAATAAAAGAACAACTAAAGATAGTATTGAATATTTGGAACTACAATGTATTGTTAATAATAGAATACATGATTATATTTCAAAGTATCATAATTACCCTAAATACATCAAATTACCTTTATGGATATTTGAATGTTTAAAACAAACAATGTGTGAAGTAGATTTAAAGATAGATTATAAAACAGAAGAGTTTACATTCTTTAATTTAAAAGTTTGTGAAACTGTTAGCATAGAAAAACCAGAAGAAATCGAGGTGTTTTAAGTGAAAGTTAAAGAATTAATAGAAAAATTAAAGTTAGAAGATGAAAATGCAGAAGTCATATTAAGTGCAGATGAAGAAGGAAATTATTATAGTCCACTTGAAGGTACATTAGGATTTGGTAAAGGCTATTATATTCCAAATAATACTTGGAGTGGACAATTTTTAAATCAGGATTATATAGATGATGAAAATGAAATTGAAGGCGAGATATATGAAGCTAACAAAGATAAAGCACAAAAATGTATAGTCCTATTTCCTATAAATTAATTGGAGGTGTTTTAAGTGAAAGAAGATAGTATAAAAGAAGATATGAAAATATTAGAAGGAATAATAAAAGGAGATGAAGATTGTATTAATGCAATATACAGTCAAATGAAAGTAAAAAATGACAATGATGAAGATATACAATATTATAAAAAAGAAATACAAAGCATTAAAAATATAGTAGATAATTATTTAAAAGAAAAAGCAAGAGCAGATAAATTAGAAAAAGAATATAGTGCAATGTTGACAGAATCAGATGAAAATGAATGTGATTATAAAAGAGTATTAAAAGAGAATGAAGAATTAAAAGAAACATATAAAAGTGAAAAGAAAATGAAAAATGAATATGTAAAACTTTATCAAGATTTATTATTGAAAGAAAATGTTATTCCAGTTCAAAAAGTAAAAGACAAGATAGAACATTATCAAAAATTACAAGACAATTATATTGAGAAATATGATGAAATAAACGAAGGTTTACAAGCAATGATAAATGCTTTACAAGAACTACTAGAAGGGAGAAAATAAAATGAGTGCTGATGAGATGTTTGGAGAGTTAGGGTACTATAAACAAAACTATTTAGAACATTTAGATTATTATAATGAAAAATTAGAAAAAATTATTAGTTTTAGAAATAACGAAACATTTGCTTGTTTAAATTTCTATGATAGTTATGAAGAAATAACAATTTTGGAACTACAAGCAATAAATAAGAAAGTAGAGGAATTAGGATGGAAATAGAAGAAAAAAGTTTAGATTTGAAATTAAATAAAGGACATGCAGTATGTTTTGATTTTGATGGTGTAATACATAAATATTCAAAAGGTTGGCAAGATGGAAACATATATGATGAATATAATAAAGAAATATTAGATTTAATGTTATTATTACAAAAATTGGGAATACCAATATTTATATGTTCTACAAGAGAACCAATACAAATAATAAACTGGTGGAATAAACAAGGATTTTGGTGTGAAGCAATAAGCATAAGTAACGACAAAATATTTTGGAATGATTTGAAATATATAGGTGTAACAAATAGAAAATTACCAGCACAATTATATATAGATGATAGAGCATATAAATATACTGGACAAACAGTAAAACAGTTTATATTAGATAACTCAGAGGAGGACTAACATATGACAAAAGAACAAGAAGAAGCAATAGAATATTTAAAAAAGCATATAAAATATTTTGAAGAACAAATCGAATTTATAGAAGCAACAGATTGTGATTACTATAATGAAGAACTTGAATTGTATCAAAATAGAGTAAGACAGTTTAATATAGTTTTATCTATGCTAAAAGAAAAAGACAAACAAATAGATTTAATGGCAAATCATATAGCAACAAGTGACAGTGACTTATGCGAGTATTTAGATATAACAACTAAATGTAAATATTATGCAGGAGACAATGGAAAAACTTGTGATAACTGTATAAAACAATATTTTGAAAATAAAGCAAAAGAATTATTAAATAAATAAAAGAGCATACTACATCTAAAGAGTTTCTAAAGAGGTGTAGTATGCAAGATAAAGAAATAATTCAAAAATGGAAAGCAGGACTAAGCAAGAATCAATTAGCAACAATGTATAAAAGACAATATAATCAAGAAATAAAAGTAATAAGAGCAAGTGTAAGACACAGACATGATGGAAGATACATAAGCAGTTATGAAGCATTAGCTTATGTAGAAAGAGTAATATATGAGTATTTAAGAAGGAAGTGAAGATATGAATATAAAAGAAAAAATTGTTATGCTTATACCTAAAAAAGAGAATGTAAAAGAAATAAAAGTTCCTGATTTGAAGCAATACTTAGTAAATGGTTATGAAGAAATAAGACAAGTAAAAAAGGAAAATATAGAGCTAGAGAATCAATTAGAAGAAGAAAAGAAAAACAAGCAACTATATGAAGGAGCTCTAGTAACATTATCAGAATTTCAACAAAGAGATAAAGATAATAAAAATGAAATTAATAGACTAAAAAACAAAATAAAAGAAAAGGAACAAGAAATAAATAATATAAATTCACAACTCAATACATATAAAATCAAACAAATCGAATACGACAAAAGAGAAAAAAATTTAAAAAATGAAATAAATGAGAATGTAAAAACAAAAATAGATATATTAAAAGATAATATATGTAACAAGATAAAAAATACCAAAGGAAACCTAAGTAAAGATAAAATTATAGATATTATCTATAAAGAAGCGGAGTGATACAAATGACAATAAATCATATATACAACATAGTAGCAAGTACAATGGCAGAATTAGAGAATATAAACTTATTAGACATAACAAAAAGAAAACAAAATCAAACACAATTAAATAGAGCATATAAGATTTTAGATGACTTAAAAGATGAATTAATAAGAGAAAATATAAAAAATAAACAAGGAGGGCACAAAAGAAATGACTAGAGAAGATTTAATAGAGTTATTAAAAGAATACAAAGAAAATAAGGCAAGATTAAATATTAAGCTTAAAGAATTAAAGACAGCGAGAATAAAATTAAAATACATAGATTCTGACACGAATGTAACATCATCATATGGAGATAATCAAGATATACATAGTAAAAATCAAATAAGTGATAAAGTATCAAGAAAAGTAGAAGAAAATGACACAAAAAGAATAGAGTTAGAAAACAAAATAGAAGGATTAGAAGAAGAAGTCAGAGAACTAAGAGAAAAAGTAGATACAGTTGAAGATAGACTAGAGGGGCTAAAATTTAAAGAAAGAGAAATATTAACAGCATATTATGTGGAAGGAATGACAGCAGAAGATATAGGAAACAGATTATATTTTCAATTATTCAATCAAACAAGAAGCGGTAGACATATACAAAGAATAATAGAGAAAGCAACAGAAAAAATGGTAAAATTATAAATGTCGTAAAAATGTCGTAAATATATCGTAGTATTATACAAATATATATAGTATAATAACAATAGTAAAATTGTCGAAAGACAAAATTAACCCGCATTTATTATTATAAAATTATGAGAAGAGTAGATGTTTTAAATGTCTATTCTTTTTATTATGTTATTACCAGTATGCTAGGTAACTGATAATATAAAGTAGTTCTTTAACAAACCCCTTAAAATAATAACAGAACTTTCCTAGCGAGTTCTAATTAATATTTATAAAATAGTATGTAGTGATATAAATAAAATTCTGGAAACAGGGGGTTGTAAATCTGAGGAAATACAACTCTTCATATCATTACATAGTGTTTTATAAATAAAAGAAAAGAGGAAAAGATATGGAAATAAAATGTAGTGTTGAAGAATTAAAGGAGTTATTAAATATAAAAAATGTAGAAATAAAAATAGATGGTGAAAAAGTCGGTAAACTAATTGCACCATCTGTAAGTAGTGAATTTTCAAAAAAGATTTAGTTATCTTTTAAAACAACATCTAAGATACATTTAATAAGCAATTCTTCATGTTTATGAAGTTTATCAATAAATTCTGATTCAGTTAACTTTGAACATTCATTACGAAAATTGGAAATTGTTTCATTAATAATTTCTTCTTTAGACAATATAATCACCTCACTTTCTATAAATATTGTAGCAAAGTAAAAGTGAAAATAATGTCGGAATATGTCGAAATATAAAAAAGGAGAAGTACATATGACTAATCAAGAAAGAATAGAAAAGTATAAAAAAGAAAACTGTAGCAAATGCACAAAGAACATAGAATGTAAAATAGTAAGAAGAATAGACGGAAAATTAACATGTACAGAAGAGGAATAGAGTATGAAAGATATTAATTATGCGAATTGTATGCAAAGAAGATGTGAACAATGCAGATATTATGAGTATTGTTTTAGATATAGACCAAGAAAGGATGTGAAAACAAATGCCAAGAGGAAGACCAAATAAAATAACAAGAGATAAAGAATTACAAGAAAAAATAGATAAATACTTTAAAGATTGTGATATAAAAAATGAACCTTACACTATAACTGGATTATGCATAGCTCTTGATATTTGTAGAGACACATTATGTGAGTATGCTAAAAAAGAAGAATTTTCCGACACAATAAAAAAAGCAAAGCTAAGAGTAGAGAATTATTTAGAAAAACACTTAATAACAGATGGTGGAACAGGAATTATATTTAATTTAAAAAATAATTTTGGGTGGAAAGATAAACAAGAAAATATAAATGTAGATACTTCTTATGAAGAATATATAAAAAGAGTTGAAGGCAATGAGTATTAATACAAAAAAATATATAGAATCTTATATAAAAATAAGAGATAAAAAAGGCAATGTAATTCCATTAAAGCTTAATGAACCACAACTAAAATATTATAATGTTGTCAAAAAATTATATGAAGAAAAAAAGCCGATAAGAATAATAATATTAAAAGCAAGGCAAATGGGATTTAGCACAGAAACAGAATCAATTATATTTAAAAATGTTGTTACGAACCACAATTATAATGCTGGTATAGTTGCACATAAAGAAGATAGTACAACAAACTTATTTAATATGAGTAAGAGAATGTTAGAATATTTACCTGAGTCTATAAAACCTGAACAAAAGAAATCAAATGCTAAAGAATTAGTATTTAATAATGAAGAAGGAACAGGACTTGATAGTAAGATAAAATGTATGACAGCAGGAGGAAAAGGAATAGGACGTTCTGATACATTTACAGCACTGCATTTATCAGAATTAGCCTTTTGGGAAGGAAATAAGCAAGATACATTATTAGGATTATTACAAGCAGTTCCTAATATACCTGAGAGCATTGTGATAATAGAAAGTACAGCAAATGGATTTGATTATTTTAAAGAATTATGGGATAAATCAGTTGCAGGAGAAAATGATTTTTATCCATTATTTGTTGGCTGGAATGAATTAGAAGAATATAAAATGCAATATACGGGATTCCAATTAACACAAGAAGAAATAGAACTACAAAAAATGTATAATGTTTCTTTAGAACAGTTAGAGTGGAGAAGATGGTGCATTAAAAACAACTGTGGTGGAGATGTGGATAAATTCAAACAAGAATATCCAATAAGTCCAGAAGAAGCATTTTTGTCAACAGGTAAATGCTATTTTAATAAGAAAAATATTATTAATAGAATAAATGAAGTTAAAGAACCAATAATACAAGGTTCTTTTTCTTGTTATTATGATGGATTAAGAATAAGAGGAAGGAAATTTAGGGAAGAAGAAAAAGGTAGTATAAAAATATATAAGTACCCTGAAAATAATATTCCTTATGTTATTGGAGGAGATACCTCAGGAGAAGGCTCTGACTATTTTACGGCACATGTAATAAACAATATTACAGGAGAGCAAGTCGCGGTATTAAAGCAACAATATGACGAAATAGAATATGTAAAACAAATATACTGCTTAGGTATGTTTTACAACAAAGCATTGCTTGCCCCAGAGTGTAATTTTAGTACATACCCAATTCAAAAGTTAATAGAGTTAAATTACCCTAATATGTATGTTAGAAAAAAAGAAGATACATATATTACTAAACACGAAAAAGCATTTGGATTTAGAACAACATCAATAACAAGACCTTTAATATTAGCTAATTTACAAGAGATTGTAAAGGATGAGATTGAAAAAATCAATGATAAAGATACATTAAGAGAAATGCTTACATTTATAGTAAATAAAAATGGAAGAGCAGAAGCGGAAGATGGTTATCATGATGATTTAGTTATGGCTTTGGCTATAGCTTATTATATAAGACCACAACAGACAATGAAAAAAATAATATCACAAAATGAGGAAATAAATGCTTTCATAGACAAAGAGTTTGGAGCAGATGAAGATAACATTCAAAGTGACTATGGAAGTGAAATAGAAGTATTTTAGGAGGTAAAGCATGAAAAAAAGTGTATTAAGAGAAAAAATAAAACAAAGAGAACAAGAAAATAAAGTTATTATTAAAAAGAAAACAAAAAAGAGGAGCAAGAAAAATGATTAATTTTTTATATGTTGTGTTTCCAGTAGTCTGCTTATCAGTAGGCTTTTATTTTGGCTTCAAGATTGGAAAAACATCAGAAATGCCAAAAGCAACGGAAAAAATAAAACATCCTATTAAAACAATAAAAGAAGAAAAAGAGCAAGAAAAAGCAATAGAAGAACTAAGTAAAGAATTAAAAAATTTAGACAATTACGATGGAACTTCAATGAGCCAGGAGGATATATAGATGGAAAATAAAAATATTGCAACAGATGTATGGAATGAATACCAAAAAGGTGTTGACTATAATTATAGGCAAAATTTATATGAAAAATCTGATAAGAATTATAAGTTTTATTTAGGAAACCAATGGGAAAATGCAAAATTAGGTGGAATACAACCTATTACATTAAATATAATACAATCTATTGTTAAATATAAAGTTGGAGTGGTAAAAACTAATTCATATCAAATATATTTCAATTCGGATACATATGAAAATGAAGAACAAAGAAAAAAGTTACAAGATTTGTGTGATAGTTTAAATAGATTTGCCAATAGAACATGGGAGAAAAACCAAGTTGATAAAATTGTAAGAAATTGTGTTGATGATGCTTGTATTGATTCTGAAGGTATTGTTTATTTTTATGAAGACAATGAAAACATAGTTCCAGAACAAGTAGATAAGACTAATATATATTATGGAAATGAAAATGATGATAATATTCAATCTCAACCTTACATTATTATTTCTTTTAGAAGAACAGTTGATGAAGTAAAAGAAGAAGCAAGAGTAAATAAAATGACTGAAGAAGAAATACAGAAAATAGTTAGTGATGAAGAGTATCATGAACAAGCAGGAAAAGATAGAAGAACAGATGAAATAAGTCCAATGTGTTTGGTACTATTAAAATTATATAAACACAATGGAACAGTTTGGGCTAAAAAATGTACTAGATTAGCAAATATAATGGATGATACAGATTTAAAGATAAAATTATATCCTGTTGCACATTATAGTTGGATAAGAGTTAAAGGAAGTAGCAGAGGACAAGGGGAAGTTGAATATTTAATTCCAAATCAAATTGAAATAAATAAAACAGCAACCAGAAGAGCATTAGCTGTAAAGCTAGGAGCTTTTCCAAAGCTTGTAGCAAATACAAAGTATATAAAGAACACTAAAGCTTTGAACAGTGTAGGAACAACAATTGAAGTTAATGAATTAAATGCTGATGATGTAAATAAAGTTGTTAATTATTTAAAACCAGTTCAAATGAGTACAGATGCATACAATTTGCAAAAAGAACTAATAGATGATACACAAAATCTAGCTGGTGCAGGAGATAACGTAACTGGAAACATAGACCCTACACAAACAAGTGGTAAAGCAATATTAGCAGTGCAACAAGCTAGTCAGCAACCAATAAATTCACAAGTAGAAGCTTATAAAACATTTATAGAAGATATTGCAAGAATATGGTTTGAAATGTTAAAAGCATATAGCACAGATGGAATAAAATTAACAAAACAAGAAAAAGATTATGCCAATGACACTACTTATGATACACAATACAAATTAAGCTATGAAGATTTAGCAAAACTAGAATTAGATATAAAAATAGATATAACACCTAAATCTCCATATGATAAATATGCAATGGAAATGAGTTTAGAAAATTTATTAAGTGCTGGTAAAATTACATTTGAAGAATATGTTAATGCATTACCAGAGGATTCTACAATGCCAAAATCAAAATTAAAAGAAATATTAAAGACTAGAGAAGAGAAAAACAAAATAATTACAGAAATAGAAAAACAAGGAAATGCATTAAACGGAGCAATGGAACAAGTAATGATACAACAGGAAAATCAAAATAAACAACAAACAGGAGTAACTCCTGAAGAAGTGGATATGATTAATAATCAACAATCAAACAACCAAGCTAATTAGAGCAAATAAGCTCTTTTTTTATTGTCCAAAACTGATGAAGACAGAAAAAGCATTTAGGAATTAATAGTCGACAGACTTAAAATGGGAGGTTACATATGCCAAATGATGAAAATATGGATGTAGAAAATATTGATGAGGAGTTAATTGAAAATGAATCTTCTCAAGAAGAACAAGATGGTCAAGAAGAAAGACAACTAACACAAGAAGATATTGATAATGCAGTTAAATCGAGAGTAGGGAGAGTTGAAAGAAAAGCAAAAAGACAATTAGCAGAAAAAGATAGAGAAATTGAAAGATATAAGCAACTCGAAAGTACAATTCGTGCTGGATTAGGTGCTAGTGATGATGAAGATATTCTTGAAAAAGTCAATAGTTTCTATAAAGAACAAGGAGTAGATATTCCTAAATATGAATCAAAATTTAATAATAGAGATTTAGAAAGATTAGGAGAATCAGATGCTCAAGATTTAATTAGTTCTGCAGAATTTGATGAAATTCAAAGTAGAGCCAATGAACTAGCTTCTTTAAAACAAAACAATAAAATAAGTAAAAGAGAAGAAGCGGAATTTATGCAATTAGGTAATTATTTATCTAGTGAATTGAAATTAAAAGAATTAAAAGACAAAGGGGTAGATGAAAAAATATTAGAAGATAAAGCATTTAAAGAGTTTTCTAAGAAGTTTAATTCAGATACTTCTATTACTGATATTTATGATTTGTATGAAAAATTAAATCATAAAGAGGTAGAAAAACCTGCTAGTACAGGTAGTATTAAATCAACAGTAGGAGAATCAAAAGTAAAAAAATATTATACATCTGAAGAAGTTGACAAATTGACTTCTAAAGATTTGGACAATCCTACAATATTTAAAAATGTTATGGCTTCAATGAAAAAATGGGGCAAATAAAAAAAGTAAAGGAGAGATATAAAATGAGTTATGCAAATTTTAAACCAACTGTATGGTCAAAATACATACAACACGAATTACCAAAATTCACAGTATTTAAACAAGATTGTGATTTCAAATTTGAAGAAGAAGCTGGACAAGGAAAGAGAATAAAAATATTAAATGTTGGAAGACCAACTATTAAAAAATATATTCCTAATAAAGATATTGACCCAGCTGAAAGAATCCCAGATGCTTCAACATATCTAGATATCGACCAATTTGATTATTTCAATTATGGAATAGATAACATAGATAAAGCTCAAGCTACAGAAGGAGTAATGGAAGCATTACAAGAAGAAACAACAAGAGGAATGGCAGAACAAGAAGATATATTCTGTGCAACACAAATGGCAAAGAATGCTGGTTATAAAACAGAATCAAAAGAAATTTCAACAGCCGAAGATGCAAAAAAAGCTATTGATGAAATATTTGTAAAATTATGGAGCCAAGGAGTAAGTACAAAAGACAAAGTTACTATGTACTTAACACCTTGGTTTTATAGTTTATTCCAAAATAAATTAATAGAACTAAAAACAAATAATGATGAATTGATAGCACAAGGAGTCTTAGGTTTATACAATAATGCTAAAGTAAAAATGACAAACAATGCTTATAACGATGGAACAGATGATTATATAATTGTTAAAACATCAAAAGCATTTGCTTATTGCAACGGTATAGATAAATTAAAGCCATATGAACCAGAGAGAGGTTTTGCAGAAGCAGTAAAAGGATTAAATACATATGGTGGTAAAATGGTTAGACCAAAAGAATGTGCAGTATTAAGATGTCATCAAAAATAAAAATAAAGAATGGAGTTGATAAAAAATGGCTATGACAAAAATTGAAAATACAAAATTATTAAGAAATGAAGCTAAAGAAATTGAAAGTGCTGTTGCTGTAGATGCATCTGCAGGTGCTAGTGTGGATTATACAGAAAAATCAGATGGTAAAATATTACTTATGATAACTAATTCACATTCTAGCGAAAGCAAGAAAGCAACAATACTAAAAGGTAATTCTTTACAAGGAACAGAAGATTTAGAAGTTTCTATTCCTTCTGGGAAAACATATGGAATAGTTATTGAAAGTGGAAAATTTGAAAATGTATCAGGAGAAAATGCTGGTAAAGTAATAATAAAAGGTGAAACAACTGATATAACTGTTCAAGCTGTAGAATTACCATAATACAAGAGGGATTAATTCCCTCTGTTTTTTATATCAAGTAAAAGGATTAGCCAGTTCGAATCTGGCGGACTTGGAGGTCTTAATATGACATATGGAGAAAATAAAAAAATAGCATTAGCTTTAATCGAAGAATATTCACCAAATTTAAAAGAAAAAACAGAAGATGAAGATATAGCATTAAGAATACCATTTATTTATAACTTAGCATATAAGGAATTAGCTCTTACTAAGAAAATTGTAGGAATGAAAGTTTATGAAGAAATAGATGATGATAAAAAAGAAGATAATTATACAGCATATAATTTACCATCAGATTTATATCAAATTAAAAATATAATAACATTAGATAAAAATAATAAACCTATTAATTCAGATTATTATACTATACAAAACAAAATTTATATAAATGACAATTTAGAGGGAAAGACTATTTTAGAATATTATAAATATCCTCAAGAAATAAATGAAGAAACCTCGGATGATTTTTATCTTGAAATTGATGAAGATGTTCAAGGAATATTACCATATAAGGTAGCTGATGATTTATTAAAAACAGACCCAAGTGCTGATTATACTGCATTCGCAACCGAATATCAAAGAAAGTTGCAATCATTAGATACTAGAAAAAATATACCAACTGTTATATTAAAAGAAAGTGAATATGATATTTAGGAGGTAAAAAATGGCTACAGGAATAAAAAGAATGTATGCTGATTTCACAGGAGTAGATTTCCTAGATGAACCTAGTCTTGTTGATATAAAAAGAAGCCCAGATGCTTTAAATGTGTGGAAAAATTATAGAGATAATCAAGGAACTTGTATAGAAACTAGACCAGGTTATAGGAAAATAGCTCAAATAAGTAATAGTAAAATAAATGGTATATATATATTTGGGCTAACTAAAGCTATAATACATAGTGGAACGATGTTATATGAATGGAGTAATTTTCCTAGTGTTCCAGATAATGAACATTTAAAAATTTTATATAGTGATATGAATAATATTAGAAGCAATTTTAATAAATTGAATAATAAATTATATATTAATGATGGAAAAAATTATCTTACTTACAATGGAGACACGGTCAAAAAAATAGAAAATGATAATCCATATATTCCTAGAACAAGTATCAGTAGAAAAGCAGGAGGAAAAGGTGGAGGAGAATTATTAGAAGATGTAAATGTGTTGCAACCAAAAAGAATTAATAGTTTTGTAGGAGATGGAACATCAAAAGAATATTATTTAGATGCACAAAATATTGATAATTCTACTGTTATAGCAACTGTAAATGGAACAACACAAACTGAAAATAAAAATTTTACAGTAGATAGAGCAAATGGAAAAGTAACATTTAATACAGCACCAAGTAAGTCAACTTTGGGAGATGACAATGTATTTATTACATTTTCAAAAACAATAGATGGATATGCTGACAGAATAAATAAGTGTACAAATGTACTATTATTTGATAATAGATTGTTTTATACAGGAAATCCTGATTATCCTAATGCAGTATTTCATTCAAAATTAAATAATCCAGAATATATTAGTGATTTAGACTATTATGAAGATGGTTCAAGTGATTCAGCAATAACTGGAATGACTGTTGGAAATAATGTATTATGGATTTTTAAAAATTTAGACCAAAATAATGCTAATGTGTTTTATCACGAACCAACGTTAGACTTAGAGAATGGAAAAATATACCCAACAAAACAGGGAAATGTAAGTGTTGGGTGTTATGTAGGAAGCAGTAATTTTCAAGATGATATTGTTTATTTAAGTCGATATGGATTAGAAGGAATTTCTACAGAAAAAATAGATAGTAAACAAGTTATTGCACATAGAAGCACAATGGTTGATGTAAAAATGACAAATGAAAATAATTATAAACAAGCTATGATGACAGAATATCAAGGATATTTATTTATATTAGTAAATGGAAAAATATATCTAGCAGATAGTAGACAGAAATATGCTAGTTTAAATAGTTTTGAGTATGAATGGTTTTATTGGGATATATCAAGCATTAAACCATCTATATTAAAAGAATACAATGATAAATTATATATAGGAACCGAAGAAGGTTCTATTTTTATTTTAGAAGGAACGAATGATAATGCAAAAACTATTCAATCTTATTGGACAACACCAATGGATAATTTTGGTTATAATAATCAATTAAAAACCACTAATAAACGTGGAGGAATAGCAAAAATAAAGACAATTCCTAATGGATTAATAAAAATAGCTAAAAGAACAGATAAATCAGAAGAGTATAAATTTGTTACAAAAAAATCATCCAATGGATTTACTTTTAATAATATGAATTTTGCTAACTTTAGTTTTATAACAACAGATAAATCATATTTAATATATAAAATTAAAGAAAAAAAAGTGAATGAAATGTCATTAAAGTTTTATAGTGATGAAATAGATAAACCATTTGGTATATTTAGTGCGATAATAGAGGCATTTGTAGGCGGTTATATAAAGAAATAGGAGGAAATAAAATGGCTTTAACAAAATTAGAAGAAAATTTAAATATTATAGAAAATTTGTCTGATAGTCCAACTTTAGAATCAGATGAATTAAAAAGAAAGTTTGATGAAGGCTCTTTAGTGATAAAAAATTACCTCAATGAAGTTCTAACAAAAGAGATAGATGATATAGTAACTCAAATAAAAAAAGATGTTAATGCAAAATTACTTGAAGATAATAAGAAAAAATATTATGTTGGTAAATTAATTTTTGATACAAAAAATGTAAATCCAGCAACATATTTAGGTTTTGGAACTTGGCAATTATGGGGAGCTGGTAGAGTACCAGTTGGGATTAATACAAACGATGGTAATTTTAACACAGTAGAAAAAACTGGCGGAAATAAAGCAGTGGATATTTCACATAAACATACAATAGCAAGTCATAATCACGGTGGAAATACAGGAAGTACAACATTAACAGTAGACCAAATTCCATCACATAGCCATATCAAATATGCTTTTGGTTCATGGGGTTCATCATCTTATAACAGAACTCGTATTGGAGCAGGAGTTTATATTGGTAAAGACCAAGGAAATCCACAATATGAAGATGAAACAAATAATACAACAGGAAAAACTGGTGGAGGCAAAGGACACATTCATACAATAGCTGGTTCTGGTCGACAAACAACAAGTTCAGGTGGTTCTACTTCTGTTTCACTTTTACAACCATATATTACTTGTTATATATGGAAAAGAATTAATTAAAAGGAGAAAAAAATATGGCGACTGGATATGAAGATATAGATAGTTTAATGAATCAGCAAAATAATTTATTAAATGAACAACAAAAAAAGCAAAATGAATTAATTAATCAACAAACTCAAATACAAACTGATGAATTAAATAGAGAAAAAGAAAAGATAGATAAAGATGTTGATAAAACAAATCAAAGTTTATATTCAAATTGGCAAAAACAAACAAATCAGTATGGTGTACAAGCAGAACAATTGGCACAACAAGGATTAGCTAATAGTGGATATGCGGAAACAACAAAAACAGCATTATATAATACATACCAAAAAAATGTAACAGATACATTAAATAATGCAAGAGATTTAAAAAGTGATTATGATTTTAAAATTGCACAAGCAAGACAACAAGGAAGTGTACAACAGGCTCAAGCAGCGGTTGATTTATATGCACAAAGATTACAATTATTAACACAGAATTATGAGTTAAGACAAAATAGAGAACAATATTTGTATCAAAAAGAACGTGACAAAGTATCTGATAATCAATGGCAAAAAACATTTGATGAACAAGTTAGACAAAATGAGATTGAAAATCAATGGAAGCAAAAGAATTATGATTATCAACAACAAAGGGATAGTGTTTCAGATAGTCAATGGCAAAAAACTTTTGATTATCAAAAACAAAGAGATGCAGTGTCAGATAGTCAATGGCAAAAACAATATGAATTATCAAAAAAAGCAGCCGCTAGTAGTAAATCTTCCCGTTCTACTAGTAAAAGTTCAGGGAAGAAGAGTAGCTCAAGCGATGGTTTGAAAATTAATGGTTCAAACGATTCATTATCAAATAACACATCAGATTCAAATATAGCACAGATATTATTAAATAAATCTCTAGAAACAGCAGACCAAATGGTAACAGATGCAGGAAAACAAGAATTTCTAAATAGAATGGGAAATGCTATGCAAAGAGCTGTTAGTAGTGGAAAAATAACAGAAGGAGAAATGGAAAACATAGTAAAAACTTTCCCCGGTGTTAAAGCGTTGAACAATGCAGCAATCACAGTTCACGCCGGAGAGGTTATGGGATTTATGGGTGAGAACGGAGCCGGTAAATCCACACTGATGAATGTTCTGGGCGGTGTTTTTCCGGCTGATTCAGGAGACATTTATATTGAAGGAAAAAAAGTAGCAATCCATTCAATTCATAAATCTCAGGCTCTGGGAGTTGCATTTATCCATCAGGAACTTGCGCTGGAGCCATATCTTACAATTGCAGAGAACATCTTTCTTGGAAGAGAGATGAAGAACTCTTTTGGTATGGTAAGTAAAGATAAAATGGCAGAAGCCGCAAGACCATTTCTTGAGAGAGTTGGTCTTGATGTAGACCCAAATGAATTTGTAGGAAGACTTTCTATTGGACAGCAGCAGATGGTGGAAATTGCAAAATCATTTTCACTGAATGCGAAGATTTTAATTTTGGATGAACCGACATCTTCTCTTTCTGAAAAAGAGGTAGATGTGTTGTTTGATACAGTACGAGACCTTAAGAAACAGGGAATGGGCATTATCTTCATCACACATAAGATGGCAGAGGTATTCCAGCTTTGTGATGCAGTTACCATTATGCGAGATGGAGAATTTATGGGAGAACGTCAGTCAGCTGAATGTTCAGAGAGTGAGCTGATTTCCCTGATGGTAGGTCGGGACCTGGGTAACTACTATGTTCGTACTTATAATAAACCAGGCGACATCATGATGGAAGTTAAGAACATTAATGCAGGAAAAAGAGCAATCGACTGCAGCTTCCAGGTAAGAAGCGGAGAGATACTTGGTTTCTACGGACTGGTAGGGGCCGGAAGATCTGAGCTTATGAAAGCAATCATGGGACTTGATCCTATGGATTCCGGAGAGATTTATCTGAACGGAGAAAAAACAAAGAAACATGATCCGGCGTACATGCAGAAACATGGTATTGCCCTTGTTCCAGAGAGTAGAAAGACAGAAGGTCTTTTGTTAAACAATACCATCAAGTTCAATACTACACTTGCTGTACTGGATCGTTTCATTAAGAATTTGGTAGTAAATACCCGAAAAGAAGATGAGATCACAGAGGACGGAATCGAGAAACTTCACATTAAGACTCCTTCATCTCTTGTAAACTGTTCTACTCTTTCTGGTGGAAATCAGCAGAAAGTACTGCTGGCGAAATGGCTGGCTACTGATCCGAAGATTCTGATCCTGGATGAGCCGACTCGAGGAATTGATGTCGGTGCAAAAGCAGAGATTTATACCATCATCAACAACCTGGCGAAACAGGGACTGGCAATCATTCTGATTTCTTCAGAGATGCCTGAAGTAATGAACATGAGTGACCGAATGATGATCATGAGAGAAGGTCACATCATGGGTGAGTTAAGTCACGATGAGTATGATCAGGAACGGATTTTGAAGTACGCTATGGGGGTATCCAACAATGAATAATAAAAAATCACAGAGCTACGTAGGCCGGGCTGTAAAAAACTATTTTTCCCAGAACTGGGGAATCTTATTAGGCTTAGCAATTCTTTGCGTAATCTTTTCCATCTTTGGAAATAACTTTTTGACACAGAAAAACATTCTTAACCTGTTAAGAACATGTGCAACAAACTGCTTCCTTGCAATCGGTGTTCAGATGGCAATCATCCTTGCTGGTATCGACCTGACCGGTGGTGCACTTGCAGCGTTGAGTGGTGTTATGACCGTTGCAGCTTTCCAGTGGTGGGGATTCCCGGTACAGCTTGCTGTTCTTATGGGTATTCTGATTGGTGTTGTAATCGGTTTACTGAATGGTGTAATTGTTGCTTACACAGGAATCCATCCATTCGTTGTAACACTGGCAATGCAGTCCTTCTGTCGTGGTACTGCTTATCTGGTAGCAAACGGATCTCCTGTAACAGCTTATGGTAACGATGGTTTCGCAAAAATCGGACAGGGTTCTCTTGGACCAGTTCCGCTTCCAGTTGTATATATGATCATTTTCCTGATCCTGGACTATTTCTTCCTTAATAAAACCCAGACAGGACGTCATATCTATGCAGTTGGTGGAAACGAAGTATCCGCTCGTTTCTCCGGTATTAATGTAAAGAAGATTAAAATTCTTGTATGGACAATCAGTGGTGCGCTTGCTGGCTTCTGCGGTGTAGTTCTTGCTTCCCGTCTTGCTTCCGGACAGCCATCCACAGGCGAAGGTTATGAGACAGATGCGATTGCAGCAGCGGTACTTGGTGGAACCTCTTTCTTCGGTGGTACCGGTTCTGTAGGTGGACTTCTGATCGGTGTTCTGATCATCGGACTTATTTCAAATGGATTAAACTTAATGCATGTCAACTCTTATTGGCAGTTTGTATTAAAGGGAATTATCATCATCGCAGCAGTTTATGTTGATATGGTGAAACAGAAAAAACAGAACGCAGCAAAATAATCATATAAATTCAAAAAGGAGACTAAACAAATGGACAGCAAGAAGAAAAAAGAGTTGGAGTTATGGGCTGCAAAAATTCGTAAAACAGCTTTGCAGACAATCCAGACTGCAGGTTCCGGACATATTGGAGGATCTTTCTCCATCTGTGATATTATGTCAGTACTGTATTTCGACAAAATGAATGTAGATCCGGCAAACCCGGACAAGCCAGACCGTGACAGACTTGTTCTTTCCAAAGGACACTGCTCACCGGCAATGTATGCAACATTAGCTCTCAAGGGATTTTTCCCGGTAGAACATCTTTCTACATTCCGTAAACTGGACAGTGATCTTTCCGGACATGTAGAGATTCATGTGCCAGGTGTTGATATGTCTGCGGGTTCTCTTGGACAGGGACTTTCCACGGCTCTTGGAATGGCTATGTATGCAAAGGCAAATAAGACTGGAAACCGTGTATTCTGTATCATGGGAGATGGTGAAATTCAGGAAGGCCAGGTTTGGGAAGCTGCTATGTGTGCAGGCTTCTATAAAGCTGATAATCTGATCGCATTTGTAGATAATAACAATCTTCAGCTGGATGGCTCTCTGGAAGAAGTTATGTCTCCATACCCGATCGGTGACAAATTCAAAGCATTTGGCTGGAATGTGATCGAAATCGACGGACATGATGTAGAGCAGATCGCAGACGCTGTAGAGCTTGCTTCTGTAGTAACCGGAAAACCTACTGCAATCGTAGCACATACTATTAAAGGCAAAGGCGTTTCCTTATTTGAAAATAATGTTGACTTCCACGGCGGACAGCCAAAACCGGAACAGTGGCCGGCATGTTTTGCTGAATTGGATGCTAGACTTGCGGAACTGGAGGACTGATAAAATGGGAGAGAATATTTCAACAAGAGTAGCATATGGACGTGCATTAGCTGAATTTGGTGCGGATGAGAACATCTATGTATTTGACGCAGACTTAAAGAAATGCACCATGACACTTTATTTTTCAGAGAAATATCCGGAACGTTTTTACAACATCGGTATTGCTGAGGCAAACATGGTAGATGTTGCAGCTGGTTTTGCAACATGTGGAGCAACTGCTCTGGTACATACATTCGCTATTTTTGCAGCAGGCCGTGTTTATGACCAGGTAAGAAACAATGTCTGCTATCCAGGATTAAATGTAAAGGTAGTAGGAAGCCACGCTGGCCTTACAGTTGGTGAGGATGGTGCAACCCATCAGGCTCTTGAGGACATCAGCCTTATGCGTACAATTCCGGGAATGGTAGTTATGAATCCATCAGATGATGTTGAAGCAAAAGCAGCAGTAAAGGCAGCACTTGACCATGAGGGTCCGGTATATATCCGTTTCGGAAGACTTGCCGTACCTGTAATAAACGACAGACCTGATTACAAATTTGAACTTGGAAAAGGTGTTGTTCTCCGCGAAGGAAAAGATGTAACACTTGTTGCAACAGGACTTGAGGTTTCTGAGACACTTGCGGCAGCAGAAAAACTTGCAGCAGATGGAATTGATGCGAAAGTTATCAATATTCATACTATCAAACCTCTCGATG
>ENA-OOZA01000241-OOZA01000241.1-human-gut-metagenome-genome-assembly--contig:-NODE-241-length-30972-cov-7.772358_pt1 | contig 30972 bp, 28 predicted proteins | sample MGYA00241703_ERZ501378 | MGnify/ENA primary metagenome ERZ501378 (study PRJEB25962, sample SAMEA2042916) | human gut metagenome | biome: human gut; feature: human-associated habitat; material: faeces...
CCTACCCGCACGTAAGCCTGTTCATTGATGAGAAAGAAAACAAATCATTGCTCCAGGAGCTGCACTATGGCAATTTGGACATTATCCTGACCACCCCGCCGGAGGACTTGAACGGCCTGTTAGAGATTCCGGTCTATACCGAGAAGTTCGTGGCCTACTTTTCTGAAGCATGCGACCAGGCTAAAAGCTGTATCGCCAACGGTACCCTTCCTCCCGAACAAATGTGGATTCTGAAAGAAGGTCATTGTGTGCCCAACGGCGGAATGAATTTCTGCAAGAACAAGGACATCGGCAATCACATCTACGAGGCCGGAAGCATCGAGACCCTCATAAAAATCGTAGACCGGAACGGTGGATATACCATCATCCCCGAACTTCATATTGCGTCGCTAGCCGAGAAACAGAAAGCCCAGGTCCTGCCTCTTCAGGCAAACCCTCCGGCACAACGCCAGGTATCTATTCTTATCAAAGAAGACTTTATCCGCGAAAGAATGGTCAATGCGGTCATAGATACTCTTAAATCCATCATTCCCGCACCGATGCTGGAAAAGCGTCTGTCTTCACATTCCATCAGATTACGGCACTCAAAGAATGAATAAATGACAATATGTCACAGAATAAGACTTTTTGTCTTTATAATTCAAACACAAACTGACAATTTGCCACAATCCATTCCGTCAGACAGCTAATATAGTTTGCAAAGGTTTAAAAATCGGCATAGAAGGTTTAAAATAAAGGTACTACATTAAAAATGGAAGCCACAATGACCTCCATTCAAGATTTGTGGTACACTGTTTGCAAAAGAGTAAGTGAACTTGAATTTCAAAAGGGTTCGGGTTCAGAAACAAAATTGATTAACAACTAAAAATAGGAGATTACAACTATGATGCCGACTAGAAAATATTACAATCAGAACTGGTTACCAAGTATCTTTAATGACTTCTTCGATAACAACTGGATGGAAAAAGCAAACGCTACTGCACCTGCAATCAATGTGGTGGAAAGCGACAAGGATTACAAAGTAGAAGTAGCCGTTCCGGGAATGACTAAAGAGGATTTCAATATCCACTTGGGTGATGAAAACGAACTGGTCATCTCTATGGAAAAGAAAGTTGAAAACGAAGACAAGGAAAACAAAAAATACTTACGACGTGAGTTCTCTTACACCAAGTTCCAGCAGTCACTTTACTTGCCCGACAATGTCGATAAAGAAAAGATTACTGCCAATGTAGCAAATGGTGTATTGACTATTGAGCTGCCAAAGTATTCTCAGGAAGAAAAAGCAAAAATTAATCGTGTGATTGAAATACATTAATCATCACAAATAACGGAAAACTCTCGTCTGCATCCATTGTGGGCGAGAGTTTTTATTTTGGAACTAACTTAAAACGATTGATATATGGCATTTATTGATTACTATAAGATTTTGGGAGTAGACCGTAATGCCACTCAGGATGAAATCAAGCAGGCATACCGGAAGCTGGCCAAGAAATATCATCCTGACCTGAACAAGGATGACCCGTCGGCAGAAGGAAAGTTCCAGCAAGTGAATGAAGCCAACGAAGTATTGAGCGATCCGGAAAAGCGTAAGAAATACGACGAATATGGCGAACACTGGAAACATGCCGATGAGTTTAAGCAGGAACGTGAGGCATACAGCAGGGCACAGCAACAGCACGATGGCTCCGGCTACTGGTACTCCATGAGCGACGGTGAATTTACGGAAGGATTTGGAGGAACAGGGGCAAGCGGCTTCTCCGACTTCTTCGAACAGCTTTTCGGCCACGGAAGAACTGGACGAGGAGGATACCACACCATGTCGAGGGGACAGGATATAGAAGCACAGATGCACTTGTCGCTCAATGAAGCCTACGTCACCCACAAGCAGACTTTCAGCATCAACGGTGAAAATATCCGTATCACTGTGCCGGCAGGAGTGGCCGACGGACAGACCATCCGTCTGAAAGGCTACGGCCAGAAAGCCATGAACGGAGGAGAAAACGGAGACTTGTACATCACCTTTATCATCGATAAGGATGATACCTTCGAACGGAAGGGAGATGACCTCTACACCCACGTCAATATCGACTTGTACACTGCCGTGCTGGGTGGAGAAGTACAGGTGAAGACCATGGACGGAATGGTCAAATTGAAAGTAAAACCGGGTACACAGAACGACACGAAGGTCCGTTTGAGAGGAAAAGGATTTCCGGTGTATAAACAGACCGGCCAGTTCGGCGATATGATTGTATCGTACCACATCAATATCCCGACCTCCCTGACCGAAAAACAGAAGGATTTGTTCAACCAGCTGCGTGCTGCCAGCTGATAAAGCAGCAATTCCATAACAACTTCATTTATATCAGCTTCATAATTTCCAGTACTTCCGTGGAAGTACTACAGTACTGTCAAGGAAGTATTGTAGTACTTTCAGGGGAGTACTGTTGTACTGCCTAAGCAGTACTGAGCAACTGACTTTTCCTGATATAACTAGACGTCTTTTCTTTTTATAAACTGGAACAGTAGACACTTTGCATACTCACTTTAACTGTAGCATTCATACAGCATCCGGATTTAACTCATGGTTTAACTTTCGGTTTAACTGTGAGCCCCAGAAACGCATAAACTGAATGTAATAAGGATAAGTCCAATCCAGCGTATAAAAAGGAAAAGGCTCCGTAAATCATTGATTTACAGAGCCTTTTTCCTGTACTCGAAGCGGGACTTGAACCCGCACAGCCGCAATGGCCAAGGGATTTTAAGTCCCTCGTGTCTACCGATTCCACCATTCGAGCAGCCTTTCAAAGAAGAGCGGAAAACGAGACTCGAACTCGCGACCCTAACCTTGGCAAGGTTATGCTCTACCAACTGAGCTATTTCCGCGTTTACGGGTGCAAATGTAGGGAGTTTTGCGATATACTCCAAACTTTTCACCCGTTTTCTTTTTAATTTTATGCAATTATCTTCCTAAAAGTGAGTTTTCTGCTTGAATCACTTTCTCGAAGTTGAAGCCACCCACCACTTGCTGCATCAGTTCTTCAATCTTGTCATTACACAAGTTACCGATGCTTCCGGCATGCGTGTGATGTACGGTCTTATCGTGTGAGAAGTTTCCAGCCTCAATGTCCAACCCTACCTTCTTATATGCATCACGGAACGGCATTCCTTCTGAAGCCAGACGGTTCACCTCTTCTACACTGAACATATACAGGTATTTGTCGTCATCCAGAATATGTTCGTTGATTTTGATTTTCTCCATGATGTAAGTAGCCATCTGCAAGCAGTCTTCCAATTCCTCAAAGGCAGGAAGGAACACTTCCTTGATAATCTGAAGGTCACGGAAATAACCGGAAGGAAGGTTGTTCATAATCATCATAATCTGCTGCGGAAGGGCCTGAATCTTGTTGCATTTGGCACGGGTCAGCTCAAATACGTCGGGATTCTTCTTGTGCGGCATGATGCTGGAACCGGTGGTACATTCATCGGGCAACTTCACGAAACCGAAGTTCTGACAACTGAACATGCAGGCATCGAACGCCATCTTCGACAGCGTACCAGCAATGGAAGCCAGCGCAAACGATACGTTGCGTTCCACCTTGCCACGGCCCATCTGGGCATACACCACATTGTAATTCATTGAATCGAATCCCAACAGACGAGTGGTCATCTCACGGTCCAACGGGAAAGAAGAGCCATAACCTGCAGCAGAGCCCAATGGGTTACGGTTACAAGTCTTGTATGCAGCCTGAAGGAACATCATATCATCCACCAAGCTTTCTGCATAGGCTCCAAACCACAGACCGAAAGAGGAAGGCATGGCAATCTGCAGGTGGGTATATCCCGGCATAAGCACATCCTTGTAACGGTTGCTCTGAGAAATAAGTACATGGAACAAACGTTCTACAGCTTCTGCCACCGATTTCAACTGAGCACGGATAAACAGCTTTAAGTCGACCAGCACCTGGTCATTGCGCGAACGTCCACTGTGGATTTTCTTTCCCACATCCCCCAGACGGCGTGTCAGCATCAGTTCCACCTGTGAATGTACATCCTCTATTCCGTCTTCAATCACAAACTCCCCGCGTTCTACGGAAGCGTATATGTTTTTCAGTTCTTCCAGCAAAATCTTCAGTTCGTCCGAGGTCAGCAGGCCGATACTTTCCAGCATGGTGATATGCGCCATCGAACCCAGCACGTCGTACTTTGCCAGATACATGTCCATTTCGCGGTCACGTCCCACGGTAAAGCGGTCAATTTCCGCATTTACCTGTACATTTTTTTCCCAAAGTTTTTGAGCCATAATTTCAGTTTTTATCTCCGGCATCTGCCGGTCATTTCAATTAATAAGGAAGCATGGCCAGCATGTCAGCCAGTTTCTCTACTCCCTCCTGCAGGGGTTTTGACACCATGGCTTTCATGAACATGTTCACTTCCGCACGGATAGTCACTTTCATTTTAGCCTCTTCCTGTGTCACAGGCAGAATCTGAATCCACAGATTCAAAGGTATGGGCGATTTGTCACCTTCAAACTTGATGCACTTCAAAGGTTCACGCTCAATGATGCGCAATGTAAGACTGATGCCCTGTACTTTCAAGGTAATGGAATCACGGTCGAACGACATATCTTCCAGTTTCCCGTCCAGCTTGTCCTTCACCATGTCCAGGCGTTCCCGAACTCCTTCCAGATTATTCAGGTCGGACAGTTTGTTATATACTCGTTCCTGACTATAAGGAACATGCTTCACATTGCTTTCAAATTGTACAGCCATATTTTTTCAATCTTCAGGAAAATTCTCCCGTCATCGCATAAAAAAATGTCATCTTGAGCAGAGTGGACTCGCTCAGGATGACATCTCCTATTTACAATCCGAGACTGCTTTCCCAGTTACAGAATCTATTATTTTCCAGTCCAGTGAGAAGGATCTTGTCTCCATGCCTGCAGCACAGGGATATCCTCTTCATTGATATAATCGGTCTTCAAAGCTGCTTCCAGCACTGCATTGTAGTTGGTCAGTGTAACCAGTTCTACTTTTGCTTTCTTAAAGGCTTCTACTGATACATCGAAACCGTAAGTGAAAGAAGCAATCATTCCAATTACTTCACAACCGTCGCGACGGATAGCCTCTACCGCTTTCAAACTGCTTCCACCGGTTGAAATCAGGTCTTCTACGACAACTACTTTCATACCCGGACGCAATTCACCTTCAATCAAATTTTCCAAGCCATGGTCTTTCGGGCTTGAACGAACATATACGAACGGCAAGTTCAACTCTTCTGCCACCAGCGCACCCTGTGCAATCGCACCTGTAGCTACACCTGCAATGGCGTCTACTTCACCGAATTTTTCAAGAATAGCACGACAAATCTCTAACTTTACGAAGTTACGAAGTGCAGGATATGACAACGTCTTACGATTGTCACAATAAATCGGCGATTTCCAACCTGATGCCCAAGTAAACGGGTTAGCCGGCTGAATCTTCACAGCCTTCACCTTCAGCAACTTTTCTGCAAATAATCTTTCCAAAGCTTTCATAACTTTTTAATTCTCTGATAAATGTTTTTGCAAAATTATAGAAATACATCGGGAATAGAAAATTTAAGAGCATTAATTTTACTAAAACCCGTCAGATTGTTTTATTTCGTCCACGCCAGCGTAACAATGCTGATGCTTATTCCCTCAATATCAGCCAATACATCTGCACAGGCACCTAACGTGGCCCCTGTGGTCAGCACATCATCCACCAGCATCACATGTTTGCCTTGCAGCATACGGGTATCGCCAGCCAGATGAAAAAGATGAATCGTGTTTTCCTGCCGCTCCAACACGGATTTATGGGTCTGGGTCTGGTTGTTACGAACCCGACAAAGCAACCCGTCGCATACTGGAATACCCGTCCGCCCAGAAATGCCTTCTGCCAACAGACGACTCTGGTTATATCCCCTGGTATGCAGACGGTCGGGATGCAAGGGAACCGGCAACAAATAATCTACTCCCTCAAAGAACCCCGTCGGGAGCAGCTCATGCGCCAGCATCTCCCCCATCTGACGGCAGACTTTCTGACGGCCATAGTATTTCATACCGGCCAATATATGGGCAACTTTCCCTCCACGAGCATAATAAAACAAAGCCGACGCCCGCTGTATCGGGAAACGGCCCCAGAAAATCTTTTCCATTTCATTGCCCGGTGTATTTCCTAAGTGCGTATGAGGGAGCTGTGACAGACAATCACAACAAAGAGCCTGTTCGGAGACCTGCAACTTCCGTCCGCAAGCCATGCAGAGACGGGGAAACAGAAAATCCCGGATGTCAGTCAAAATATTCATCCGGCTCTACCTGATTGACAAAACGACGTACTTCTTCCAGCGTAAAGCCACGACCTACGGCAAAGCGAATCAGCTTCATGCTCCGTTCATAGTCATTGGCAGCTTTTATTCCTTTCATTTTCTGCTTCAGCATCTTCTTCAGGATTCCATCGTATTCTTCGGTATCAATTTCCTCCAGTCCGGCACGGATATCTTCATCCGACAGGCGTTTCATACGGAGCATCTGTGCAATCTTCATCCGCCCCCATTGATTGAAACGGTACTTGTCTCGCACATAAAACCGGCAGAAACGAGCTGCATCCAAGTAGCGTTCTTTCTGCAAATGGGCCATAATCCGTTCCGTCACTTCTTCCGAAGCCCCCCACTTGCGAATTTTCTCCTCCACGTCCGACGGGCAACGCTCCACCGACGAGCAATACACTTCGGCTTTACTCTTTATCTCTGCTTCACTATATTCTTTCATGGTCTGATTGCTTTTATCATCCGGTCGTTTCCCGACAAGTCTTTCCGTAATTCAATCTGGCGGTATCCAAGCTCCTCCAGCATCCGCACAGTCTCAGCCCCGTAAGCACGGTTGATTTCAAAATACAATGCTCCTTCTTCCGAAAGCCAGTCAAGTCCTTTCCTGGCTATCCTCCGGTAAAACCGCAACGGATCCGAATCGGGTACAAACAATGCCAATTCAGGTTCCCAGTCGAGTACATTCGCCTCCATATCCGTCCGTTCGCTTTCCGTAATGTAAGGAGGGTTGCTCACCAGCACGTCCACCTGACATTCAGGAAGTTCCTCTTTCAGAATATCGGCACAGAACAAAGTCACCTTGTCTCCATAACGCTTTACATTCATAGCTGCAATGCGCAAAGCCTCAGTCGACACATCGCACGAAGAAACCTGCGCTTCCGGCAACAGCTGCGCCAGCGATACGGGAATGCAGCCGCTTCCGGTGCCAATATCCAGAATACGCACCTGTCCTGCCTTCCGATAATCGGAGACAATCCATTCCACCAGCTCTTCCGTTTCCGGACGAGGAATCAGTACCCCTTGTTCCACATGAAAAGACCTTCCACAAAAAGAGGCTTCCTGCAAAATATACTGAAGGGGTTCCCGCTGCTTCAAGCGCCGAAGAATATCCTCCAGTTCCGCCCACTCTTTCGTGGAAAAATTCATATCTTTGCCTGTATAAAGTTCAAGAGTAGAGAGATGCAGAATATCCGAAGATATCCACTTTGCCATGGCTGAAGCCTCTTCTTCTGCATAAAAAGGACTCAGCTCTTTTTTGATATATACATAAACCGGATGCATAGTTGCAAAAGTAACGATAAAAAACGAAGAATATGACGATAGACGAAAAATATATGCGGCGCTGCATACAACTGGCCCGAAACGGTATCTGCCATGCTGCTCCCAACCCCATGGTGGGGGCCGTCATTGTACGCGACGGAAAAATCATCGGTGAAGGTTATCACGTGCGCTGCGGGGAAGGCCATGCCGAAGTGAATGCCATCGCCTCGGTCAAAGATGAAAGTCTGCTGAAAGATGCCACCATTTATGTGAGCTTAGAACCCTGTTCTCATTATGGGAAAACCCCTCCCTGTGCCGACTTAATCATACGGAAAGGGATTCCGAGAGTCGTAGTAGGCTGCGTGGACCCGTTTTCTTTGGTTGCCGGAAGAGGAATCCAGAAGTTGCGGGATGCCGGCATTGAAGTGACAGTCGGTGTACTGGAAAAAGAATGCCGGGAACTGATTCGTGCTTTCGTGACATTCAACCTGAAAAAGCGTCCTTACATCACCCTGAAATGGGCACAGTCGGCCGACGGTTTTCTAGACATCCGGCGTAAAGACGGAAACGCGGTACGCCTTTCCACTCCTCTCTCCACCTTGGCGGTTCACAAGATGCGGGCCGAACAGAAAGCGATTCTCGTAGGACGACGCACGGCCCTGCTCGACAATCCGTCGCTCACGGTACGCGAATGGTACGGACAGAATCCGCTCCGACTAGTCATCGACCGGCAGCTGACTTTGCCGCCTCATCTGCACCTGTTCGACGGCAGCACTCCTACCCTCGTCTTTACGGAAAAAGAAAAGGCCGCTACCCAGAACCTCACTTACGTGACACTGGATTTCGGCCAGAATATTCTCCCGCAAATCATGCAGGTGCTTTATGAGCAAAAAATACAAACATTACTGGTAGAAGGCGGAAGCCAGACGCTCCAGGCTTTTCTGGGACAAGGGCTATGGGACGAAGCATTCATAGAACATGCCCGCGTGACCTTGCACGACGGTATTCCTGCCCCCCTCCTTCCGCACGGACAAGAAAGCCGTTTCTTTTTCCGTGACGGAGCACTGATTCAGCACTGCCGCCACGCAGAATAAATTTAGAAACGGCAGCTGATGCCTGCCATAAAATGCAGACCTTCCACCGGATAACCTGCTTCAGTAGCGTATACCTTATTGAGCAGGTTATTCAGGCGGCCAAACACGTTGATGCGGTTCAGCAATTCATACTCTGCTCCTACAGACAAGTTATTGATGGCATCCGCACGCCCAAAATCACCCATCTTCTGACGACGTTCGTAGTTGTAGTTCAAAAGGGCATGGCAATTCTTGATTACCTTGGCACGCACACTGAAGTCGGCCTTCAATTCGGGCTTCAACTGTAACAAGCCTTCGTTGCCTTCCGTCACATTCCAGCTATAATACGTACCGTTTACAGAAAAGTCTACCCAGTCACGGTAGGCATAGCTCACAGAAACACCTCCATAACCGACTTTTCCCTTATCCTGCAGGATACCTGTATAGAACACATTCTGCTCATCCGTATAGAATCCTCCCGGTACGGCAAACAGTTCATTCTTGGTAATACGGTAACCTCCGTAGACTTCAAAACCTAATCCGATAACCGGAGAAGCCTTCAAACCGATTTTCGCATCCAGCGGTGTATAGGAAGTACGCATCTGCTGTGCAATTGCCCAGTAAGGTGAGAAGTCATTCAACCGGCGGAAATCATTCAGACGTGTTCCGCCCAATACATTGAGGTAAGCCACATACGTATCAGCGAACGTATATTCCAGTTTGACATCCGGTGCAGCTTTCAGTCCGCTGCCATAAGCCGTCTGCAAATCCACATGGGCACCCACCCGCAACTTCACGGATTCACCCTGATAGGTGTAGTACGGATTCAACTGCAACAGCGTATAATCCTGCTGCGACACATCGTGAATCAGGTTGTCCATCTCCAGACCGACGCCCACCTGCTGTTCCTCATTGATATTTCCAGCCATGAAACCTTCGGTATGGAAAATATTTTCAGAACCATACTCCATGTAATAATTATCATAACGCAAGCTGAAGCTACGCAAGCCGGTCTGGAAAGCAAACTGTATAGGCAAGTCCTTGTCGCGGGACACCACTCCTACATACCCTTCACCCAATGTATAACGCTGTGTGGTGGGCCAGTTCTCCACCCCTTCATTCATAGACGGCATATAATTAAAGACCTGAGAAGCAAAGGCTCCTCCCAGTTTCAGCGCCACTTTCCGGAAATCATGCCGGTAATCCAGTGACACATCCGTACGGTAAAAACGCGATTTCCACTCCTCTCCTTCCATGAAATGCGGAATATCCCCGTTCAGCCCGTACAAAGAAGCCATGATTCCCAGACAGTCTTTCGAAGAAATATTCCATAGATAACTTCCTCTCAGATCCACATTGTTCAGCGTACCGTAAGCCGCACGGACATAGCCCCTGTCAGCTCCCTTCTGAGCCAGTTCTCTGGACATCGCCTCCATAGGAGTGGCTTTCCAGGCTCCCAACGGACGCAAATCCGTCGCATAATTAATGGCCTGCTTCGGAGCCGCCGGCTCCTCCACCTCGGGCATGACATTCACCTTAAAGGCATCCATCACCTCGGGGTTGTACTGATTTTCCACTACCACCGTCCGGTTCAGTGTAGAATCTTTCTCCCCTCCATTCTGCGCACATACCGTAGCTGCGGGCCACAGACCGGCGCAAACCAATATCGTACTTATGTATTTCATCTTACTTTACACTTTTAAGTTTTTCCAGGCGACTTTCAATCATTCCGGCGATGTCATCATCGGCCTGATAATTCTGCTGCAAAGACAACAAATACTGCTTAGCCTCCATCTTGCGATCCAGCTTCACGTACACATCCGACAGCAGGACGAAGCTTCTTGCCAGCCAGTATGCATGCGGTGTACTGACTTCGATGTATTCCAGCACTTCCTTCTCTGCCTTGGCAGTTTCTCCCTCATCAAAGTAGGTCTGTGCCACCAGGTATTTGGCTTCTGCTCCGTACACATTACGCGTATCCTTGGCAAGTTCGGTCAAGTCGGCCAGTGCAGCCTTCTTCTGCCCTTCTGCCAACAACGCCTTGGCACGGAAATACAACGCCTCGCTACGTACCTCCGGCGTCAGCTTGCTCTGCTTGAGCAGCGCCGAAGCAGTCGTCACGGTTTCAGCCCGGTCGCCCAACGCACAAGCACTTCGCAAGGCACCCACTTCAGCCTGCAGACGCTCTTCCTGCACAGCCGAGCGGTCGGCCAAACGCTTGTAGAGGTTCAACGCCTTGGCATATTCCTTCTGATTGTAAGCCATATCGGCACAAAGCGCCAAAGCCTTTCCTTCGTACTTGCTTCCGGAAAAACGCAACACTTCTTCCAGACGGGCTGCCGCTGCCGCATAATCCTTCTGGTTATAATCAATCAAACCTAAATAATAAGACGCATCCACACTGAAAGCTCCCTGCGGGAACGACTGAAGATAGCGGGTCAGACTGGTCTTCGCTCCGGCAATATCCCCACGCATGTAAGCACGTTCGGCTGCCGTATACGTCAAAGAGTCGCGCTCGCTCACGTTGAAAGTCGCACCGCCAGGTACCGTAGAAGCAAACGCCATATAGTCATCCACTTTATTCAAATCCACATAGATGGACTTCAAGTCACGCTGTGCCAAGCGCGCCTCCGCACTACCCGGATACTTCGTAATGACCTGCTTGTAAGCTGCAATGGCTTCCTCGTAGCGGTCGTTCTGATAATAAAGCAGACCTATTTCATTGGCCGCCTTACGTGAAAGTTCGCTTTCCGGATAACGCTGGACCAGCAACGAATAGCGCTTGATAGCATTCTCACTATCCTCCATCTGCACAAAGGCACGTCCCTGCTCATACAAAGCATCGTCCAGATAAGCCGACGACGGATAATCCGTAATCAATTTGTTAAGCACCTGAATCTTTCCAGCATAATCACGCTGCAGTCCTTTCACAATACCCTCCTGGAACAACGAATAATCTCCCAGCGAAGGAGAAGTGATGACAGCCTGCGCGTATTGCTGGCGGGCTTCTTCAAAACGGCGCTCATAAAAATAGCAGTCACCGATACGGTTGTACGCATCGCCTGCTACAGAAGCCTCCTGTGTACGTCCGTTCTGCACACAGCGGACAAACCAGTCGCGTGCGGAATTATATTGTTTCTGCTTGAACAGACTGTATCCCAAACAGTAAAGAGCCAGTCCGTATTCCTGTGAATTCTTGTCGGTAGCAAACTCCAGATACAGCCGCATGTCATTGGCCGCCTCCGGATAACGTTCCAGACGATATTTCGATTCTCCGCGCCAATAATAGGCATCGGCCTTGGTTTTCTGATTATACTGACCCAACTGCAAAGAACGGGTAAAATAATCAATGGCATTCCGATAGTCGGCCTGTGCAAACAGCTGTGTTCCCATACGGAAAAGCAGTTTCTGTTTCGCTTCCAGAATGCGGGCACTCGGATGCGTGATTTTCTCGATAGAACGCAACGCCACTTCATAGCTGCGGGTGTTCATATACACCTCAACCAGGTAATCGTTCACCTTTTCAGCATATACCGACGACGGATATTCGTTCAGGAACCGTTCGAACACCGTTACCGACTCGGCAAAAGGAGAATAAGACGTTTCATGAATACAAAGTGCATAATTGAACAAAGCCTGTTCCTGAATGCTACGGTCGAAATCCATGCGCGAAGCCTGCTCAAACGCCATACGTGCCTGATTGCGTTCCTTCAACTGCAGTCCGGCCAATCCCATGTGCAGGTAAGCATTCTGAGCCAGCGCATCCTGCGCACCGGTTGCCTCACCCAAACGCGACAACGCCTTGGAATAGACTCCCGTATTAAAATAACTCATACCCAACTTATACATGGCCAGACGGGCAGGCACCTCCTCCGCTTCGTGGTAGCGTTCCAGCGACTGGATGGCAGCCGCATAGTCTTTCTGTCCGTAAGCCGCCTCACCAGAGATACGGCTCATCTGAGCCGCATGCTTCTCTTCCGGATACAAAGCCAGATAAGCATCTGCCACCTTTCGGGCCTGTGCATAATTCCCCTTAATCAGGTAAATGTCAGCAATATAATAAGGTGCCAGTTTCTGGAACTTCCGGTCATCCTGCACCTCACGGAATCCCTGCAAGGCGGTATCATATTTCTGCTGTACGTAATCAATATAAGCCAGGTTGTACACCGCATCGTTATGGAAGTCCTTACTCGTCTCTTTCAACACAGCGAACCAGAAAGCCGCATCCTGCAATTTACCGACTTTCAGGTACGACGTACCCATGCGCAAGGCACTGGCATCACGTTCTTCATCGGACAAAAGAGAAATGTCACAGCCCTTCAGCGTAGCAATGGTTTCCATGTATTTCTCTTCCGAAAAATAGCTGGCCCCTATCAGTGCCTGCACCCGATTGCGGTAACGCGACTCCGGATGTGCTTCCAGGTAATCCGACAGCACTTCCCGGCAATCCGGCATTTTCAATTCATAGGCCGTGCAAGCCAGCATATAGTCCACTTCATCGGCCCAGGCCTTTTCCCCCGCCTGACGGGTATAGCGCACCAAGGTCTGTCGGGCTGCCGCATAATCCTGACGCAAGAACAGCTCCCGTCCCTCGTTGAACAAACGGTCTGCCCCGGTCAGCGGCTCCACCTGCTGCCCGGAAACCGTCAACGGCAAGGCACAGCACAGCCCCGCCATCCATATATATTTCTTATATTTACCCATAATCCCTTTTATTTTTTGTTCCGACAGGTTTCCAAAAAGCGTGCGACTCCCTTACGTACAGAGTCGAGCCCGAAATCATCCGGATTCACTTTGTCCAGCGGCATCCACCATGCATCGGCCACATCGTCCATGGCTTTTATCAGATGGTCATCTTCCACCTGACACAAGAAGAACTGGTCGAGTGTATGTACCAGAAAACCAGAGTACAGATACGTGTTGGGTAAGGAAAACAGATATTTCGCTTCCGTCACCACCAGACCCGTTTCCTCTTTTACCTCACGTGCTACCCCTTCTTCGCCAGTCTCGAACATATCAATAAATCCGCCCGACAAATCCAGCGTGCCCTTGGCAGGTTCCTTCCCCCGCCGGCAAACCAGCAGTTCCCCTTTTCCGTTCAGGATAAAAGCCACCGTAGCCGCACTTGAGTTAAAATAATACACAAACCCGCAGTCCGCACATTTCTTGGACTTCTCATTATGTATTTCAAAATGAGGAGAACCACATACCGGACAAAACTTAAACAATTCCAATGGATGCATAGTTCTTGAGTTTAATAAATAATAAGTTTTACAAAGATAGTGAAAGGTGAGAGAAGTACGAACGAAAAACATGTTTTTCGGTTCTGCTTCCCAACCGCATCCTATCTTCGGGGAATCAAAGATAGTCAAATAGAGCCGAACGACTTACACAATTTTCCCACAATTTGTTCTTTCGCCAAAAATAATCACGTTTTTTTCGGCAAAATAGCATATAGATAAAAAAGTTTTTCTACATTTGCTTACAATATGATAAAAACAAGAACCATTTAGTAATATGGAAAAAATTGATAAACTTGACAAACAGATTCTGGAAATCATCTCACAGAATGCCAGAATCCCGTTCAAAGACGTTGCAGCAGAATGTGGCGTGTCACGTGCTGCCATTCACCAACGCGTTCAGCGCCTGATTGACCTTGGCGTAATTATCGGTTCAGGTTACCATGTAAATCCCAAGAGCCTGGGATACAGCACCTGCACATACGTAGGAATCAAGCTGGAAAAAGGCTCTATGTACAAGAGCGTAGTGGCAGAACTGAAGAAGATTCCGGAAATCGTGGAATGTCATTTCACCACTGGTCCGTACACCATGCTGACCAAACTGTATTCTACCGATAACGAGCATCTGATGGATTTGCTGAACTCCAAGATTCAGGAAATTCCGGGTGTAACTGCTACGGAAACCTTGATTTCACTGGAACAGAGCATCAAGAAAGAAATTCCCATCCGTAAAGAATTAGAAGATTGATGGAATGGATTGACAGCCTTCATTGGGAAGGAATCCTCATTGGCATCTGCACATTCCTGATTATCGGTCTGTTTCATCCGGTAGTAGTCAAAGCGGAATATTATTGGGGAACGCGCTGCTGGTGGATTTTTCTGCTATTGGGCATCGCGGGCCTCATCGGTTCCGTGCTGGTAAGTCAGATTCTGCTGTCGACCCTGTTGGGAGTTTTCTCATTCTCTTCTTTCTGGACCATCAAGGAGGTCTTCGAACAGCGTGAACGCGTACTGAAAGGCTGGTTCCCGATGAATCCGAAGCGGAAGAAGGAATATGAACAGTAATTAAGTAGAAAAGGTACCACATTATATACGGCTTTAAAGGAGTTATAAATACCCTTTAAAGCCGTTTTTTTGTGCCATTACCGCAGCTTCCGGGAAGTCTCTATATCCCACTTTATACCCATTTTTCAGACAAAGATCCATACTATCCACATAAATCACTCTTTCTCAGCGTATTTTCTTTGAAACGCAGGGAAGAATTCTCTGTTTCACACTGTGGGATACAAAAACCACAGTGTGGGATACATATTTCACACTGTGAAATACAAATCCCGCACTGTGAAACAGAGAATATGCAAGGAGATTTCAAAAAATACTTGCCCGGAGCTTCAATTAATTCTGCCGGCAAATCAAATAAATCCTGAATCACTTTCATATTAATCAGCAAAACAGATAACTTTGCGTAATAACCGATTTTTCAATCATTACGAAAATATGGCAACAAGCACACAGCAAAAACAAGAATTATTCAAGACGATATGGGCTACGGCCGAAGACTTACGAAACAGTGTGGACGGATGGGATTTCAAGCAGTATGTGTTAGGCATGCTGTTCTATCGCTTCATTTCGGAAAACATTACCAACTATATCAACAGACTGCAGCGTGAGGCTGGGATGGACGATTTTGACTATGCTTCTTTCCCTGACGAAGAAGCTGAAAATGCACGTGAGATGATTGTGCAGGAAAAAGGATTCTTCATCCTTCCTTCGGAGTTGTTCTGTAATGTGCGTGCCAGGGCGAAGAACGACCCTAACCTGAATGAAACCCTGCAGGCGGTGTTCGACCACATTGAATCATCGGCTAAAGGAACAGACAGTGAAGACGACCTGAAAGGGCTCTTCGACGACATAGACGTGAACAGCAACAAGCTGGGAAACACCGTAACCAAACGTAACGAAACGCTTTGCAAAATACTGAACACCATCGGAGGGCTCGACCTGAAAGGAGATTATGCAGAAAACCAGATTGATGTTTTCGGAGATGCCTACGAGTTTCTGATGACCATGTATGCTGGAAATGCCGGGAAATCGGGTGGTGAATTCTTCACGCCGCAAGAAGTGAGTGAACTGCTGGCCCGCATCACTGTGGTGGGTAAAAAAGAGGTGAACAAGGTATATGACCCTGCCTGCGGCTCGGGCTCCCTGCTGCTGCAGTTTGCCAAGGTGCTGGGCAAGGAGAATGTGCGTACAGGTTTCTTCGGACAGGAAATCAATATCACCACCTACAACCTCTGCCGCATCAACATGTTTCTGCACGACATCAACTACGAGAAGTTCGACATCCATTGCGGCGATACGCTGACCGAGCCTTATCATTGGGACGACGAACCTTTCGATGCCATTGTGTCCAATCCGCCTTATTCCACCAAATGGGCGGGCGACTCCAATCCGGTACTCATAAACGACCCGCGTTTTGCACCTGCCGGAGTGCTTGCACCGAAAACCAAGGCCGACCTTGCCTTTACCATGCACATGCTGTCGTGGCTTTCTACCGACGGTACGGCAGCCATCGTAGAGTTCCCCGGTGTGCTCTATCGTGGTGGAGCGGAACAGAAGATTCGCAAATACCTGATTGATAACAACTACGTAGACACGGTTATCCAGCTTCCAGCCAACCTGTTCTTCGGTGTATCCATTGCTACCTGCATCATCGTGCTGAAAAAGAGCAAGAAGGAGAACAAGACTCTGTTCATCGATGCCAGTGCCGAGTTTATCCACGAGGGCAACAAGAACAAGCTCTCGCCTGAAAATATAAATAACATCCTGAATGAGTATATCGACCGCAAGGAGGTGAAGCATTTTTCTGCCTTGGTAGACAATGCAGCCATTGCGGAGAACGACTATAACCTGTCTGTCAGCAGTTACGTAGAGGCGGAAGATACCCGTCCGCAGACCGACATCAAGGAACTGAACGAACGTATCCGCCGCATTGTGGCGCGTGAAAACGAATTGCGTACAGAAATCGACCGGATTGTAGCAGAACTGGAGGAGGACGGATTATGATTGAAAAACAAGACCGAATAGATAAAACACATTATATGATGTTGTCAGCTTTGCAAGAGGAAGTTAAAAGTAGAATGCTTATTATACGGAACAAACAGGTTATTCTTGATTCAGATGTCGCAAAGCTTTATGGTATTGAAACCAAAGCAGTGAATCAGGCTGTGAAACGCAATGCCGATAAGTTTCCGTCAGACTATATGTTCCATCTTGAGAAAGAAGATGTTGAACATTTGCGGTCACAAAATGTTACCGCAAATATATCTGCAAAAAGTCGCTTCTTGCCCGTGGCTTTTACAGAAAAAGGATTGTATATGTTAGCTACCATTTTAAAGAGTCCTAAGGCAACAGATGCTACATTTGCTATAATAGAGACTTTTGCTGCCGTACGCGAGCTAAAAAGGGAGTTAATTAATTTGCATAAAGAAACTGACCCTAAGGTTCAGCAATCAAAAATGAAACGTTTTGGTGAAGTATTGTCTGACATTGTAATGCCTGATCTTGAAACGTCAGAAATAGAGTCAACGCTTGAACTTAATTTTATAATAGGCAAGATTAAACATACAGTAAAACGGACAAAGACGAAATAGTTTATGAGCAAGTTGCAGGAATTGATAAAGGAACTTTGCCCGGACGGGGTGGAGTTTAAGAAACTGGAAGAAGTGTGTGAAATTTTTTCAGGGAAAAATAAACAAAAGAAGGAACAAGGGAAATATCCTGTTTATGGATCAACAGGTATTATTGCATATTGTGACAATTATCAATATGATAAAGAACAATTATTAATTGCTAGGGTGGGTGCTAATGCCGGATTTATTCATATAGCTAATGGGAAATATGACGTATCAGATAATACATTAATTGTTGATGTAATTGGAACGTGTAATTCTATATATATTTATTATGTATTAGTGAATTCAAATATTAACCGATATTCTAAAGGTGGAGGTCAACCACTTGTAACGGCAAGTGATATAAAAAAGATTGAAATACCTCTCCCTCCCCTTGAAATACAAAACGAAATAGTCCGTATTCTCGATACCTTCACATCGCATACAGCGGAGCTGCAAGCGGAGCTGCAAGCGCGAAAAGAACAATATGAGTATTATCGAAATAAGTTACTCACTTTTGATGAGAATGATGAGAGAGTGAAATGGATGACGTTGGGGGAGGTTTCTGTAAATGTATGCTCAGGAGGAACCCCTTCAACTTCAAATAAGAAATATTATCAAGGTCATATACCATGGTTAAGAACTCAAGAAGTTGATTGGAAAGATGTTTTTTATACAAAGATTAAGATTTCAGAAGATGCTATTAAAAACTCATCTGCTAAAATAATTCCTCCTAATTGTGTTATTGTCGCAATGTATGGAGCCACTGCTGGCAAAACTTGCATCAATAAAATTCCTTTAACAACGAATCAAGCATGTTGTAATTTAGAGATAAATAAAGATATTGCGTTGTATAAATATGTATATTATTGGTTATATAAAGAATATTATAAATTAAAAGCCTTAGGAGAAGGTAGTCAATCGAATATTAGTGGGAAAAAGATAAAGTCTTATGCAATCCCCATTCCACCTCTTTCCGAGCAGCAACGCATCGTTTCCATTCTCGACAAATTCGAGTCTTTGGTAAACGATTTGTCTGAAGGACTCCCGGCAGAAATTACAGTCGTACAGGAACAATACGAATATTACCGAAATAAGCTATTGACCTTTAAACGAAAAAGCTAAAAGCATGATGAATTTTCAGACATTTAAGGAGCACATAGCCTCGCTAAAAGTGGTTTATAGTGTAAGAGATAGAGTACCATATAAGGTGTGCTCCGTGCAAGGTAATCTGTTGACGATTCAGAGGGAAAGTACCGGGAATTACGTAGAAATCAAACTGGATGAATTGTATAATTTCTACTCAAACGAAACAATCTATACGACAAAGGCTGCAAGAGAATACATATCTGGTTATGTGTATTCTCCAGCCGTAGCCGTAATCAAAGAGTTAGTAAAATAAAAATTCAAAGAATAATAGAAGAATACTATGGATAACAATGTAATTGCTTTGGAAAAAATATTAGGAAGCCTAAGGCAGGTTTCTTTTTATAAAAATAGCCATAAATGCAGTGACTTTATAGATACTTCTCGTTTCTCTGCTACAAAATATATACTTTCTTGTTGGTCTCATTATGGGCAATACAATGAAAATAGACTAGTGTTGATGCATGAAGGCAATACTGACGATATTGAATTGAACGGATATACTATTTCATCTACAGTTAAAGACATTCATTTCTTCTTGACAAGTAGAGACGTAAATGAGCATGATTTCACATTCAGTATACAGGCCTCTGATGGTGAAGTTTATGAACAAACATTTCACATCGAAAACAATGAATTATTGCCACATATAGTTTATGCTATAATTCTTCTTACGAGTGTGAAGGACAAAAATAAAACTTCTATATTTTGGACCATGCTTATTCAAGGTACTATTCCCTACGTCTCATTAGGGCAAAAATTAGACTATGTAAATGAACTGAGAATGATTGCAAAGTCTATCATCGAAGAATATCCGTTTACTAAACAGTTCTTTCAGGATGGTTTGAAAGAGATAGTTTCTAAATTGAAATCAGAATTATCTTCTTTGGAGAAATTGAAGAAACGGTTCAACCTGATACCGTTTTGCTCATTTTGAAACTGGGAAAGGAAGAGATACAAAGGAATCAGGAGATTGTAAAAGAACACTTGTCCCAAGTTGTCCCAAGTTTGTCCCAAGCTGTCCTAAGTTTGTCTCAAGCTTGTCCTAAGCTTAATCAGTACACTACGGACGTAATAGCCGAATTTATTTATGCACTAAGGGAGAAACCACAGTCTATCTTGAGATTAATGGAGATACTGGGAGAAACAAATCGGACACGGTTCCGTAATAAAATCCTGCTACCGTTGATGGAAAATGGATATATAGAACCAACTATTAAAGAAGTACCTAATAGCCCCAAACAGCTATATCGGCTTTGTAAAAAATTGTAATTTGAATAAATATGTCAGAGCAATATAAAATGGTGGCGGAAAATCCGCAGAGCACCGTAGTATCGGATTATGAACCGAGATACCGCACCGCCAAGCAATATCAGAGCGAGGCAGAAATGGAAAAGGAGTTTATCGAACAACTCCAGACACAGGCTTATGACTATCTGCCCATCACTTCCGAAAAGGAACTGATAGAGAATTTGCGCCGCCAGTTGGAAAAACTGAACGGCTATCGTTTTACTGACAAGGAATGGACGGCCTTCTTTAAGGAAAAGATTGCCAACCAGAACAGTGGTATCGTGGAGAAAACAGCCATCGTGCAGGATGATTACATCCAGTTGCTGACCCGTGAGGACGGTTCCACCAAGAACATTTATCTGCTCGACAAAAAGGACATACACAATAACTACTTGCAGGTTATCAACCAGTATGTGCCCGAAGGTGGCAGCCACGAGAACCGTTACGACGTGACTATCTTGGTGAACGGACTGCCACTGGTACACGTGGAGCTGAAACGCAGAGGAGTGGACATAAAAGAGGCCTTTAACCAGATACGGCGCTACAACCGGGAAAGTTTCTGGGCCGGATGCGGACTGTTTGAGTACGTGCAGATATTTGTCATCAGCAACGGCACGCAGACCAAGTACTACAGTAATACTACCCGCGTTTCGCACATTGCAGAACAACAGAAGAAAAACCAGTCGAAAAGCAAGAACCAGACCAGCAACAGCTTTGAGTTTACCAGCTACTGGGCCAGAAGGGATAATCAGATTATTCCGGATTTGGTGGACTTCACGGCTACGTTCTTTGCCAAACATACACTGCTGAATATCCTGACCAAATATTGTGTGTTTACTTCCGAGAAATTGCTCTTGGTGATGCGGCCTTACCAGATTGCCGCTACAGAAAGTATTCTGCAACAGATACGGGTATCGACCAACTACAAAAAGTATGGCACGGTGGAAGGCGGCGGCTTCGTATGGCACACCACGGGAAGCGGCAAGACGCTTACTTCATTTAAGACGGCCCGTCTGGCCAGCAAGATGGAAGGTATCGATAAGGTGCTGTTTGTGGTAGACCGCAAGGACTTGGACTACCAGACCATGAAGGAATACGACCGATTTGAGAAAGGTGCTGCCAACAGCAATACCAGCATGGCAATACTGAAAAAACAACTGGAGAATGACAATGCGCACATCATTATCACCACCATACAGAAGTTGTCGGTGTTCATATCCAAGAACCGTACACATGCGGTTTATGGCAAGCATGTGGTGCTGATTTTCGATGAATGCCACCGCAGCCAGTTTGGCGAGATGCACACGGCTATCGTAAAGAAATTCAAGAAATACCATCTGTTCGGTTTTACGGGCACACCGATATTCCCCAACAACTCCAGCACGAGCGGTAAGTTTGATTTGAAAACCACCGAACAGGCCTTCGGCAAGCGGCTGCATATCTACACCATTGTGGATGCCATTACCGACGGAAACGTACTGCCTTTCCGGGTGGATTACATCAGCACGATGCGTGAACAGGAGAACATCAAGGACGAACAGGTGCGCAACATAGACCGTGAGAGGGCTTTATTGGCTCCCGAGCGTATCCGTCATATCGTGACGTATATACTGGAACATTTCAACCAGAAAACCAAACGGAACGGACGGTCGTTTGCTTTCCACAAACTGACAAACATTTCGGAAGTGGCTTCGGCCAAGAAAGGAAAAGGCGAAGTGGAAGAACGGAAACAGAAAGTACATCTCCAAGGGTTCAATTCTCTGTTTGCCGTGTCGTCCATCGAGGCGGCCAAACTCTATTACCTGGAGTTCAAGCGGCAAATGGAAGGGCTGCCACCCGACCGGAAACTGAAGGTGGCCACTATTTTCAGCTATGGAGCCAATGAAGCGGAAGAGGATGGCACGGGTAACATAGACGATGAAAACTCTGAAAATACGGATGCACTGGACAAAAGCTCACGTGACTTTCTGGAAAGTGCCATTGAGGACTATAACGAACTGTTCAAAACCCAATACGACACTACCGCCGAAAAATTCCAAAACTACTACAAGGATGTGTCGCTGCGCATGAAGAATCGGGAAATAGACTTGCTCATCGTAGTGAATATGTTCCTGACAGGATTTGATGCTACCACCCTCAATACGCTATGGGTGGACAAGAACCTGCGGATGCACGGCTTGCTGCAAGCCTATTCCAGAACGAACCGTATTCTTAATTCGGTAAAGACATTTGGAAACATTGTCTGCTTTCGCAACCTGGAGCAGGCCACCAACGAAAGTATTGCGCTTTTCGGTGACAAGAAAGCAGGCGGACTGGTGCTGCTCAAGACATTTGACGACTATTACAACGGATATGAAGACAAAAACGGCAAGCATCAGGCGGGCTACAGAGAACTGGTTGATACGCTGTTAGAAAATTATCCACTGGAAAACCGTATCGTAGGAGAAGAAGCAGAAAAGAAGTTTGTACGCTTGTATGGGGCTATTCTGAGAGCCACCAATATATTGTCTACCTTTGACCAGTTTGCCGGAAAAGAAATTCTGTCGGAAAGAGATGTGCAGGACTATCACAGTGTGTACCTTGATTTGTACGAAAAATATCGTCCGTCAAAAGGCGATAAAGTAAACGTAAACGATGACATCGTGTTTGAAATGGAACTGATCAAGCAGGTGGAAATCAATATCGACTACATACTGTATTTGATAGAACAGATGCACGGCGGCAATGTGGGCGACAAGGAAATCCGTATTTCTATCCAGAAAGCCATCGGTGCCAGTCCGGATCTGAGAAACAAGAAGGAACTGATTGAAAATTTCATAGACCAGCTTACTCCGGACAAAGACGTAAATGAAGAATGGCAACGATTCGTGAAAGAACAGCAACGCAAGCAATTGGATGAAATCATCTCTGAAGAGAAGCTGAAGCCGGAAGAAACGTATCACTTCGTCCGCCAATCTTTTAAAGACGGAGGCATACAAGAATCAGGAACGGGTATCGCTCAAATTTTACCTCCCATGTCTATCTTCGACAAGAGTCGGGAAACCAAAAAGAAAACAGTGCTGGAAAAACTGAAAGCCTTTTTCGAACGGTTCTTTGATATTTCTTCGGGAGGAGAACTATAAGCCTATTATATGCAATAACCAGACTTTCATGACAGTATCAAAAGTCTGGTTATTGTATTATTTATCTGATGAAGTTTCCGGCGCATACTCCTGCAACGTCAATTCTCCTCGCAGCACCCCCAAGGCATTCATGGCCAATGCTCCCATCTCATCCTCACCAGGAATTACCACAATCGGAGCCAGGCCTTCCAGCCATTCACGCAACCCCTGAATGCAATAGTCATTGAAAGCGATACCTCCAGTCAGAATCACGGCATCAGTCTGTCCGTGAAGTGCGATGTGCATGGCACCTACCTGCTTGGCTACCGTATAAAGCATGGCATCCAGCACCAGCTTGTGCTTTTCGGCTCCGGCATGTGCCCAACGGATAATACTCTGCACATCAGTAGTACCCAAATGAGCCACCAGACCTCCCCGACCGTTTATCATCTTACGAATTTCGGCATAGGTATATTCCCCGCTGAAACACATATCTACCAACTGCCGGGCCGGCAACGTTCCTGCCCGCTCCGGACTGAAAGGCCCCTCTCCATTCAAGGCGTTATTAACATCGACTACCTTTCCATAATGATGGGCACTGACCGAGATGCCTCCTCCCAAATGGGCTACAATCAGATTTAGTTCTTCATACTTTCGTCCGATACGAGCTGCATAACAGCGGGAAACAGCCCGACTGTTCAGTGCATGGAAAATGGAGATGCGCGGCAATTCCGGAATACCGGAGATACGGGCCAAATCGCGCAACTCATCAGTCACCACCGGATCGGCCAAATAAGAAGGACAACCGGCACAATGCGCAATCTCATCGGCAATCCAGGCCGCCAGATTCGATGCGTGTTCCATATCGGCATGCCATAAATCATGTTTGATTCGCTCGTTAATCTGATACACTCCACCGGGAGTAGGTTTCAACAAGCCTCCACGGGCAATCACGGCATCAAAGACAAGCGGAATGCCAGCCTTTTCCAGCGTATCGTGCACACACTTGCGACGGTACTCATATTGTTCATTGATATGGTGAAAGCCGGCCAACTCCTTGGAAGGATGCGCAATGCTTTCACGCCAGATGGGATTCTCATTCTCGTAGACTGCCAGCTTCGTAGAAGTGGAGCCCGGATTGATGACAAGTATTTTCATAAGGTCTAGTTTTATTCTTTTCGTATCCCTGCCAGACATGCCAGTACGAGACTGTAGTATTTGGAGTTTCCGGAGTCACTCCGCGAAGGCACTACCACCGGCGCGATGGTACCGGTCAGCATGGCCGCCATGTTTGCATCGCCAAACAGGGACAGGGTTTTGTAAAACGTATTGCCCGACTCGATATTGGGAAAAATCAGGATGTCCGCATTGCCTACCACCGGCGAGGAAAGTCCTTTTATCTCCCCGCTGTGTTTGTCGCAAGCGGTCTTGGCATCCATCGGCCCGTCGATAAAAACTTTTCCGAAACGGCCTTCCTGCGCTTCTTTTTTCAGTTCCACGTAGCTCAAGGTATGGGGAAATTTCTCGTTGATTTTCTCCGTGCAGTGTATCAGTGCCACCCGGGGTTCTTCGCATCCCAACGTACGACACAAAGCCAGGTCATTGGCAATCATTGAGCGGTATTGTTCCAAAGTAGGACGGGGAATTACTGCCGCATCCGAGAAAAACAGCAGTTTATGATACAAAGGTACCTGCGCCACGGCCACATGGCTTAGCACCCCTCCTTCGGGTAACAGTCCCTCTCCTTTTTTCAAGACCGCACGCAGCAGGTTGTCGGTGTTGATAAGTCCCTTCATCAGGACTTCCGCCTCGCCCGTGCGTACCAGTTGCACAGCCAGCGCAGCCGCTTCATCCGGTGTTCCAGCTTCGTAAATGCGTACAAAGTCGGGAGAAGCTGCCCGCAAGTCGAGCGCTTCTTTCAAGTGAGCAGAATCTGTGACCAGCAGATATTCGGCAATCTCCTCTCTCAGGCTACGGATAATGACATATTCCGTGTGCGGATCGTTCGGGCAGACCACCGCCACTTTCCGTCGTATGCCGCGCGAACGCAGGCAGTTGACCATCTGAGAAAGGGTTCGAATCAGTTCCATATCATTAGATTTTAAACAAATATGAGAAAATAATTTGAATAAATATCTATTTGGGATGCTAATTAATGCTATAAACTCCGGAAGAACGGACAGCAGAGGCCCGTCTTATATCGCAAAACCTCCTCCGGGAAACGCCGAAGAGTTTTGATTTTAACGCTTTGGCATGCAACCGGACACGCTTCGGCCTTCAAATAAAACGCTCCGACGCTTTTTCCGTGCCAAAATTACCCGTCATTGACTTTATTCCCTCTTGTCTGCGTGCATAATTCACAAGTTCTCTCTATATTTGCCTTACTTGCTAAAAAAGAAGAAACACATGAAAACAAATTTTTCTTTCGATATGCAGGCCCTCGACGAGGGCATTCACAGCCGCTTCCCCAATCATAAGGAAGCACCGCTTATCGGACTTACCGGGAACTTCAGCGACGGTAATCTGACATTGGCTCCGGGGTATTATCAGTCTATCATTCAGGCTGGAGGGGTACCGGTGGTCATTCCTCCCTACGAGGATGTAAACTTGCTGATTAATACGCTTGAGCAGCTTGACGGACTGTTGCTCACCGGAGGAGGTGACTTGAATCCGCTATTCCTGCACGAAGATCCTATCCGGGAACTTCACAGCATCAATCCGTACCGCGACCGTCAGGAACTGCTTCTGACGCGTTTGGCTGCCAACCGACAGATTCCGATATTAGGTATCTGCCGAGGGATGCAGGTCATCAATGCGGCATTGGGAGGCACACTCTATCAGGACATCTATGCACAGAAAGAGACCCCATCGATTAAACACAGTCAGGATTTGGAACGGAGTTTCCCATCGCACAAGGTAGAGTTAGCAGAAGGCAGTCTGTTGGCACGTATCTTAAACGCCAAGGAGGTAGCCGTAAATTCTTTCCATCATCAGGCCGTGAAAGAAGCTGCTCCGGGTTTCCGTGTATCGGCCACGGCATCCGATGGAGTAATAGAGGCAATAGAAAGTACTGAATACAAATCTATTATAGGGGTACAGTGGCATCCGGAGTGTTTCATCCTGAATCAAGACAAGTGTATGATGCCGTTGTTCGGATGGCTCGTCCGTGAAGCTGTCTCATTCCAGAAGGCCAAGAAGCTGCATGAGCGTCTGTTGATTCTCGACACACACTGTGATACTCCAATGTTCTTCGACCAACATATCCGCTTCCACGCACGGGACCCGAAGATTAAGGTGGACCTGCATAAAATGACGGAGGGACGGCAGGATGCGACCATCATGGTGGCTTACCTGGAACAGAAGGAACGTACAGATGAAGCGCTGCTGGCTGCAACGGCCAAGGCAGACCGTCTGCTGAATGAGATTGAGGAGATGGTAGCTATGAACTGTACGGCTGTAGACATCGCTTATTCCCCCAACGACTTATACCGTCTGAAACGGGAAGGAAAGAAGGCCATTATGTTGGGCATTGAAAACGGATATGCCATCGGAAAGGATTTAAGCCGGGTAGCACATTTCCGGAAACGGGGTGTAGTGTATATGACGCTCTGCCACAATGGAAACAATGACATCTGCGGTTCTGCACGCTACAATGAAGAAAACTTAGGAGTTACTCCGTTTGGGGAGCAGGTTATTCAGGAGATGAACCGCCTGGGAATGATGGTGGATTTGTCACACAGTGGGGAACGGACATTCTACGAGACACTGGACATCAGCAGCCAACCGGTGGTTTGTTCGCATTCTTCCAGCCGTGCGCTCTGCGACCATCCCCGTAACCTGACCGACGACCAGCTTCGTGCCATAGCCCGCAAGGGAGGTGTGGTACAGGTATGCTTGTATAGCGGCTTCCTCCGTAAGGAGCGTCCGGCTCACATCTTGGATGCCATCGAACACCTGAATCACATGGTGAACGTGATGGGTATCGAACATGTGGGAATCGGCAGTGACTTTGATGGCGACGGAGGTATTATCGGATGCAATGACTCTTCGGAAATAATCAATCTGACTCGTCAGTTGCTTCATGAACGGTACAGCGAGGAAGACATCCGGCGCATTTGGGGAGGTAACTTCTTACGTGTCATGCAGCAAGTGCAGGAGAATGGCTCCTACAAATAAAGTTTAAAACCCGATTGCCGTTGCAAGGCGTGTACAAAAATAAGTTTACCTTTGCACCACAATCAAAACAAATGAATTATGATTTCAATAAAGAATCTGCTGGCAGTAACTGCTTTAATGACAGGAGGGGCCTTCATCTCTTGCGGGAACAGTCAGAAGAACAGCCAGCAAATAGAAGAATCTGAAGCGGCTATAGTGCAGGCACCGGCATTCAATGCGGATAGTGCATACGCTTACATTGCCGCACAGGTGCAATTCGGACCTCGTGTTCCTAATACGGAAGCTCACCGGAGATGCGGCGATTACCTGGCCACACAACTGGAGAAATTCGGGGCGAAGGTGTACAACCAGCATGCGGATTTAGTGGCCTACAATGGTACCATCCTGAAATCGCGCAACATCATCGGGGCTTACCAGCCGGAAAACAAAAAGCGAGTGATGCTGTGTGCGCACTGGGATAGCCGTCCATACGCTGACCAGGATGAAAAGTCTAATCACCAGAAACCGATAGATGGAGCCAACGACGGTGCCAGTGGTGTAGGTGTATTGCTCGAAATTGCCCGTCAGATTCAACAGCAGGCACCACAAGTCGGTATCGACCTGATATTCTTCGATTCAGAAGATTACGGCACTCCGGACTTCTACGAAGGTACTTACAAACCAGATACCTGGTGTCTGGGTTCGCAGTACTGGGGCCGCATTCCTCACGTACCTGATTACAAGGCTCGATTTGGCATCTTGCTTGATATGGTAGGCGGAAAGAATGCCACATTCTACTACGAAGCGTTCTCCAAGCAGACGGCGAACAATGCCATGAAGAAAATCTGGAAAATGGCCGACCATCTGGGTTACAGCAATTACTTCATCAAGGAAGACGGCGGTCAGGTTACCGACGACCATGTGTATGTAAACCAGTACCGCCAGATTCCGTGCGTAGATATTATTCACTACGACACGCAAAGCGACACTGGCTTTAACCCGACCTGGCACACACTGGACGACAGCTTAGAGAATATTGACAAAGCCACTCTTCAAGCCGTAGGACAAACGGTGATGGGGGTAATTTATAACGAAAAATAATTAAACACTACCGCAATGAAAACTATCAATGAACTCCAGGACGAAGTGATCGAAGAATTCAGCGACTTCGACGATTGGATGGACAAATATCAGCTGCTGATTGATTTAGGCAATGACCAGCAGCCGCTTGACCCGAAATATAAAACCGAACAGAACCTGATTGACGGCTGTCAGAGCCGCGTTTGGTTACAAGCTGATCTGGTAGACGGCAAGGTGGTATTTCAGGCAGAGAGCGACGCATTAATCGTAAAAGGTATCATATCTTTACTTATCCAGGTGGTATCTGGACACACACCTGACGAAATTCTGGAATCCGACCTTTACTTCATCGAGAAGATTGGACTGAAAGAACACCTCTCACCAACCCGTAGTAATGGTCTGCTTGCCATGGTAAAACAAATGCGCATGTATGCCTTAGCATTCAAAGCCAAAATGCAAGAAGCATAATCTCACAAAAGATTATCAAGGTAATCACATAAAAAGCTCGTGAAGCAGGTTTAAATCTGATTTCACGAGCCTTTTTTATTGACAATGTTTTCCCAAGACCTTGATGTTTTTCAATCCCTTTTCCTGCTGGGCGGCCTTTTTCTCCGGCTTGGCCACTTCCTTCTGCACCTGCGCGGACTCACCGCGGTAGATGTGCTTGTGGAACACCAGGAACCAGACGAGGCCGAGCACCACCACGCCGGCGGCGATGATCAGCAGATTCGAGTAGACCGCAGCCGGTCCGGTGGCACCGGTGAGGGAGCCGCCGGCGAGCGCCGTGCCGCCGAGCTGTGCGCCGAAGACGGCGATGCCGATGGAAGCGGTCACGTTCATCACCAGATCGTTCATGCCGACGCCGCGGCCGGATTCATCGACAGGCAGCGTATCGAGCACCGTGGAGACAACCGGCGAATACATAAGTCCGCAGCCTGCGTAGAAGATGCACGCGAACAGCGTGAGCAGTCCGAAGTCCGTGTTCACGCACAGCGCCGAACCGACGAATCCGCAGATCATGAGCAGCGAGGCGAGCACGATCGCCGTGGTGCGCCCGATCTTGCCGACGATCCAGCCCGAGGTGGTGCCGAAGACGGCGGCCACGATGAACGCCCACACAATGTACTGCGAGACCTGCGTGACATCCATGTTGTAGAGGGTCGTGCCCATCGTGTTGAAGATAGGCGAGACGCAGTAGTTCGTGAAATAGAACAGCACGATGAGCATGATCGCGGCGAGCCAACGCGTGTTCTTGAAGAACGCGGGCGTGATGAACGGGTCGCTCGCCTTGTTAATGTACACGCCGAACAGCACGAACAGCACGACGCACACCGCGAGCATCCACCAGCTGTTGTACGAGAAGAACAGCGAGAGGAATGCCGAGGCGAGGCCGAAGATCGTGAAGCCGAGCCAGTCGACATGCTGGGAACCGCCGCGGCGGTTCGGCAGCAGATGCAGCAGGAACGGCAGGAACACGATCGTCACCGCCGGAATGAGGAACAGGTACTGCCAGGCGATCGACGTGAGCAGGCCGGCCGCGAACACGCCGATGGCCGCGGAGACCTGGTAGCCTGCGGTGAACAGACCGAAGAAGATCACCTTGAGTTCCTTCTTGAGGTACTTCGTGGCGATGACGAGATAGACGGACCCAGACACCTGCTCGCCTGCGGTCTGCAGGATGCGCGCGATGATGACGGTCCACAGATTCTTCGTGAAGAAGAAGTTCGCGATGAACCCGAACAGCGAGCCCACGAACAACGTGACCAAGCCGAATACAATGAGTTTCTTCAGCGAGACGAAATCGCCGAGGGAACCGTAGATGAAGCAGACGATGCCAAGCACGATGCTCGGCAGGCTCGTGATCAGCGCGGCCTGCTCGGGAGCGCCGACGTCGGAGCCGATGTTCGTGAACACAAGATTGAAGCCCTGCAGGCACAAGGTGCCGAGAATGAACGTGATGAGCAGCAGAATCAAGGCGCGCACGGCCATCTTGTTCTGCTGTTCGAGGTCAACGGGCTCTTCCTGCACAACCGCAGTGTTGTTGGGGGCAGTCATGATGTCTCTTTTCCACAGATGCTTGAAAATTCCGATTCGTGGTCTGCATGCAGACCGGGTGCAGATTGTCTTCTGCTTGCAGCTATGCGTTCTTCGCGACGTTGGTGATGCGCGTCATGAACTCGTCGAGGAAGCGCGGCACATCGACGTCGAGCGCGGCTCCCATCGTCTTGTGCGGGTCGTTGAGACGGTCCTCATCGCCAATGGTGCGGCCGCGAGTCGGGCCTTCCACATCGACCTTCATGTTGATCGGATGCACGGTGACGAGCGTCGGGTCGACGGCCACGCCGACCGCAAGCGGATCGTGCAGGCCACAGCCGCCCAAGTGGGGCGCGGTGGTCTCGTATGCCTTGATGTAGAAGTCGGTCATGTCGGCGAGGAACGTGCCGGCGGCATTGCCGAGGTCGCGCCAACGTTGCGTCTCCTTGTAGGTGAGCAGCGTCTGCAGCGTCACGTCCAGGCCGATCATCGTCGCATCCTTCGTATGGCGGAACACATAGTCCGCCGCATCGGGATCCTGCGAGATGTTCGCCTCGGTCCAGGCATTCACATT
>ENA-OOZA01000243-OOZA01000243.1-human-gut-metagenome-genome-assembly--contig:-NODE-243-length-30951-cov-3.409373_pt1 | contig 30951 bp, 18 predicted proteins | sample MGYA00241703_ERZ501378 | MGnify/ENA primary metagenome ERZ501378 (study PRJEB25962, sample SAMEA2042916) | human gut metagenome | biome: human gut; feature: human-associated habitat; material: faeces...
GATCATCTGCAAGCGGTTTTAATTTTGACATCTGGGACAGATCTGTGATCCAGCCGTCTCCGATGTGGTCTGTTACCCAGTCTGCAAGCAGCGGGTTTCCATGAAGAAGGAATCTTCTCTGTGTGATACCATTGGTCTTGTTGTTGAATTTCTCTGGCATCATTTCGTAGAAATCTTTTAATTCCTGATGTTTCAGAATCTCTGTATGAAGTCTTGCAACACCATTTACGGAGTAGCCTGCAATAATAGCCATATGTGCCATTCTTACCTGACCGTCCATCAGGATAGCCATCTTACGGACTTTATCTTCATTGCCCGGATACATACGGCGAACCTGTTCTACAAAACGGCGGTTAATTTCCTGTACAATCTGGTATACACGCGGAAGCAGTCTTGAGAACAGGTCGATCGGCCATTTTTCAAGTGCTTCTGACATGATAGTATGGTTGGTATAAGCAACCGTCTTTGTTGTTACTTCCCATGCTTCATCCCATCCAAGACCTTCCTGGTCAATGAGCAGACGCATCAACTCTGCAACTGCTACAGTCGGGTGAGTATCGTTCATCTGAATCGTAACTTTTTCATACAGTTTGCGCACATCTTTGTGTTTCTTTTTATATTTATCAAGCATAACCTGAAGACTGGCAGATACAAAGAAATACTGCTGTTTCAGACGAAGCTCTTTTCCTGCATAGTGGTTGTCATTTGGATAAAGAACCTCTACGATCGTTTTTGCAAGGTTTTCCTGCTCGATCGCTTTATGGTATTCTCCTCTGTCAAATGCATCCAGTTTAAAGTCTGTGATTGCCTGTGCATCCCAGATACGCAGTGTATTGACTACGTGGTTGCCATATCCTACGATCGGCATATCATATGGAATAGCAAGTACGGATTCATAATTTTCCTGGATGAAATCTTCTTTCTTGGTCTGTTCATTATACTGTACACGAATGGTACCACCAAAACGGACTTCCTTTGCATACTCGTCACGACGGATTTCAAACGGATTGCCATCTTTGAGCCAGTTATCCGGTACTTCTACCTGATAGCCATCTTTGATCTTCTGTTTGAACATACCGTAGCGGTAACGGATTCCACAGCCGTAAGCTGCATATCCAAGAGATGCAAGTGAATCCAGGAAGCAAGCTGCAAGACGTCCAAGACCACCATTACCAAGTGCTGCATCCGGTTCCTGATCTTCTACCACATTCAGATCAATGCCCATCTCATCAAGGGCTTCTTTTACTTCTTTATATGCAGTCATGTTGATCAGGTTGTTGCCAAGTGCACGTCCCATAAGAAATTCCATTGACATATAATATACGGTCTTTGGATCTTCTTTTTCGTATGTTTTCTGTGTTGCAAGCCAGTCATCTACGATTGCTTCTTTTACTGCATAAGATACTGCCTGGAAAATCTGCTGCGGAGTTGCTTCTTCAATCTCTTTACGATACAGTGTCCGCACATTTTCTTTCACATCATTTTTAAAAGTTTCTTTTTCAAATCTTTTACTGTACATGCTTATATTCCCTTCTCATTTTGCGCAGCGGCAGGGATTATTCTCCCTGCTTTTCTACACCCATATTTACAGCTTCACCGTTGATCTTCCAGTCTTTCACATAGCCTGCAGGTTCAGCCTTTTCAACTGCTACCGCAAGTGTCTCCTGTCCGATCTGCTCTGCATACTCTGCAAATACTTTTTCTGCTTTTTCGCTTCCGTCGTAAGTTACCTTGATCTTGTCCATAACTTCAAATCCGGCTTCCTTACGCATAGTCTGGATCTTACTGATGATCTCACGTACAAATCCTTCTGTCAGAAGTTCTTCTGTCAGGTTTGTATCCAGTACAACGGTGATACCATAGTCACTCTCAGATACATATCCTTCCATCTGTGCCATGTCGATCAGAAGGTCTTCTTTTGTAAGTTCAATTTCCTGTCCATTTACCTGAAGCTTCAGAACACCTGTCGCATTCAGTTCGTCCATAGCAGCATTTCCGTCCAGATTGCTGAGTTCATTTTTGATTCCACCTAACAGTTTACCATATTTTGGTCCAACTGTCTTTAATTGTGGTTTAAATGTATAAGAAGTAAATGCACGAACATCATCTGTAAGTTCGATTTCTTTTACATTCAGCTCATCTGTCACGATATCCTGATAGAACTCCGGCAGATCGGAAGCACCTTTTACGAACATCTTTCCGATTGGCTGACGGTTCTTGATGTTGGCTGTATTACGGCATGCACGTCCCATTACAACGATCTTCAGAACTTCATCCATGTTCTCTTCCAGAGTCTTATCGATATAAGCTTCATTTGCAACCGGATAATCACAAAGGTGGATACTTTCCGGAGCGCTTTCATCTACGCTTCTTACCAGGTTCTGATAAATTTCTTCGGTCATGAACGGGATCATCGGTGCTGCAACCTTTGATACAGTAACGAGTGCTGTATAAAGAGTCATGTAAGCATTGATCTTATCCTGTTCCATTCCTTTTGCCCAGAAACGTTCGCGGCTTCGTCTTACATACCAGTTACTCATATCATCTACGAAGTCCTGAAGTGCTCTTGCAGCTTCCGGAATCTGGTAATTTGCAAGATGATTATCTACTGTCTTGATCAGTGTATTCAGTTTTGATAAGAGCCATTTATCCATTACAGATAATTTGTCATATTCAAGTGCATATTTTGTTGCATCAAAATCATCAATATTAGCATACAATACGAAGAATGCATAGGTGTTCCAGAGTGTTCCCATGAACTTTCTCTGTCCTTCCATAACCGCTTTTCCATGGAAACGGTTCGGCAGCCACGGTGCACTGTTTACATAGAAATACCAGCGGATCGCATCTGCACCGTATGTCTCCAGAGCATCAAACGGATCAACCGCATTTCCTTTGGATTTACTCATCTTCTGACCATTTTCATCCTGTACATGTCCGAGAACGATTACGTTCTGGTATGGTGCTTTGTTGAAGATCAGGGTTGAAATTGCCAGCAGAGAATAGAACCATCCTCTTGTCTGGTCAACGGCTTCAGAAATGAACTGAGCCGGGAACTGCTGTTCAAATACTTCTTTATTTTCAAATGGATAGTGATGCTGTGCAAACGGCATGGATCCGCTGTCGAACCAGCAGTCGATAACTTCCGGTACACGGTGCATCTGTTTTCCACACTTCGGACACTTGATTGTTACATCGTCAATATATGGACGGTGAAGCTCGATATCATCCGGGCAGTTGTCTGACATGGATTTCAGTTCTTCAATGCTTCCGATCGAGTGCTGGCATCCGCATTCGCATTCCCAGATATTCAGTGGAGTTCCCCAGTAACGGTTACGGCTGATACCCCAGTCCTGGACATTTTCAAGCCAGTCACCAAAACGTCCTTTACCAATGCTTTCCGGAATCCAGTTGATAGTATTGTTATTTGCGATCAGGTCATCTTTAACTTCTGTCATCTTGATGAACCATGATTCTCTTGCATAGTAGATCAGTGGAGTATCACATCTCCAGCAGTGCGGATAACTGTGTTCAAACTTCGGAGCATCGAAGAGAAGTCCACGAGCATCCAGATCTTTAAGTACTTCCGGATCAGCCTTCTTTACAAAGAGTCCTGCAAATGGAGTTGTCTCACCCATATCACCTTTTTCGTCAACAAGCTGCACGAATGGAAGGTCATATTTACGTCCTACTTTTGCATCGTCTTCACCAAATGCTGGTGCCAGATGAACAACACCAGTACCATCTGTCAGAGTTACATAATCATCACAGGTAACAAAGAATGCTTTCTTTTTCTGTTTTGCTGCACAGTCATATGCACACTGGTAAAGCGGTTCATATTCTTTGTATTCCAGATCTTTTCCTTTGTAAGTTTCCAGAACTTCGTATGCCGGTTTGTCTTCTTCTGCAAATTTCCCAAGAATGGTGTCAAGCAGAGCGCATGCCATATAATAAGTATATCCGTCTGCACATTTTACTTTTGCGTAATCTTCTTCCGGGTTTACGCAGAGTGCGATATTAGACGGAAGAGTCCAAGGTGTGGTTGTCCATGCAAGGATGTATGCATCTTCGTCTTTCACTTTGAATCGAACGATAGCAGAACGTTCTTTGACGTCCTTATATCCCTGTGCAACTTCCTGTGCTGAAAGTGGTGTTCCACAACGTGGACAATACGGAACGATCTTAAATCCTTTGTAAAGGAGTCCCTTATCCCAGATTTTCTTCAGAGCCCACCATTCAGACTCGATAAAGTTATTATCATAAGTAACATATGGATTTTCCATATCTGCCCAGAAACCTACTGTAGAAGAGAAATCTTCCCACATTCCTTTGTATTTCCAGACACTTTCTTTACACTGCTGAATGAATGGCTCCATACCATATTCCTCGATCTGCTCTTTGCCATCCAGACCAAGTTTCTTCTCTACTTCCAGCTCAACCGGAAGTCCGTGGGTATCCCATCCTGCTTTACGAGGTACCATGTAGCCTTTCATTGTACGGTATCTCGGAATCATATCTTTGATAACACGGGTCAGTACATGACCGATGTGTGGTTTGCCGTTTGCGGTCGGCGGTCCGTCATAGAACATATAAGTAGGATCATCTTTACGGTCTTCCATACTTTTTTCGAAAATATGGTTTTCTTTCCAGAATTTTTCTACTTGTTTTTCGCGGTCTACAAAATTCAGGTTCGTATCTACCTTCTGGTACACAACAAATTCCTCCTTTTATTGTAAGAAAATAATCAAAACGGACAAGTCCATTTCCCAGTAAAATAAAAAAACTTCCGTCCTGTAAAAGGACGAAAGCAATTTCCACATTCGCACCACCTGTTACATTGTACGGGCCGGTAGTAATAAACGCCAATACATGTTCCCTTTAACGGCGGAAAACCGTCTCTCCTTACTGAGAATTTCAGGAAAGAAACTCCGGAGTGATCTTCGATAAAAATTACTGGCACCGGGCTTCCACCTGTCCCCGGCTCTCTGATGTGTTCATTTTTATTTACTGTCTCCATCATGGTTTTTACTTATTTATACGTGCTGTTTTATTATACGGTGTTAATTTTCGATATGTCAAGGTCTTTTTGCGATATTTACGGGGTTTTATCAGGGTTTTGCGGTGATTTTACATGGATTTGACCCTTGTATGAGAAAAACGATTACAGTATAATTGGAAAGAATGATATACTATAGGAAATACTTTGAGAAAACTGCATTCTTTATCAGAGCACACCAACTCGGATGCAGGCTTCGTCGCCTGTAAGTACTAAGACCTATTCTTCCTGTTAAAAGCACTCATAAAAAGCCCAAACTCGCTTCGCTCAAACAGTGTGCTTTTTATTCGTAACACAGTCAGAATATGCCTAAGAACTTACAAGGCTCCTGCAGAGCGCTTCTGATTCGATGTGCTCTATAAAAAATCCCAGTTCTTCTCCTTTTCCCGGACCTGATACAGAATCCAGATATTTCATGGCATGTAAAGATAGCTCCCTCAACACTATCTCTTCCTCTGCTCCAACATTTTAATATCAGAAAGGTACACATATGAATATAAAGAAAACACTCCGGCGTCTTCTGACCGCTACTCTCTGTTCTGCCGTATTTATCGTGCAGGCAGTCCCGGTCTTCGCCACAGACAGCTACGGTGCGCCTCTGGTCACAGCCACACCGACGCCCAACCCGCACACCGCCTATTACACTCAACCCGCCGATACAGATTCCATCAAAGGCTGGGTAAAAGCACCTCAGATCGAAGGAGAATCTGCAATCCTTGTCGACATGCTCTCCGGTACCGTCCTTTACTCCAAAAACGCTGATAAGGCACAGTATCCGGCAAGCATCACAAAGATCATGACCGGTCTCCTCGGCTGTGAAAATCTGGATCCGTCTGCAAAATTTACCATGACTGAATCCGCTGCCCGCAGTATTACCGAATCCAACAGTTCCAGCATCTACGCAGATACCGGCGAAGAATTTACAATTGAGCAGGCACTGATGGCGGTCATGCTCCAGTCCGCCAATGAAATGACACTGGCAATCGCAGAACTCACTTCCGGCTCCACCAAAAAATTTGTCGAACAGATGAATCTGAAAGCCCGTCAGCTCGGCTGCACCAACACACATTTTAACAACCCAAACGGTCTGCCGGACGAGACACATTACACCACAGCTTCCGACATGGCAAAGATTGCCCGTGCCGCATGGTTCAACTTCACCTTCCGCAAATTTGTAACAACCGGATACTACGAAATCCCACCGACAAACAAATTCGCAGAAACACGTTATCTCCTGAACCATCACAAAATGATGAGCGGACAGACTTATGCGTATGATGGTGTCCTCGGCGGCAAAACAGGCTACACAGAAGCTGCCGGCAATACCCTTGTCACCTATGCAAGAAATGATAACACCTACCTCGTAGCTGTTGTCATGCAGTCTGTAAATGGTGCCTATTCCGACACAAAAGCATTACTGGATTACGGATTCAACAATTTTTCCAGATCAAAACTAACCGACCTGAAGAAAGAAATTTCCCGATCCTGTCTGCCTGCGGAAAAATATATCCTCAAAGATTACAAAAACTTTACTTTGTTCCGTATGCGGCAGAACGGCTACGTCTCACTGCCAAAAGGTACCGACGTAAACCAGCTTTCAAAATCGTATTCCATGACAAAAAATCTGGCAGGTCTTCCCCTTCTGACCATCACATACAGTTATAACGGCCATGAGGTTGGAACTGCCAGATATTACCAGACACGGCTCCTCTCAGACGAACTTCTCTGACTGCCGTTTAGTCTGTCTTTTCTTGCGGAGGGAATCCCGTTTTTCACGGATTTCTTCCGCTTTTTCTTCATCAATTCTCTTTAATGTCTTGATCGCATAAAATGCATCTTCATCTGTATGGCGGATTCGCACTTTTCCTTTGATATAGCCATGTTTCTGACAAAAAGATACACTTTCATATGCCCTTGAATTATTCATAAACCAGCGGATCTTACGCTTCGCCGGCATATGGCAGACCGGACATTTTGTGCTTGCCACTTCCCGATCCTTTATAACTTTCTCTTTCTCAGCAAATTCACGTGATACATACTCATCATAATTCGGATATGATAAATAGATTTCTTCTTTTCTGGTCTTCGGATTCTGGTATACATCAATTGATGGATTTGCAAGCACCGCCGGCATATCCAGACGCTTAAATATCTCACCGGTATATTTCGCATCTGTCAGTGCCCGGTGGAACTCCTGCGCTTTCGGAAGATGCATCTTGTCGATTGCATACTCCAGACTCCGCCTGCATGGATCTTCATTATAACAGATACCATAAATTTTCTGTGCATCGTAATATGTGACCGGACCTTTGATTTTCGAAAGCATCCCATAGTACTTCATATTACGCTGCAGTTCCATCACATCCTGATTGCCCCACGTACAAAATACCCATTCCTCTCCGCACCAGTCCAGAAACTCATCTGCTGCCTGCGGAAAAGACACACCATCTGCAAGATCCTTATAATCCACATGGATTACTTCGTGTATGCTGTCATGAATCCAGTTATATACCTGAGGTTTCACAAGTCTCTGAAAAACATCCACCACTTCTCTCTGCTCATTCATCTTGACCGCACCGATCTCAATGATCTCAAAAGGCAGACGACTGTTGGAATATTTTTTGCCGCCGGGACTCTGATTCCACTCAAGGTCAAAAACAATATAGTTCATACAGTAGTTCCTTCTTTTTATTTGCAATACAATTCAACTCATTTTTTCTCTGTTGTCTAGTATAACAGACAGATTCGTTTCTTTCAACAAAACAGCACACACCTGCGGACAGAAAAAGACCGATACCATTTCCCGGTACCGGTCTTTTCTGCTTATAAAATTTATTTTACGGAGATCTGAAATCCCGCAATCAACTGATTAATTGAGAAATCCAAAGAACTGTTCATATGCAGCTCCGTCTGGATCCTGATTCTCAAAATCCTCAAGAAGACTGTCTGTACTCTGGTCTTCATCATCGCCCTGATCCTGGCTGTCCTGTGAATCCGATTCGTCCTTTGAATCATCCTTTGAATCTTTGTCGGAATCTGTATCTTTATTTTCACCAAGTGTTACGGTTACAGTTTTTTCTTTATATTCCCCGCCATCCGCAACTTCAAGAGTTACTTCAACTTCTTCACCTGGCTCATAATACTCAAGGCGGCTTACCAGTTCATCAATACTGCGGATTCTCTTGCCATCGAATTTTGTAATGATGGATTTTTCTTTGATACCTGCATCCTCGGCTGCGCCACCTTCTGTTACTTCAGAAACAAGCACACCTTCCGGTATTCCGTAATACTGAGAAGCCTCATCACTTACTGTCATACCTGTGATTCCAAGTACACCGTGATTGTCAACTTTGTCTCGTGGAGTCTCATTCATCAGCTCTTCAAGAGTATCTGTAACATCGGAGATTGCAATTGCATAACCCATACCTTCAACTTCTGTAGAAGCAAGTTTTGCTGAGTTAATACCGACAACTTCACCATCCATGTTCAGAAGTGCACCACCACTGTTACCAGGGTTAATTGCCGCATCTGTCTGAATCAGGTTTGTTGCATCAGAATCTTCATCCTCTTCTACGCCCTCTTCATTGAGTTTACGGTTCTTTGCACTGACAATACCGGTTGTTACAGACTGTCCGTAACCAAGTGCGTTACCGATTGCAACAACCTGCTCACCAACCTTCAGATCATCAGAGCTTCCGATCGTAGCTACTGCGATCTGATCCATTGTATCATCAGAAATATCAGAAAGTGCTACAGAAACGACTGCAAGGTCTTTGTCCTCATCGTAACCGTTTACGGTTGCTTCATAAGTTTCACCATCGATGCAGGTAACAGATACGGTATCTGCTCCACTTACAACATGATAGTTGGTTGCGATCAGAAGATTATCATCATTCTTTCCGACAATGATACCGGAACCGCTTCCCTCAACTTCCTGCTGAGTGGTAAATCCCTGACTTCCGCCAAATCCATAAGCTCCGAGATAGTTCTGTACATCCTGAACAGATTTTGTTGTGATTGCTACAACGGATTTCATTCCTTCTGCAGCGATATCAGAAACATCAAGGCTTCCTTTTGTCTTTGATTCGGAATCATCTTTGCTTTCTTTATCATCTGATTTCTTATCAGCACTCTTCTTCTTTGATTTTGTCTGAAGAAGTGTGGTATTGTCTTTATTGGATGCAGCTTCTACTGTACTGCTGTTCCATCCGGTAATTGTATTGATTCCTTCAAAGGAGCCTGCTGCAAGACCACCGGCAAGTACTGCACAAAGAGCAATGCCTGCTGCCTTTTTCACTTTTTTTCTCATTCTTTCTTTTGGATCGTTATCATTATTCATATTGTTGTTCATCATTGCGTTGTTATTTTTATCGCTCATCAAAATCCCCTCCTTAGGATCATTACGTTTCACTTTATAAGAGCTTCCGGTGAATCGTTATCTCTGTTTCTGTTTCCCTTTTATGTCTAAGAGTATAAAGAGGATTTGTGTTTACTTTGTGGGAAAATTGTGATGAAATTGTTAATTATGCCATGCAAGACGTTTTACATCTGCGTGAACATCACCTGTCATCCAGTCTACATCGTTTGTGATCCAGTCCATGATACCGAGCTGGCGCATTTCCCATTCAACCGTCTGCTCTCTTGCTTCAACAGTTTCTTCTACTTCCATGGTTGTATCGATCTCATCATATCCGAAGATATATCCACCGGCACTCCAGATACTGAAGTTGCTGTCCGGACCCGGATCTACGGTGTCGCCTCTCTGTGCGATCAGTCCGTCATGGCGTCTCTTGTATTCTTCCTCGCATCCAGTTTTAAGCTTTGTCATAAACATTCTGTGACGGATCAGTTCTTTATTTTCTCTTACAATACCAAAGTTGTGGTACATCAGACGCATATCTTTGCCCGGTGTGGAAATCCAGTCAAAAGTATCTTCAATCTTTGCAGTGACAGCATCTTTTGCTGCATTTTCTTCCTCACTTAACGCTGCACCATCTTCATTTTCATAGTAGCCGAAGATTAAATCTTCTGCATTCCAGATACTGAAATTCTTTACTTTATTGCGGTCAAGAAAAGTGGTCAGCTCCGGCCAGATCACACCCAGTTTTTTGCGGTAGTCGTTCATTCTGCCGGCTTTTACTTTCATTGCAAATGCATGTCTTTCCATAATAAAAAGCCTCCTGTATTTAAATTTTGTCGTACAACTTTGTCGTTTTAATTTTAAGTCCATTCCCTTCAAAAATCAATGATGTAATATCACATTCATTCATGAAACAAAATCTGTGAAAAATACCTCACCATTCCATCATCGGTCCAGCACAGCATCCCTGCTGCATCTGCCATTTTCTGTGCATCTACGCAGTATGCCGACATACAGGAGTTGTGTTTGTACGGTCCGGCGCTCATGATCAGGACATCCTTTTTGCCATCTGCTTTCATTTTTTCTGCAAGTTCTTCTGTCATTTTGTTCTGCAAAAGCTTGTCTTTCTTGTACTGCGACGGATCATGTGTATCTTCCTGCATGGTCTGCAGCACCAGAGTTTTTTCATACTGCAATGCACGCTGTTTCATCTCTTCCACGGTCCCGCTCTCCGGCGGACAGGCCGGATTTACATTATAACAACCACATAAATTTTCTTCACAGAACATCCTGTATTCCGGTACAAAAACAAGCTGCGCAGTATCCATAACGGCTGCTCCTGAAAATCCCAGAAAGATTGCCTCCTTCACCAGATCCATATCAAAATCTCCCTTCTGTCTTCATCATGTAATTCTTATCTCAGACGTCAAATAATTCCTTTATCCTTATAATGCCACAAACTGAATTTTGTTGCAATCTTTCAAGGACATGTTATGATAAGCATAAAACTGTTACAGAAAGGAGCGCCCATGTACCGTATTTTTATCATCGAAGACGATGAGATCATCGCAAACCTTCTGAAAAAGAATCTCTGTTCCTGGGGATATGATGTCTCCTGCGCACAAGATTTTTCCAATATTATACAGGAATTTGCCCGTCTCGATCCGCAGCTCGTCCTGCTGGATCTGAAGCTGCCATTTTACAATGGTTTTCACTGGTGTGAGGAAATCCGCCGGATCTCTCAGGTACCGATCATCTTTATTTCCTCTGCATCTGACAATATGAATATGGTCATGGCAATGAGCCGCGGCGCCGATGATTTTATTGCAAAACCATTTGACATGGATGTCCTGACTGCCAAAATACAGGCCATTCTCCGCCGCACCTATTCCTTCGGGACTCCCGGAAATGTACTGGAACACAAAGGGGCTGTCCTCAATCCGCCCCGCTGTACCCTGACCTGGAACGGCCACGATATCGCCCTTACCAAAAATGAGCTCCGCATTCTGGAGATTCTTCTCGAGCACGCCGGCAAAACAGTTTCCAGAGATGCGCTCATGACAAGACTCTGGGAAAGTGACAGCTTCGTTGACGACAACACATTGACCGTAAATATTACCCGCCTACGCAGGAAACTGGAAGGTGAAGGCCTGAAAGATTTTATCATCACCAAAAAGGGGCTTGGCTACATGGTATAATACAAGAAGCACTGTAAGGTAATTTCTTATATGGAGCAATCACTTTATGAAACTCTTTCTCGACTACCTGAACAAAATAAAATTCCATATCCTGCTGATGATTTTTTCGACAATATTTACAGGGATCATTTTTTTCCTGTATCAGCTGTCGCCTGAACCGGTCCTGTACGTTGCACTCCTCTGGCTTCTGTCAGGACTTACCGCATGTATGACTGGCTTCAGTAACTACAGGAAAAAGTTGCAGCAGCTTACACTTGTAGCCACAGCACCGGATATCAATCTGTCCCGCATGGATACACCATCTGATCAGATTGAATCTCTTCAGCAGGATATCATGCATCGTCTGAATCAGATGCGTATGAATGTAGAAACCGCCGGCCAGAAATCTCTGGAAGAAATGACCGATTACTATACCATGTGGGCACATCAAATCAAAACTCCTATCTTTGCCCTGCGTCTGCTCCTTCAGGAAAATCCCTCCGCAAATAAAGAAGCTCTCGCTGAACTTTTCAAGATTGAACAGTATGTCGAAATGGTTCTCGGTTATCTTCGTACAGAAGACATGTCTTCTGACCTGACACTTTCCTGCTGTTCTCTAGACTCGGTCATCCGCGATCAGATTCATAAATACGCCGGAATTTTTGTTTCCAGGAAGCTTTCCCTCACTTATGACGGAATCTCTGAAAGTGTCCTGACCGATGAAAAATGGCTCGGATTTGTGATCGGGCAGATTTTGTCAAACGCACTCAAATATACCCGTACCGGCGGTATCCATATTTATTTGAAAAATTCTCCTGTCAGGAACTATGTTTCAAACATAACTCCGACAGCTCCCATTACACTCGTAATCGAAGACACCGGCATCGGCATTCGTGCAGAAGACCTGCCGCGCATCTTCGAAAAAGGCTACACCGGAGTCAACGGACGGGAAAGCAATCGTGCGACCGGAATCGGTCTGTACCTCTGCAACAAGATCATGAATCGCCTTGGCCATCGCATTTATGCAGTTTCCGAAGAAGGAAAAGGCACGAAAGTTTTTCTGGAATTTTCTCAGGAAAATCTGACGATGTACTGATCTGATGCTGACTATGGGATAAAATTCATCGTAACTGTTCAGTACCCTCACAGTTACGAGTCAAAATGCATTCCAAATCACCTTCGGTGATGGCATTTTGCCTTATATGTCTCGGGATTTTGGCAAAAACATGCCAAAACACCTCGCGGGATACTACCTTCTGAATAGTTACACTTCATCAAATAACTTTTTTGAAATCACCTTACAGAAATGTAAGGTTTTTTCGTATATTGTAACCTGCTTCGATGGCAGAAGCCGGGAAAAATTTCTATACTGGTCTCATCAATCAAAAGAAAGGAGCCCCGGTTATGGCTTTACTTGAAGTAACAAATATCAAAAAAATATACAGCACCCGCTTTGGCGGAAACAAAGTGCAGGCACTTTCCAATGTCACTTTTTCTGTAGAAGAAGGTGAGTTCGTCGCGATCATGGGCGAATCCGGTTCCGGAAAAACCACACTGCTCAACATCCTTGCATCTCTCGACCGTCCGACATCAGGAGAAGTTCTTCTCGAAGGAAAAAACATCGTCCACCTTACAGAAAAAGAAATCTCCGCTTTCCGAAGAAAAAATCTCGGTTTTGTTTTTCAGGATTTTAATCTTCTGGACACTTTTTCCTTACGCGACAACATTTATCTCCCACTCGTACTTGCCGGAGAAGATTACCGCGAAATGGAGCAGAAGATCCGACCGATTGCAAAAACACTTGGAATTACAGAGCTTCTGGACAAATTTCCATATGAAGTTTCCGGCGGCCAGAAACAACGTGCAGCTGTTGCAAGAGCACTGATCACAAACCCGAAACTGGTTCTTGCTGATGAACCGACCGGCGCACTCGACTCCCGTGCTGCATCTGCACTTCTTTCCATGTTTGGCGAGATCAACGAGGAGGGACAGACCATTCTGATGGTCACACACAGTGCACAGGCAGCAAGTCACGCATCCAGAGTACTTTTTATTAAAGACGGAGAAGTTTTTCATCAGATCTACAAAGGCAGTAAATCCCGTCAGGAAATGTATCAGATGATTGCCGACACACTTACTATACTGACGACGGGCGGTGAATATCATGCGTAAAGGAATTTTTTCAAAACTGGCCATCCAGAATATCCGCAACAATAAAAGTACCTACATTCCTTACATGATCACCTGCATCTTCTGCATCGCCATGATCTATATGGTGGAATTCCTTCGTGACTGCCCGACACTTGATCAGGCCGTCCGCCATGCTGCCGAAGTCCGCATGATACTTTCCACCGGAGAAATCATTGTTATTATCTTCTGTGTGATCTTTTTGATCTACAGCAACAGTTTCCTGATGAAACGAAGACAGAAAGAAATCGGACTTTACAATGTTCTCGGTCTGGAAAAAACACATATCGGCATTGTTATGCTGCTGGAAACAATTATCACAACCGTGATCTCCCTCACAGCCGGAATCGCAGCCGGAATTCTTGGCAGCAAACTTGCGCTCCTTCTTCTGCTTCGACTGCTTCATATTCCCGCTGTACTTGGATTTTATGTCTCATTAAAGGGAATTGTTATCTGTATGGTGATGTTCGGCGGAATTTTTTTACTGATTCTGTTCTTAAATCTTGCCAAAATCCGCCTGAACCGTCCCGTCGAACTACTTCACGGCAACAATACCGGTGAAAAAGAACCTAAAGCAAAATGGATTATGGCTCTGATCGGCTTTGTCTGCCTTGGCATCGGTTATTACCTTGCCATCACAACAGAGTCTCCAATCAGTGCAATTTCCATTTTTCTTCTTGCGGTAATTCTTGTTATGGCAGGAACTTATCTGCTCTTTACTGCAGGCAGTATTGTGATTCTGAAATTTCTTCGCCGCAGAAAAAAATTTTATTACAAAACCAGCAATTTTATCAGCATCTCCGGCATGCTTTACCGTATGAAACAGAATGCGGTCGGTCTGGCAAGCATCTGTATTTTAAGTACCGGCGTTCTGTTGATGATCTCCATGACGGTCTCCATTTACTTTGGCATGAATGATATTATGGTAAACCGTTATCCATACGATACGGATCTTTCCATTACCGGTGTCAGCGAAGAAGAATGTCAGACTGCCATAGATGCTTTTGAAAAAGCAATTTCCGATAATGCTGTTCCTGTAGATAAAAAAGCAGAAGAAATCTATCTCACGATCATCAGTCATTTCGATCACGGGCAGATTCAGATTGCAGAACAAAATACATTACGCGATTCTGCTTCCGTACTGACGCTCTCCCTTGTACGTCAGTCAGAATATGAAAAACTGACCGGAACAGATCCTGCATTACAGGATGGTAAGATTCTTGCGTGGGCTTCCAACATTTCTGAAAAATCAGATTCTCTCACTGTCAATGATTCCGTCTTTTCTGTAAAAAAATGGCTGACGGATTCTCCTCTGACCTGTGGACAGGATATTGTCTATGGTAATGCTGTATTTGTCGTTACTGATTCTGATTTTGAAAAATTTGACGAGATGCGTACAGAAATGTATAAAGATACCTCCGCATCTCCTGCCGGACAGGATCTGACTGTTCATCTCGGTCTGGACATCACCGGTTCTGATTCAACCAAAATCGCCTATGGTACACCGGTGCTGGATGCAATAAAGACTCTGAAAGATAATGGACAACTGTCTGCTACCTCCTGGATCACTTCCGGAATACGTGCGCAGGAATATGATTCCTACTATGCAGACAACGGTTCTCTTCTGTTCATTGGAATATTCCTCGGTTCTCTTTTCCTCTTGGGAACTGCCATGATCATCTACTACAAACAGATTTCAGAAGGATACGAAGATCAGAACCGATTTGAAATCATGCAGAAAGTAGGATTGAATCACCGGGAAGTCAGAAGTTCAATCCGCCGCCAGATCCTGATGGTATTTTTTCTTCCTCTTCTCATGGCAATGCTTCATATCTCAATGGCATTTCCACTGATCCGCCGGATGCTCCTGCTCTTTGGCATGACAAACACAAAACTGTTCATCGGCTGTACTGCCGGAACAGTACTGATTTTTGCTCTGGTATACGGTCTGATCTACATCATGACTGCAAAATCTTATTATCATATCGTGGAGCGAAAATAGAATTTAATAAACTAAACAAGGCCCCTCACCTGCAGAACTTCATCTGTAAGTGAAGGGCCTGTATTATTTCATAATTGATCTAATTCAAAATCAGATGTTCAGAAGGTCGCTGAATACTTTCAGTGCGCCGTCTGTTTCGTGTGCAAGGACACGTTTTGCAAGGACTTTACCAAGCTGTACACCTTCCTGATCGAAGCTGTTTAAGTTCCACAGGAATCCCTGGAACATAACTTTGTTTTCGAAGTGAGCAAGAAGTGCACCGAGGCTTGCCGGATTTACCTGCTCGCCGATGATAATGCTGGACGGACGTCCGCCTTCGAAGTTCTTGTTATTGTTATCATCTGCTTTGCCGCATGCAAAAGCTACGATCTGAGCTGCAACGTTTGCGCAGAGTTTCTGCTGGCTTGTGCTTCCCTGAATCATAACATCTGTATCCATCTGATTATTCTTAAATCCGATGAACTGAAGAGGTACGATATCTGTTCCCTGATGAAGAAGCTGATAGAAGGAATGCTGACCGTTTGTTCCCGGTTCACCGAAGATTACCGGTCCTGTCACATAATCTACAGGCTCACCAAAACGGTTAACGGATTTTCCGTTTGATTCCATATCAAGCTGCTGTAAATGTGCCGGGAAACGACTCAAAGCCTGTGAATACGGAAGTACTGCCGTGCTTGGATATCCGAGGATATTTCTCTCGTATACACCGATGAGGGCATCCAGCATAGCCGGGTTCTGCATTACATCTTCATTCTTTGCAAGTCTATCTTCTTCTGCTGCACCTTCCAGGAACTGTGCAAATACTTCCGGTCCGAATGCCAGAGATAATACAGCACCACCAACAGCAGATGTAGAAGAATAACGTCCGCCGATATAATCATCCATAAAGAATGCTGCAAGATAATCATCACTCTTTGCAAGAGGAGAAGTCTCACTTGTAACGGCGATCATATGCCTGGAAGCATCCAGACCAGCGTTCTTAAGTGCGTCTTTAACGAAGGATTCATTTGTCAGTGTTTCAAGAGTTGTACCTGATTTGGATACCAGTACAAAAATGGAATGTGCAACATCGATGGAATTCAGAACTGCTGCTGCGTCGTCCGGGTCTACGTTGCTGATGAATTTGGCTTCCATTTTGAATTTGTCGTTTTTCTTTGCCCAGTTTTCAAGAGCAAGGTACATTGCGCGAGGACCAAGGTCACTTCCGCCGATACCGATCTGAACAACAGTTGTGAATTTCTCTCCTGCTGCGTTTGTGATCTCACCTGCATGTACTTTGTTTGCAAAATCAGCAATCTTCTGCTGCTGTTCCACATAAAAAGCACGTTTGTCAGCACCATCAGCTACAACGTTATCCCCAAGCTGTCCACGTGTCAACTGATGAAGAACAAGACGCTTTTCACCTGTATTGATTACTTCGCCATTATAGAGTGCTGCATATTTCTCGGTAAGCTGAGCTTCTTTTGCCAGTTTCTTAAGAGCTTCCAGTACATCATCATCTACCTGTTTTGCAGCGTAGTTATATGCAAGACCTGCAGCCATCGGTACACTGTAATTCTTCACACGTTCTGCACCGTTCTCGCCGGTCATCACTTCTGCAAGGTTTACTTTTTTTACATTGGAAAGCTCTTTGTATGCTTCAAGAGTATCCAGATTGTTCCAGGTAATCATAATCAGATTCCTCCTTAAAATTAAATATTCCTGCTGTTTCAGGATTCATTCTCAATCTCTTTGATTATAATATCAAATGGGGGTAAATTCAACCCCACAGTTCCACACTCATCTCATGCCATGCCTCACCGCCCCAGACAGAATCGCCAATACCATGATCTTTGAAGCCAAATTTCTGATACATTTCTACTTTATCCGGCAGGCACGTCAGGATCAGTTTCTCTCTGCCGTTTACTTTTTCGCGTTCTTTATAGCAGCGCACCAGTTCTCTCGCCAGCCCCTGATGTTGATATTTCGGAAGTACATCCAGTCCCAGAAGCATAATATTCTTACCCTTTGGATCATGTATTTCTGCATCTGTAAAAAAGTCATCCGTCAGATGTTCTCTGTCTGTGGCAAGTCCGTTAAGAAATCCTGCAATCTTTCCTGTAGCACGATCTTCTGCTACAAGAAAAAGCTCCGGTGCTTTTTTCACACGTTCTTCCATATGCTCATAAGAACATGCTTCGTTCGGAGGAAAACAGATTTTCTCAATCTCTGAAGTCTGTGCAATTTCCTCCTGACGAATATTTCTGAAAATATATTTTTCAGTTAACATACTTGTGTCGTTTTTCTCTGTCATGACCTGTATCTCCATTTTATTTATCCTGAATTATAATTTCTTGTACAATATTACCATTTTTACGTATCATATGCCACCAACAATTAAACACACACCCGTATTCTCTCAGTCGCAGTTCACTCTTATATAGTTTTTTCAGTAGTCATACCGATTAAGTATGTATTTTTTCTTTACATGCAATATAAAAGGGTATAACATGGAAGTAAACTAATATTATATAAAGGCGGGTAAATTATGGACTATTCAATTAATACAAAATGCGTACAGGCTGGTTATACTCCGGGGAATGGGGAACCAAGACAGATTCCGATCTATCAGTCAACCACTTACAAATATGATACAAGTGAAGATATGGGCAAACTGTTTGATCTTGAGGCATCCGGCTATTTTTATTCCAGACTTCAGAATCCGACAAATGACTATGTCGCTGCCAAAATCACCGCCCTGGAAGGCGGTACTGCCGGAATGCTGACTTCTTCCGGGCAGGCAGCAAACTTCTTCGCCATTTTTAATATCTGCGAAGCAGGCAGTCACATCGTTTCTTCCTCTTCTATTTACGGTGGTACATACAACCTTCTCTCTGTCACCATGAAAAAAATGGGTGTCGATGTCACTTTTGTTGATCCGGACTGCTCCGAGGAGGAATTAAATGCCGCATTCAAAGACAACACAAAGGCTGTTTTTGGTGAATCTATCGCAAACCCGGCTCTGACTGTCCTTGATATCGAAAAATTTGCAAAAGCAGCACATGCACATGGTGTACCGCTTATCGTAGACAACACCTTCCCGACACCGGTTAATTTACGTCCGATCGAATGGGGTGCTGACATTGTTACTCATTCCACAACCAAATATATGGACGGTCACGGTGCTGCACTCGGTGGTGCGATCATTGATGCCGGAAAGTTTGACTGGATGGCTCACGCAGATAAATTCCCGGGACTCTGCACACCGGATGATTCCTATCACGGAATTACCTATGCAGAAAAATTTGGCAAAGAGGGCGCTTTTATCACCAAATGTACTTCTCAGCTTATGAGAGATCTCGGATGTGCGCAGTCTCCGCAGAGTGCTTTTATCCTGAACCTCGGTCTGGAATCTCTTCATGTGCGTATGCCACGCCACGTAGAAAACGGACAGGCCATTGCTGAATTCCTTGAAAAACATGACAAAGTGGAATTCGTTAACTACCCGACACTACCATCCAACAAGTACTATGAAATTGCTAAGAAATATATGCCAAACGGCGGATGCGGTGTCGTGTCCTTTGAATTAAAGGGCGGACGTGCTGCCGCAGAAAAATTCATGAAAAATCTGAAACTTGCTGCCATCGAGACACATGTAGCAGACGCAAGAACCTGCTGCCTGAACCCGGCAACTTCCACCCACAGACAGATGAATGACGAACAGCTCGCTGCTGCCGGAATCCCGGCCGGACTGATCCGTATCTCCTGTGGTCTTGAAGACAAAAATGATTTAATTGCAGATATCGCTCAGGCACTTGATGCAATCTGATACATATTCATTATATTTATAAACTATAAAAAGGATGGAATGACACCATATTATATCATTCCATCCTTTTTATTATGTCTGCTTCTATTTCATATCAGATATATTTATTTGTTTATTCTGATATTTTTTGCTGCGCTCCATTCAGAGTAATAATTTACTTTGGAAATTGTTTTGTAGGAACGTACTTTTACTGAATAAGTTGCCCTCCTTTTCAGAGAACTCAGTACAGTTCTCAATGTTTTGTAAGATTTGACCGTTACTGTTTTTTGTGTGTTGCCGGTTTTGTAGTTCACCTGATATCCAGTTGCTTTTGCATTCTGGCTCCATGCCACAGTTGCCCTTCCTGCTGCGCTGTTTGTTACCGATGAAATACGGTTTTGAGTAAGGCAGTAATATGATTTTCCAGTGTATGCGCCTTTTACGCTTCCTCTGTATCCACAAACTGCATAACTGTATTTTCCACCATTTACAGTAGCTGAGGTATCGGTATAATTAAGCGTCGTTCCACTGGTAATCGTCTTGATTGCCTTATATGCCCCACTTCCGTATGCTCTGTAGATAATATATCCCTGTGCTCCATTAATTTTGGTCCAGGTCAATCGCATGCCTTTTGCAGCATTTGCAATTGACTTAACATTTCCCGTTGAAAGTCTTATCAGTGATTTTCCATTTTTGTCATAATCACTGGCAAACTTTCCATCTGCTTTGATACATCTCACTGTATATGCATAGGTTGTTCCACTTGCTGCACTGCGATCCGTATAGTTTGTTGACCCTGTATCCGCAATACGTGTCCAGCTCTCTGTTCCTTTTTTCCTGAATACACGATATTTTGCTGCACCATCCACGCGTTTCCATGTAATGTTTATACCACTGGCTGCATTAGATATCGTAGAAATCGCCGGTGTATTCAAATAACTGACAGTAAGTCCCTTCTCATCATAACTTCCCTCTGCCAGATCAATGTATGCACTGACTGTATAGGTGTATGTCATTCCTGGTTTTGCTGTTTTATCCTCAAAAGATAAACTTTCTGTCGTTCCAACCTTACTCCAGCTTCCGTTTGAAACCTTTCTGTATACATAATATCCCTCAGCATTTTCCACTTCATTCCAGGTTAAAACAGTTGAGAAATTATTATATTCAACAGCCTGAAGCACCGGCTGCTTCGGTTTTTCGATGATTCGGAATGACGCCTTTTTGGCATTTGTATATTGACCAATACCGATAACCGAAACGCTTGCCTCTCCGATACGGTCATTATCCTGATATTCCAGACGATAATCATTTCCCTCTGTCAGTGTTTTGCCCGCCATGGATACCGAAACTTCAGGCTTCACCTCGTTTCCCTCAAAGACATATACAGATGAAGAAAAACGAATTTCACATTCTTCTGAATTTATGTTCTTAAGTATCTTGTGTTCTCTCTTTATTTCCAGTTTACAAAGAGTACATTTCTGTACATCATCATATTGAATGTCACCATTTTCCAATGTCTCTCTGCTTTCCACAACATGGCTGATAATATGATTATCTTCCACCCAGACTGCCACTGTGCTGCTGGCTGGTTCATGATTATCATCACCGGAAACCGACACATTAATCAGTGCAAGGCCGGCTTTTTTACCGGTGATATGAGAATTTTGGATTTCAACGAGCTCTTCATCCTCTGTTGTAAGGAGAACCTGACCAATTCCATTCTCCACCAATACCTCTGCTTCTGTATTGACATGAATTCTTTCAACTGTGCATACAGCAGAAACGGATTGTTTTTTCTTTGAAATAGTAAACGTCTTTTCCGCTTCTCCTGTGATACAGACATCACCTTCTTTAGCAGTTATTGTTACTGTTGCTTCTCCTGCGTTTGTGTTATTCACATAAGAAACTGTATAATTATCTTTGCTTACAACTCCATTATCATTCTTCACAATGACTTCCGGTGCCTTTTCCTTACCATCGTATACCGTCTGCTGATAAGCGAGTGTAATCGAGCAATCTTTAAGTTCTGTCTGTCCCAAAGCCGAAATTTCTTCGGTATATGTTTCATTACAATCCAGACATTTAAATTCCTTTTTTCCTGATTTCAGATAAGTCGGTTCTGTAACTGTACCTTCATCCCATTTGTGTGGTGTCAGATCCGTTTCATCCCCGCTGAAACTGCTCTTACAACGTGTACAGGTATACGTTGTAAATCCCTTCTTCGTGCAGCTGGACGGCGTCACTGTTTTCTTATAATTATGCTGCAACGGTTCCCTGTAATCATCTGTCACCACATAATCACATTTCGTACAACTGTATGTTGTATATCCCTTTTCTGTGCAGGTCGGAGCCGTTACAACAGACACGTAATCGTGCCCGGTTGCCTCTTTAAAATCTTCAGTTTTTGTTTTACCGCATTTCTTACAGGTATAGTTCTTGTGTCCTCTTTCCGTACAGGTTGGCTCTGTTATCTGGATATCGTAATCATGACCTGTTGCTTCACGATAATGATCTATATACTCATCTCCACACCTGGAGCAGGTATAAGTTGTGTATCCTGCTTTTTCGCACTGTGGCGGGACTGTTGACGTTACTTTATAAGCATGACCGTTTACCAGATCCAGGGCTTTTTTCTCAACAAATGTCTTTCCACAAAGTTCGCAGACAGAAGTTACACTTCCCTGTTCACAACATGTAGACAATACAGTATCTGTGATTTTTAATACATGATCTTCATTTACCGAAATCTGAATCTTTGTCTCTGCTGCCTCGTGGTTATCGTCACCTGCTGCTGATATTTTCAAATAAGCAGTTCCCTTTTTCTTTCCGCGAATCATCTTTTCTTCAGTAACTACTGCAATCTCCTCGTTTTCCGATACAATACTTACTTCGCCCAATCCATTTACAGTAACCGGTTCTTCTGTATTTACATGAACAGATTCTGATTCTGTCTCAGCTGTGATATTCTGTTTTGCTTTTGCAATAGTAAACGGTATTGTCGTTTCTCCTGTGATACTGACATTTCCCGGTTTTGCAGTCACAATAACTTCTGCATTTCCTGCATTGATATTTTTTGCATATGTAACGCTATATTCCGTTTTACCTACTGTTCCGTTATGATTTTTTACGACTACTTCCGGAGTCTTTTCCTTACCGTTATAAACAGTTTTGCGATAGGAAAGTGTGATCGTACAATCACTGAGATCCGTCTGAACTAATGCCGGAATATCTTCGGTATATGTTTCTTCACAGTTCAGGCATTTGAACGCCTTGAGTCCCTTCTCCAGATAGGTCGGTTGTTTAGTGATCGTTCCTTTATCCCATTTGTGCGGTGCCAGATCTGTCTCATCCCCCGTATAACTGTTTCCACAGGTTACACAGGTGTATGTAGTAAATCCCTTCTCTGTGCAGGTAGAATCTGTAGTCACAGCTTCATAACTGTGTCCCAGCGCACTGCGGTAATCTGAAACAATTACATTGTCACAGTTTTCATTTTTACATGTATAAGTTGTATATCCTCTTTCGGTACAGGTCGGAGGTGTTACAACAGATTCATAATCATGACCGGTCGCCTCACGGTAGTTTGAATTATAAGTAAGACCGCAGATACTACAGGTATTTCTGGTATATCCTTCGTCAATACAGGTAGGTTTAATCACTTTTTTCGTATACTTATGGCCCAGCGCTCCTACAAAATTATCTCTGTAGGAATAGCCGCAGTTCTTACAGCTGTAATAAGTGTAGCCACGTTCTGTACATGTTGGTTTTGTTACGGTTGCCTCATAATCATGTTCAAGAGGTTCTGTCCATGTATCATCATAGGAATAGCCACAGTTTTTACACTGATGTCGTGTATAGCCCTGCATCTGACAGGTTGCCGGTACAACGATATCCTCATAAGCGTGATCTGTACTTGGTTTATAACCTTCACGTTTTGTATTTCCACAGAGTGCACATGTATAAAGTGTATAACCTTCTCTTGAACAATTTGGTTCGATTACTTTACCTTCACCATACTGATGGGCATTCGGATCTATATCCAGTTCCGTTTTAAATTCTTCCTTGCAGACACTGCAGACCTGAATATCATATCCTTTTTCAATACAGGTTGCATCTTTGTGTTCTTTCGATGTCAGCTTATGTCCGGTTGCCGGAATCACATCTGTAAAAACCTTTCCACAGTTATCACAGGTAAAAGATTTCTCTCCGTCTGTGGTGCAGGTCGCTTTGGTGATTACAGTGTAGTCCTTGGACATGTGAATTGGGTTTAAAGTAGTGTTTGACAGTCCATTGAAACATCCCTGCGCTTCAGATGAAGTCCATGTGTTGTTACATGCATAATAAGTAATAGTTCTGGTATGATACTCACCCATATCAAACATAGAACTAAAATCTCCAAAGTCTCCCAGAAATGTTATATCAACAAGATTTGAGTTTGCCAGTGCCCGAGCGCCTATACTTATCACTCCGGCAGGAATTTGAATATTTTTAATTCCACATCCAACAAAAGCATCCGCCTTAATAGTTGTTAACTTACTTCCTTCTTCAAATTCAACTTCTTTTATGTTAGTGCACCCCTCAAATACCATACCTCCAATAGAATTTACATTTTTCGGAATGCAGATTTTCTCTAAGCTCTTACAATTTTGAAATGCTCCTGCTTCTATCATTGTCACACTTGATGGAATTATAATCTTCTCTAAATTTTCACATCCATAAAACATAGAGCTCGAAATTTTATCTATCTGTATGTCTTCTGCAAATATACACTGTTTCAAACCACTACAGTGCGCAAACGCAAAATCTCCAATATTTACAACACTGGAAGGAATTCCTATTTTGGAAATTTTTTTGCAATTTTGAAATGCTTCGTATCCTATACTTTTCAGATAATTGGGCAGCTTGTCATTTGTCAATTCAAGATTTACACAATTCGAAAAAGCCTCCTGATCAATATACTCTACATTCTCATGGAAAGTCACTGTTTTAATATTGTACCCATAAACAAACGCATCTTTCCTGATACGGGTAATATTCTCCGGAATTACCAGATTTTCCAGAGCTTCGCCGCCAATATAGTAATCAATGCCCTTTGCATCACCAAACGTAGCTAAGCTGAACGACGGCCATTCTTCCATATTCAGCCACTGTGACAGATCCTCAATATATAATGCCCGTAGGCTTGTACACCCCCCAAAAGTAGTTTCTGCACATTTCTTCAAATTTTTCGGAATATTAATGCTTTTCAAAGATGTACAATACTCGAATGACGCCCAGCCTATTGTGGTTATACTTTCGGGTAAACTGATTTCCTCTAATGCACTACAATATCCAAATACCTCACCGTCTATATTTGTTAGATTTTCAGATAACTTTACACGTTTTAATGCCGTACAATTATAAAATGCACTATAGCTTATACTTGTAACACTGTCCTCGATTTCCGCCCATTTCAGTTTCGTCAATCCATAAAAAGAAAAGGACATAATAGTCGAAATTCCTTTTTTGACATGTACTCCTTCAATTATTCCTTCATACTCACCCCACGGTGCTGTCGTTATTTGATGCCCATCCAGTGCTGTTTTATAGGAATAATCCCCTCCTTTACCTTCACCTGTTCCCATAGACAATTCCAGTACATGATCCGGTGTAATTCCCCAGAAAATATTGCCATCATCACCACATACAATATACGGTGCCGGTATTACTTCTTCTACCGCTTCACCACATTTCTGGCAGGTTCGCACCAGAGTTCCCGTCTGATCTCTCTCTGCCGGTTTTGTGATTACACCCGCATCCCACTCATGTGTAGTTCCATATGCTTTTGTGACTGCAAATCCCCAGTCATCTGTACTGTAGTCTGTCGTCAGTCTCAATGTCACGGAACTTCCCGGTACGATCACGGTCTTTCCTGCAAGCTGATCATTGATAAACTTCTGATACAGCTCTCCGTCTTCTTTATAAATATAGAAGAAGTCATCATAGTTTGTTTCAAACTTTGTTTTTTCATCAAAGGTCAGGATGATTTCTTCTGCACCTTCCATGGATACTGTCCAGTCTGTCGATGTCTCTGTATTGTACGGATGATCGGACTGCAGATCTGTCGTATCGATGCAGTGAATGCAGTCATTATATTCACGGTCTTTATTTCCGCATTCAGAACAGGTCACATTATAATATGCCATATTTTCCGGTGTAGGATAATTATTTCCATCTGTCTGGATCATAATCTCACCACTGTCCCGTACATAAACATGATCTACCTTTGCAGTCACTCCATTTACTTGACAGCACGCAACCCATTGTGTGTTGGCATATGCTGCCCTGTACTCATCCGTCCATGTCGGATCATTGTCCTTATAATAAACACTGGTATATACTTTCGATGTCCCGGTAAATGCGGGAATTGCTGTCGGTGCATTTCCGGAATAATAAAGGTTTACCCCCGCATTTGAACAGTTTTTAAATGCATCTGCACTGACTGTCCGCAAACTGTCCGCACTGATGAAAACTTTCGTAAGTTTCGTCCCATCTGCAAAAGCTCCGCTTCCAATTCCGGTAATACCGCTCTGAATCGTTACTGTGACAACCTGTGTCATATCCCACGGATAGTTGTCCTGACCATCATCCTTCTCGATTGCCCCTGAACCGCTGAACTGCAGATTTCCATTCTCAGAAAGTGACCAGATTACACCTGTAGCAAGTGTGCCACTGGCTGTGGTTGTTCCAACGTCCTGAACTGCCACTTTATTTTCTGAAAAAATATCATCTGCTTCTTCTGCAAATTGTATTTCCTCATTTTCATCTGTTTCGCCTTGTGAAGATACAGCTTCTGGATTCTCCTCCGTAATATCAACTTCATCTGAGTCCCCGTCTGTGAATGCTATTTCGCCCTCATTCCCTGCTTCTGATGTTTCATTCACATTTATATTTTCACTGTCATCTGCAAATTCATTTTCTTCGGCAGCCTCATTCTGAACAGCCACTCCGTTTTCACTGTCGCTTTCCAATTCCTCTGCATATGTTATGTCATCACTTATTATATCAGTGTCTGCATAAACAACAGCACTGTTTAAAACCATCATACCAGCCAACAGCATGGATATTATTCGTTTTTTCATAGACTTCTCCCTATAATGTGTATAATGTTTCTATAGTATCACAGAATAAGGAAATATCTAATTACCTGCCTGCATAGAAATCGGTTTCTACTTTTTATACAAATTACAGAGTTGCTTTTTATGCACTTTTTCCTATTAGGCAAACTATCATCCCGTATAGTTTTTCCTGCAAAATAAAAAGGAACTCCATGCTTTTCAGCACAAAGTTCCCTTGAATCATCATTTAATTATTTTGTAAGTACATATGCACCCAGCACAACCGGAACAGCCATCAGAACCGCAATTACTGAACTCTGAATAAGAAATGCAGCCACACAGGTAAAGATTGAGAATACGATTATTTTCATCCATGCATCAGCTTTCAGTTTTCTTTTTTTGATCAATATACAGGATATGATCAGTACTGCCAGAAGAATAAGTAATACTATAAATAACACTGCTGCCAATAATAAAACAGTTATTTCAGCCATTCCACTGAATACGGTTCCCAAAATGCGTGGAACAATCAAATATCCACTTATGTAGTCATCGCTTCCGCCGGTCATTGCAGTTATATTGACCCCTGTCATAGTGGCATCTCCTGCTATCTTGCAAAATAATATCGCCCCGATTTCCACGCAGGAGAGAAGCACCATATATATCCCGATCAGTATTGTTGAGAATGATGTAGCTTTTGATACTTTTTCCATATATTCTTCCCCATTTGAAATGCCCTAAGATGATGGATTATGTTTCGTTTTCCCTCTGTCATATGTACTCGATGTACATTGCAATTTCAATAATATGATCAGAGCCAACGCCATTCTCCAGTAAGTATCTCTTTGAATCTCCATCGTTACTCTTCCCGTTTTTGTGCGGCTTCACTTCTTTTAGTAATGGAATTCTATCATAAAACAAGATACGTTTCAATATTCATTCCTAACCTTCAGCAACTTTCTAATCATAACAAATATTCTCCACAACTATATCCTTTATGCTCTTCTCTTTATGCTCTTCTCTTTTTTCCATTCTATTACAAGCTCACCATTAAGCATTAATTTTTTGATATTTTTTCTTTTCCCCCACTGTAAAACAGCCTCCGAGAATTTCCTTATGTAGAGGGGCATACATACAGAGCAATCATGTAACCGTCGGCAAGCTCTATCAAAAAGAAATCGAGCGGATTTCTCCACTCGATTTCTCTGATTTTTAGCGTCTTCTTCTGTCCATTCCGCATCTAGCGTAATATTGCTTCTTACTCTCATACATTCTTTCATCCGAAGCTTTTGAAATATCAAATATGCTGTTCCACTTGCGCTCCGAACTGAAGACATATCCGTACGAAACCGCCACCGACTCGACAAATTCTCCATGCCAGCTTGCCACTCTCTGCTCAAATACTCTCAGAAGGTTTTCAAACTGCGGTATATCTTTTGTAATGATGACAACGAACTCGTCACCGCCCACTCTGTATACCTTGCCATGTTCACTGAAACTGTTCTTCATACAATCCGCAGCGGCCCGTATAAGCTCATCACCTGCCGCATGTCCGAAGGAATCATTAGCGTTCTTGAGTCCATTAATATCCATAGAAACATACACCCACTCCTTAGTAAGGTCGAGCTTGTTTATGTCCTCCTCATACGCACGTCTGTTGTAACATCGGGTAAGTTCGTCCGTATTCGACGTATAACGGAATTTCTCCTTTTCGTACTTCTCTTTCATGACCTTCGACAGCATATATACCATACAGCACGAAGCCAGAGTCAGATATATTCCAACTATAAGAATAGCAAAAAGACTTCCCTGCAGATAATAAGAATCCTCTACCATTACAGCAACAATATATGCCCCGTTCTGTTTCTCCACGCACCGATACTTCCGCATATCAATGCTGTCAATTTCCTGTCCTATTTTGCTGCTGTCTGTAGCTCCGGCTACGATCTTTGTATCTGCATCCGCAACCAGAATCTCCATTCCCTTGTAAACCGGCATATTCGCAACTACATTAGAAACCTCATTCTGCTTGGCCTCGTTAAGAAGGCGTTTCGGCTCAATGCCGACCTGGATCATTTTGTTTCCCGCTTCATTCCAGGTGATCGCATACATCATTTCTTTAGCCTCGGAGGTATTCGGCGTAACGTCCTGGCACATGGTAAGCTTCTTATCCTTAAGCATTGGTTTAAAATATGCCATCTGCTCTCCGGAATCAAAGCTATAACCAAAATATTTTGGCACCGAACCGCTGTAAATATAACCTTTTGTGTCAAACAAATGTATCTCATCCACAGATATTAACGCCGCAATCTTCTGTAACTCGTCGACATCATATTCTACCTCTGGTTTTGCATCGATAATATAAGAAACCGCCTTAGCTCTTACTATATAATCGTCTTTCAGCGATTTGATAAGCGCTTCTTCACTCGCATCATTTTTATCGAGTACGGTGATAACACGATCCAGAAGTACTTTTGACGTCCGGTCTGAGTTTTTGTCATTAACATACTTTAGAATAAATCCTTCCAACAATAACGCCGCAGCGATTATCGTGATGGCAAGAATTATAAGTTTTCTCTTTTTCATATCATAAATTTTTTCCGATATCCTCCAGTTCTTTCAATGAATTTTCATCTTTCGCAAGATCTGTTTTTTCACTGGCATAATATGATTTCTGAAAAAGCATATCCCATGACAGATAATCAGCCATGCAGTCGAACTGTTTGTTGATCAGCTCATACTGTATGCTGTCAACCGGTGAACCTCCAACAGCAATCACACCGACTTTCTTGTTTTTCAACTGCAGTCCACGGCAATAGCATTTGTCGATCACAAGCTTCAGCTGCGCCGACATCCCCCACCAATATACAGGTGTTGTAAAGAGAATCATATCAGCTGCTGCAATCTTATCAATTGTTGGATTTGTATCATCATTATCTACACATCCCTTATGGCATTGACAGGCACCACAACCCTTGCACGGAGCTATCTGCAGTTTATCCGGCTCGATTACTTCAATTTCATTCTTCTCAGAAGCACCTTTTATAAATGCATTGATTGCTGTTAATGTATTTCCCTTTCTGGCGCTTCCATTAATAATTATAATTTTCATATACGTCCTCCCGTTTTTTACAATTTTATATGCTATGATGATTATATCATTCCTATAATGAATTGTATCATAAAAACGAAATTTCCGATTATTCCTTTTTCTCACGGAATTTGTCAGTCTATATAGTTCTGAATCGCATTTTGCAGGTACTCTTTATACCGCTGCCGTACATCTTCCGGTCCGACAATCCGCATCCCGGATCCGATGCCGGTAATCCAACCAAAGAACTGTGAGCTTACCGCCACTGGCACTCTGGCTCTGAAATGATCCTCTCCATGAGGACACATCCATACATCATGACCAAAACGATCAATCACAACACCGGCCAGTTCATTTCTGCATTCCAATGTAACTTCCGCATCGACACCGCCAAACATACCAAACGTTTTCTTGGCAAATGCAGCCAAATCAAAATTTTTGAAGGACTCTTCTCCTGTACGATCAGCCTCCATAATCTCCGTATCCCGCATTTTATCAACACGATAATGCTTGATGATTCCGGCTGCTGCATCATAAGCAACCAAATAGTAGTTTTCATCATCCCATGTCAATGCCCACGGACTGACAACATAGAAAGCGCCATTCTTTTTAAATTTCAGCTCCTTCTTAACTGTCCACTCCGCATAATGGAATTTGATCTGTTTATTCTCATAAATAGCCGTGTGAATATAATCTACGTTATAATACACCGTTTCATTCTCTGTCTTTGGCCGGTTTACGATGAATACATATCTGGAAAGCATTTCGGCATCTGTCTTACAGCAAAGCTTCTCCAGTTTCTGTATCAATTCCTTGGATTTCTTTTCTGTGATAAATTTAGAAGACTGAACTGCATCCACCAAAAGCTTCAACTCCGGCAGTTCAAAATCCCTGGCACCAATATAATAGCCCGGACACTTGCCTTTCTTCTGCTGAATATCCAGTCCGAATTTATCAAGAATCTCCATCTCTGTATAAATTGTTCTTCGATCCGTACTGATCCCATATTCCTGATCCAGAATCGTGCACAACTCCGATGCATTTAACATATGTTCATCATCAGTACGTTCCATCAGGATTTCCATCAGATATAACGTACGGAGCTTCTGATCAAATGAAGCCATCGTGGTCACCTCCACTTTCTGTCTCAACTTTTTCCAGTGAAACATTCTATATTCTTTGTATCTGTTTTTA
>ENA-OOZA01000247-OOZA01000247.1-human-gut-metagenome-genome-assembly--contig:-NODE-247-length-30793-cov-3.571735_pt1 | contig 30793 bp, 20 predicted proteins | sample MGYA00241703_ERZ501378 | MGnify/ENA primary metagenome ERZ501378 (study PRJEB25962, sample SAMEA2042916) | human gut metagenome | biome: human gut; feature: human-associated habitat; material: faeces...
TGTTGGCAGGCGGCGGAAGTGCTTTGTTTGAGAAACCAAAGATAACAGGGGAGGAGCTGCAGGATATAACGAACCAGCTTCTTGCATGTGGTGCTGATATTGTAGAGATTAATACGATAAGAAAACGCTTATCAGAAGTAAAGGGTGGACGGTTTGCAAAATTATGTGAACCGGCGCATGTATTATCAATAGTATTATCAGATATACTTGGTGACCCACTGGATATGATTGCTTCAGGTCCGGCATGTGCAGATACAACAACATGTGAAGAAGCATGGCACATTGTAGAAAAATATAATCTTAATATAAGTGAAGATGTAAAAAAGCTGATGGATATTGAGACACCGAAGAAACTGGATAATGTAACAACTTTTATTAATGGAAGTGTGCGTGAATTATGCAGTGCAGTATCAAGGGAATGTTCAAAGTATGGATATGAACCAGTAATGCTTACGGACCAGTTATGCTGTCAGGCAAAAGAAGTCGGAAGTTTTCTTGCATCTATAGCAAAGACACATTGTAAGTCAGGAAAGAAGCTGGCATACATAGCAGGCGGAGAAACTGTTGTTAATATTACCGGACATGGTAAAGGCGGAAGAAATCAGGAGATTGCATTATCAGCAGCAGAAGGTATTAAGGGAATGTCAAATGCAGCAGTATTCAGTATAGGCAGCGATGGAACAGACGGACCTACGGATGCGGCAGGTGGATATAGCGATGGTGATACAGCAGGAGTCTTAAAGAATAAAGGAATAGATATATTTGAAGTGCTTAAGAATAATGATGCTTATAATGCGTTGAAACTAACAGAGGGGCTTATTATAACAGGACCTACGGGAACAAATGTTAATGATGTTTCTGTGCTGCTTATATCAGATTGATAAGGTACATAAAGCGATAAAAATATATAATTTAATTATTTATTATAGTGTAAAGCCAGTATTTTGCTGGCTTTATATTTTTTTAATAAATTCATTAGCACTCACCACTTGACAGTGCTAACAATGAGATGTATAACATCAATTGTAAGAGGAAAACAATAGATAAACAGTGAAGTTAAGCATTCATTGTAATAGAAGGAGGTAATCGTATGAACATTAATAAATTTACACAGAAGTCTATTGAGGCTGTTAACCAGTGCGAGAAGATTGCCTACGATTATGGTAATCAGGAGATTGATCAGGAACATTTTCTGTACAGTCTCTTAACTATAGAAGATAGTCTTATCGCGAGCCTGATAGAGAAGATGGGAATTGATAAGGACACATTTATTAAAAATATTGAGACTTTACTTAGCCAGAAGAATAAGGTTTCAGGAAATGTACAGCTTTATGTAAGCAATGATCTTAATAAGGTTTTAGTAAATGCAGAAGATGAAGCAAAGAGAATGGGCGATGCATATGTTTCTGTTGAGCATCTTATGCTTGCGATGATTGCAGCACCTAACAAGGGCATAAAGCAGCTTTTTAAGACATATGGAATTAACAGGGAATCATTCCTGTCAGCACTTGCCACAGTAAGAGGTAACCAGAGTGTTACTTCGGATAATCCGGAGGCAACCTATGATACTCTTAGCAAATATGCTACAGACCTTGTAGAAAGAGCTAAGGACGGAAAGCTTGACCCGGTTATCGGCAGGGATAATGAAATCAGAAATGTAATAAGAATCCTTTCCCGTAAGACGAAGAATAATCCCGTTCTTATTGGTGAGCCTGGTGTTGGTAAAACAGCAGTTGTTGAAGGACTTGCACAGAGAATTGTAAGGGGAGATGTTCCAGAAGGCTTAAAGGATAAGAAGCTTTTTGCACTGGATATGGGCGCGCTTGTTGCAGGTGCAAAGTATCGTGGTGAATTCGAGGAAAGACTTAAGGCTGTACTTGACGAGGTCAAGAAGTCTGAAGGTCAGATAATCCTGTTTATTGATGAGATTCACACTATTGTCGGTGCAGGTAAGACAGAAGGTGCTATGGACGCAGGCAATATGTTAAAGCCTATGCTTGCCCGTGGTGAACTTCATTGTATAGGTGCTACAACTCTTGATGAGCACAGAGAGTATATTGAGAAAGACCCGGCACTTGAAAGACGATTCCAGCCAGTTATGGTTGATGAACCTACAGTTGAGGATACTATCTCAATCCTTAGAGGTCTTAAGGACAGATATGAAGTATTCCATGGAGTTAAGATTACAGATGGCGCACTTGTAAGTGCAGCTACTTTGTCAGACAGATACATTTCAGACAGATTCCTGCCAGATAAGGCTATTGACCTTGTAGATGAGGCATGTGCAATGATTAAGACTGAACTTGATTCAATGCCTGCCGAACTTGATGAGAAGAGAAGAAAGATTATGCAGCTTGAGATTGAGGAGGCTGCTCTTAAGAAAGAGACAGATAACCTCAGTAAGGAAAGACTTGATGCATTACAGAAGGAATTATCTGAATTAAGGTCTGATTTCAATATCCAGAAAGCTAAATGGGACAGCGAGAAATCTTCTGTTGACCAGGTAAGCAGGTTAAAGGAAGAGATTGACCAGATTAATACCCAGATAGCACAGGCTAAGAGAGAATATGATCTTAACAAGGCAGCAGAACTTCAGTATGGTAAACTTCCACAGGCACAGAAGGCTTTGGAAGAAGCAGAGAAGAAGTCAAGTAACAGAGATATGAGCCTTGTTCATGAAAGTGTTACTGAGGAAGAGATTGCCAAGATTATATCAAGATGGACTGGTATTCCTGTTAGCAAGTTAAGTGAGTCTGAAAGACAGAAAACTCTTAATCTTGATGAACAGCTCCACAAGAGAGTTATCGGTCAAGATGAAGGTGTTACTAAGGTAACAGAGGCAATCATAAGGTCTAAGGCTGGTATTAAAGACCCGACTAAGCCAATCGGTTCATTCCTGTTCTTAGGACCTACAGGTGTAGGTAAGACAGAGCTTGCAAAGGCACTGGCTGAGAGTCTGTTTGATGATGAATCTAATATAGTAAGACTTGATATGTCCGAGTATATGGAGAAGTATTCAGTATCCAGACTTATCGGAGCGCCTCCAGGATATGTAGGTTATGATGAAGGTGGACAGCTTACAGAAGCTGTAAGAAGAAAACCATATTCAGTTGTTCTTTTTGATGAAGTTGAGAAGGCACATCCAGATGTATTTAATGTCCTCTTACAGGTACTTGATGATGGCCGTATCACTGATTCACAGGGAAGAACTGTGGATTTTAAGAACACTATAATCATAATGACAAGTAACATTGGTTCTTCATATCTGCTTGAAGGCATCAATCCTGATGGCTCAATTAAGCCAGAGGCAGAGGAAGCTGTTATGGGTGATTTAAAGAATCATTTCAGACCTGAATTCCTTAACCGTCTTGATGAGATAATTATGTTCAAGCCTCTTACTAAGGATAATATCAGCAATATTATCAATCTTCTTGTTGCAGATGTTAACAAGAGACTTGCAGATAAAGAGCTTGAGATTGTTCTTACAGATGCAGCCAAGGATTTCATAGTTGAAAACGGATTTGACCCAATGTATGGTGCAAGACCGCTTAAGAGATATGTCCAGAAGACAGTTGAGACACTGGCAGCCAAGTTAATACTTGCAGGCAATATCAATACAGGTGATGATATTGTTATTGACCTTGTAGATGGAAAGCTGACAGCCAGAGCCGCTGCAAGGGCTGTTGAGGGATAAGGCCTGATATTGTAAGGACTTTATAGTCCTTTTGGGGGCATTGGAATTTTTGACTTTTGCTAAATGACTATAAATACAGATGATACTTTTGAAATAAAAGCCTACCAGATTATTGTATATATGCGAATTAGTAGGTTTTTGAAATTGAAAGTTGTCATTGATGAAATTAAAAAGCCTATTAAACTATTGCGTAATGCAAGTTTAGTAGGCTTTTTGAAAGCAAACCAACAATTTATTCTTTGAATTTCTGACAGCATACTTTATAGGCAAACCGCAATTACGGTATTGACAAAAACTTATATTAATTGTATATTAAAAATGGTTTATGGTTAAAGATTCATGACAGACTGCTTGTATGTGAATGAAAGAGAAAGATATAACACAAAAGGTACTGGAAGATAATAATGATATATTTGCGGATATTGTTAATGTGTTGTTATTTGATGGAAAGTCGGAGGTTGAAGAGAATGAACTTGTTAATACGACAGTTCATTCACAGTATAAGGCTGAAGATGGAAAAGTTCATGAACAGGAACGCGATATTGCTAAGTATTGGAAAAGAGGATGTACAGACATAGTCCTGTATGGCATAGAGAATCAGACAAAGGTTGAGAAAAGAATGCCGGCAAGAATATCAGGATATGAAGGTGCTTCATACAGAGGTCAATGTGATAAGAAAACAATAGTGCCGGTAATAACGATGGTTCTGTATTATGGTACAGACAGAAAATGGACAGCACCAAAGAATCTTAAGTCGCTGATTAAAGTTCCGGATAATCTGGATAAGTATGTTAATGACACTAAAGCTAATGTATTTGAGATAGCGTGGCTGACAGATGAACAGATAGCAAAGTTTACAAGTGATTATAAGATCGTTGCTAATTTCTTTGTGAACAAGAGAAAGAACAAAGATTACATACCAGATGATAAGACAACAATTAAGCATGTGGATGAGATACTAAAGTTCTTATCAGTTATGACAGGGGATAACAGATATGAAGAGATATTGTCAGATAAGGAAGGAGTGAGCAATATGTGTGATGTAGCGCAGAGACTTGAAGACAGGGGAATTGAGAAAGGACTTCAGAAAGGAAGAGAAGAAGGCAACCGGATGATATATTCACTGGTCGAAGATGAGAGCATAAGTATGGAAAAGGGTGCACAAAAGCTAGGGGTAAGTGTAGAAAAGCTGCGAGCTAATATGATTAATGCGGGATACAAGTGTCCGGATATGGAGTGATAGCTGACAATATAATATATAAAGATAAAGCAATGCTGGGAAGAGTGGATACTGGCATTGCTTTTATTTTATGGAAAAGTCTGTTTCTGTTCAGGAACTTACTTCTGCGTGTTCCTATAAGAACAATAAATAATCAATCTATATAGGCAAATTTCAGGCAGAAATACATGAAATTGCAGGAATATACCTATCAGGCAGGCACAAGGAAGTTTATCTATAGGCAGATTGGAAGAAAAAGTGAAGGTTGAATAAGGATTCTGCCTGGATATGTCCTATAAATCAAGTGATAATGCGACTACCTATAGGTATCATGAACAACGAATCAATAATCAGATTAAGACATATTTATACAGAACTAGATAAACTGGTTCTTTTCAGTATTATATTCATAATTAATTGATTTTAACTTATTGGTTATTTCTTCCTCAGAAACCATATAAGATTTGCACAGTTCCTCTAATGAATTGTAATTGTCTCGAAGTTGTGTATTGACAAAGCTTAAAAGCATAACAGGGTCTTTAGGCATAGAAAAATCCTCCTTATATTGTGTTTTCAGTGATGGCTCTATTGTTGTACTATTTAGTACAGCATGAATATTTTCCCATATTAAGCATATTCTGTAAATGTAAGGCTTGTATATAAAATTGTATTAAAATAAATACATTTATGGTTGCACGAAAACGATTACTATGTTATAATTTTAACAAGCTAAGAAACATACTACTTAAATAACTGAATATTAAATTATGGAGGTTTTGTTATGGGAAAGAAATGGGTGTATTTGTTTACAGAGGGTAACGCAGATATGCGTGAACTTCTTGGTGGTAAAGGTGCGAATCTGGCAGAGATGACTAATATTGGTCTTCCGGTTCCACAAGGGTTTACTATTACTACAGAAGCTTGTACCCAGTATTACGAGGATGGTAGAGAGATCAATGATGAGATCATGGGACAGATTAACGAACATATCGAGAAGATGGAACAGATTACAGGCAAGAAGTTTGGAGATATGGAGAATCCACTTTTAGTTTCTGTTCGTTCTGGAGCGAGAGCTTCTATGCCGGGTATGATGGATACAATCCTTAATCTTGGACTTAACGAGGACGTTGTTAATGTAATTGCACAGAAATCCGGCAATCCAAGATGGGCATGGGATTGTTATAGAAGATTTATCCAGATGTATTCAGATGTAGTTATGGAAGTTGGTAAGAAATATTTCGAAGAGCTTATTGACAAGATGAAGGATGAGAGAGGGGTTAAGCTTGATGTAGAGCTTACAGCGGATGATCTTAAGGAGCTTGCAACACAGTTTAAGGCTGAATATAAGTCTAAGATTGGCAAGGATTTCCCAGATGATCCTAAGGAACAGTTATACGGAGCTATAAAAGCTGTATTCCGTTCATGGGACAACCCAAGAGCTAATGTATACAGAAGAGATAATGATATTCCTTATTCTTGGGGAACAGCAGTTAATGTACAGTCTATGGCATTTGGTAATATGGGGGATGACTGTGGAACTGGTGTTGCATTTACAAGAGATCCTGCAACTGGTGCTAAAGGACTTTTTGGAGAGTTCCTTACTAACGCACAGGGTGAAGATGTTGTTGCCGGAGTAAGAACTCCAATGCATATTCAGGAAATGAGTGAGAAGTTCCCGGAAGCATTTGAGCAGTTTAAGGATGTGTGTGCAACTCTGGAAGAACATTACAGAGATATGCAGGATATGGAATTTACAGTAGAGCATGGCAAGCTGTTCATGTTACAGACACGTAATGGTAAGAGAACAGCACAGGCAGCATTAAAGATTGCATGCGACCTTGTAGATGAGGGGATGAGAACAGAGAAGGAAGCAGTTGCAATGATTGATCCTCGTAATCTTGATACACTTCTTCATCCTCAGTTTGATGCAGCTGCACTTAAGGCTGCAACTCCAGCAGGAAGAGGTCTTGGAGCATCTCCTGGCGCTGCATGTGGTAAGATTGTTTTCTCAGCAGAAGACGCAGAAGAGTGGAATGCAAGAGGCGAGAAAGTTGTTCTTGTAAGACTTGAGACATCGCCAGAAGATATTACAGGTATGAAGGCTTCACAGGGCATTCTTACTGTAAGAGGTGGTATGACAAGCCATGCAGCCGTTGTTGCAAGAGGTATGGGAACATGCTGCGTATCTGGCTGTGGTGATATTGCAATGGACGAAGCTAATAAGAAGTTCACACTTGCAGGCAAGGAATACCATGAAGGAGATTATATATCTATTGATGGTACAACAGGCAACATATATGATGGACAGATTCCTACGGTTGATGCCAAGATTGCAGGAGAGTTTGAAAGAGTTATGGAGTGGGCTGATAAGTACAGAAAGTTAAAGGTTCGTACTAATGCAGATACTCCTAAGGATGCCAAGAAGGCAAGAGAACTTGGAGCAGAAGGTATCGGACTTTGCCGTACTGAACATATGTTCTTTGAAGAGGACAGAATTGCAGCATTCAGAGAGATGATATGTTCTGATACTGTAGAAGAAAGAGAAGCAGCACTGGATAAGATTCTGCCATATCAGCAGGGGGATTTCGAAGCACTTTATGAGGCACTTGAAGGTAATCCTGTAACTATCAGATTCCTTGATCCACCTCTTCATGAATTTGTTCCTACAGAGGAAGAAGATATTAAGAAGTTAGCTGAATCACAGGGCAAGTCAGTAGAGACTATTAAGAATATTATTGCAAGTCTTCATGAGTTTAATCCAATGATGGGACACAGAGGATGCCGTCTTGCAGTAACATATCCAGAGATTGCCAAGATGCAGACAAGAGCTGTTATAAGAGCTGCAATCAATGTTAAGAAGGCACATCCTGACTGGAATGTTAAGCCGGAGATTATGATTCCGCTTATCTGTGAGGTTAAGGAATTAAAGTATGTAAAGAAGACTGTTGTTGAGACAGCAGATGAAGAGATTAAGGCAGCAGGAATCGACCTTGAATACGAGGTTGGTACTATGATTGAGATTCCAAGAGCTGCACTTACTGCTGATGAGATTGCCAAGGAAGCTGATTTCTTCTGCTTTGGTACTAACGATCTTACACAGATGACATTCGGATTCTCAAGAGATGACGCTGGTAAGTTCCTTAATGCATACTATGAATCTAAGATATTTGAGAATGACCCATTTGCAAAGCTTGACCAGAATGGTGTTGGTAAGCTTATGGAGATGACAATAAAGCTTGGAAGACCGGTTAATCCGGATCTTCACATAGGTATCTGTGGAGAGCATGGTGGAGATCCTTCATCAGTTGCATTCTGCCACAAGATTGGTCTTGATTATGTGAGCTGCTCACCATTCAGAGTACCTATTGCAAGACTTGCAGCAGCACAGGCTGCTATTGCAGAAGAGAAATAATCCAATTTCTGACCATAACACGAGTTTCGGGGCATGGAAGGCGAAAGCTTTTCATGCCCCGAAATGTTTAAAATGGAATATTTTTTCATTGCCCTAAATCACGATATGTTCTATAATAATGTAAAATATATATTGATTGGAGCGTATTATGGAACAAAAGAAAATCGAACCTATTCGTGATGCCAGAAAGCTTGGTAAAGCGAAGATGCTGATTCTTGGTATTCAGCATATGTTTGCCATGTTTGGCGCAACTATCCTTGTACCTATTCTGGTATCAGGATACTTTCAGGCTGCCTGCGGTGAGGAGCTTACCAGAGGTCTGTCTGTATCAGTAACACTTTTCTGTGCAGGCTTTGGTACATTGATATTCCACCTGTGTACTAAATTCAAAGTACCTGCATTCTTAGGATCTTCCTTTGCATTTCTTGGTGGATTCTACACAGTAGCTAATCTTGACAGCGGTATGTATGCTGGAATGTCAGCTAATGATAAGGCTGCTTATGCATGTGGTGGTATATTTGTTGCCGGAATGCTTTACTTTGTACTTGCACTTATAATTAAGCTTGTTGGAGTCAACAGAGTTATGAAATTCCTTCCACCTGTAGTTACAGGACCTATCATTATATGTATTGGTCTTTCACTTGCAGGTTCAGCTATTACAAATGCTTCAACTAACTGGTTACTTGCATTTGTTGCACTTGCTGTAATTATTATATTCAATATATGGGGCAAGGGACTTTTCAAGATTATTCCTATTCTTATGGGCGTAGTAATTTCATATGTATTTGCACTTATTCTTAATGCATGTGGCGTACATAATCCTGATGGTTCAGCAATACTTAATTTCTCATCAATTGCATCTGCTTCATGGGTAGGAATTCCAAAGTTCCAGTTTATGAAGTTTGATGTAACAGCAATCCTTGTAATGGCACCTATTGCTATTGCAACAATGATGGAGCATATCGGAGATATGTCAGCTATTTCGGCTACAGTTGAAGAAAACTACTTAGCAGATCCGGGACTTCACAGAACACTTATTGGTGATGGTGTTGCAACAGCATTTGCAGGTGCAATTGGAGGTCCGGCTAATACTACATATGGTGAGAACACAGGAGTTCTTGAACTTTCTAAGGTATATGACCCAAGAGTAATCAGAATTGCAGCAGTATTTGCAATTATACTTTCATTCATACCTAAGTTTTCATCAGTTATATCAACTATGCCAACAGCAATTATCGGTGGTATATCATTCATGCTTTATGGTATGATTTCAGCTATCGGTGTAAGAAATGTTGTTGAGAACAAGGTTGACCTTACTAAGTCAAGAAACCTTATTATTGCAGGTGTTATATTTGTATGTGGTTTAGGCTTCGGTGGTGGACTTACATTTACAATCGGTGGAACATCTATAACACTTACAGCACTTGCAATCGCTGCTATAGCAGGTATTCTTCTTAATGCTATATTACCTGGTAATGATTATGAATTCGGTAAGAATCCAGCAGGTGACAGCAGCCGTGGAGTTTATGTTATGAACACAGACTCTGAAAAAGAAGAATCAGAAGATAATAAGTAAATAACAATAAAATTTGGAGGTACTTAATAATGATGGATTTTGAGAATGAGAAGAATATAACTATATTTACACATCCACTTATCCAGCATAAGATTTCAATTCTTAGAGATAAGAAAACAGGAACTAATGAATTCAGAAAGCTCGTTGAAGAAATAGCTATGCTTGAAGGTTTTGAGGCATTATCAGATCTTCCAACAGAAGATGTTGAGATTGAGACACCTATTGAGACTTGTATGACACCTATGATTTCAGGACGTAAGCTTGCAATTGTTCCTATCTTAAGGGCAGGCCTTGGCATGGTTCCTGGTGTACTTTCACTTGTACCAACAGCTAAGGTTGGACATATTGGAATGTACCGTAATGAAGAGACACATGAGCCGGTACCATATTACTGCAAGCTTCCACATCCAATTGAGGAAAGAACTATTGTTGTAACAGATCCGATGCTTGCAACAGGTGGTTCGGCAGTTGATGCAATTGACCAGATAAAGAAGGTTGGCGGAAAGCAGATTAAGTTTATGTGTATCATAGCCGCCCCAGAGGGAGTTGAAAAGCTTCATAAGGCGCATCCAGATGTTCAGATATACATTGGACATCTTGACAGAGAGCTTAACGCAGATGCTTATATTTGCCCAGGACTTGGGGATGCCGGAGACCGAATCTTCGGAACTAAGTAAATAATTATGGGCATGTAATTGCTTTGTGTTAAGAGATATGATAGTGTGTAAAATGCGGCTCCCAACGGGAGCTGTTTTTGTAACTTATATTATTTAATTAAGGAGATTTCGATGAGCAAGGAGGAAAACAGAAAGAATTTTTCTAAATATGTATCGCAGAATATTCTCGGAATGATAGGGTTTTCATGCTACGTTCTTGCTGACTCGTATTTTATATCTATAGCAAAGGGAGCAGACGGACTTACAGCATTAAATCTTGTTATGCCATTATATAGTATAATATTCTCAATTGGTGAGATGATTGGTGTTGGTTCAGCTATAAGGTATGCAATTAGTAAGATTAAAAAAGATGCAGATGCAGATGATTATTTCTGGAATGCATTAATATGGTGTATATTGTCAAGCATGCTATTCGTTTTTGCCGGAATATTCTTTTCGGCAGATATCATGCGTGTTCTAGGAGCTGATGAACATATTGTAGCAGTTGGAAATAATTACACTAAGATATTCATGTGTTTTGCACCTATGTTTATGTGCAACTATGTGACTAATGCATTTGTAAGAAATGACGGAGCACCGGGAATTGCTATGAGTGCAACACTTTTTAGCAGTTTGTTTAATATAGTATTTGACTATATTCTCATGTTCCCGATGAATCTGGGAATGGAAGGTGCAGCACTGGCAACAGCTTTGTCGCCGATTATCGGAATGGGAATATGCAGCATACATTTCTTCTCTAAGAAAAGCAGTGTCAGGCTTGTTGTGTGTAAGCCTTCAGTCAGAAAACTTGTGGCAGGGTGCCAGCTTGGTGTATCGGCATTTGTAGGAGAGATGTCGTCAGCGGTCATTACACTTGCTTTTAATTTCGTAATACTTAAGCTGGCTGGTAATGTCGGAGTAGCTGCATACGGAGTTGTGGCTAATATTGCAATTGTCACAACTGCGGTATTTAATGGTGTTGCACAGGGAAGTCAGCCACTTATAAGCAGTTGTTTCGGCAGGGGAGACAAGGATGGATGTACACAGTTAAAACGAATGGGATATACAACAGCATTTGTACTTGCAGCGGTTATGTATAGTATATTGTTTATATTTGCAGGACAGTTTGTCGCAGTGTTTAACAGTGAAGGTTCAGAAATGTTAAGGCTTTACGCAACAGAAGGCGTTAAGTTATATTTTATTGGAATATTCTTTGCGGGAATTAATATTGTAGGTGGCGGTGCATTCAGTGCAACAGAGGATGCGTTTAAAGCGGCAGTTGTTTCTGTGGCAAGAGGATTTGTGCTGATTTTAGGTGCAGTTTTTGTAATGTCAGCACTTTTTGGAATGACAGGAGTATGGCTTGCGTATGCCGTTGCTGAGGGAATAACAACATTTATAATGCTTGTAATGGTGCTGAGAGTGTGATAGAATATTTGCGGACAAAATTATCCCAGAGATTGGGAAAATATGAAAGGAGTCTATATAATTATGAGCAATATTGCAGACAAATTTGAAGAACTTGGAGTAATTCCAGTAGTAGTATTGAATGATGCTAAAGATGCACTTCCATTAGCTAAGGCTTTAGTTGATGGTGGTCTTCCTTGTGCAGAGGTTACATTCCGTACAGCAGCAGCTGAGGAATCTATCCGTCTTATGCATGAAGCATATCCAGATATGGTACTTGCAGCAGGTACAGTACTTACAACAGAGCAGGTTGACAGAGCTGTAGCAGCTGGTGCTTCAGTTATCGTAAGCCCAGGATTTGATCCAGAAATCGTTGATTACTGTATTTCTAAGAACATTCCTGTTATGCCAGGTATCGTTACACCTTCAGAGCTTGCACAGGCTGTTAAGAGAGGCCTTACAAGAGTTAAATTCTTCCCAGCTACAGCTGCAGGTGGAATTAAGATGATCAAGGCTATGTGCGCAGCTTACACTAATGTAAGAATCATGCCTACAGGTGGTATCAACACAGCCAACCTTGAGGAATTCTTATCATGCGATAAGATCTTCTGCTGTGGTGGTTCATGGATGGTTAAGGGGGATATGATTAAGGCAGGAGAATTTGACAAGATTAAGGATATGACAGCAGAGGCTGTTGCTCTTGTTAAGAAGATTCGTGGCTAATCACCAGTGATTGTTAATAGCAAAGATACATATAAACCCCGTATTCTGTTTTGCAGGTTACGGGGTTTTGTACGTATATTATGTTTTTTTGTGAATTACAGATTAGAAAATATATTCTCGATTTCTTCATGGGGAAGTACAAGGGCAAATCTTACATGACCTTCTCCAAGGCTTCCGAAGCTGCTTCCAGGTGTACATAAAACGCCAGTCTTATTAAGAAGTTCCATAACATAATCAGCTGAACTGGTATAGCCGTCAGGAATGGCAGCCCATACAAACATTGTGCCTTTAACATCAGCAGGTTTAAGTCCAAGCTTCTTAATTCCGGCAACGAGAGCATTTCTTCTTAACTCATATTCAGCACGGTTGTCAGCGACATATTCCTGCGGACCGTTAAGTGCAGCAACAGCAGCTTTCTGGTATATAAGACTTGTTCCATAGTCAAATTGTGAGCGGACTGTTTTGAATTTGCTTACGATTTCACGGTTTCCGATAAGGAATGAAAGGCGCAGGCCGGTAAGGTTATAAGTCTTAGAAAGAGAGTTGAATTCAACTCCGACTTCCATAGCACCTTCGTGACTTAAGAAAGAGCCGCCAATCTGTCCGTCATATATAATCTCAGAATATGCGTTGTCATGAATAATAATGATGTTATATTTCTTGGCAAATGCGATGAGCTTATCATAGAATTCGTCAGGTGCAGTAGCACATACAGGATTCAGTGGATAAGATACAACCATCATTTTGGCTCTTTTTGCAGTATCTTCATTGATAGAATCAAAATCTATAAGATAATCATTCTCTGGAAGAAGATTGTAATAAGCAATCTGAGCATCACACAGGAATGGTCCAATCTCGAATATAGGATATCCCGGATTAGGAACTAAGCATAAATCTCCCGGATTGCACAAAGCAAGGGCAATATGAGCCATACCTTCCTGAGTTCCGAATACAGAGGTGACTTCATCAGGTGTGATAACAGTGTTGTAACGGCGTTTGTACCATTTGCATACAGCGACAAGCAATTCATCAGTATCACCAAGTGAGTATTTGTAATTCTCAGGATCAAGTGCTGCATCTGAAACAACCTTCATAACAGATTCATCAGGCTTGAAATCAGGAGTCCCTACAGTAAAGTTATATACCGGCTTTCCCTGTGCAAGTCGGTCGTTCTTCTTTTCATTAAGTATATTAAAAATGTTGCTGCCAAAGCGTTCAGCTCTTTTAGAAAATTCAATATTCATATGTTACTCCATTTCTTTAAATGCGTATCTGCATGCATTTTATTCAGACCCGAAATATAGAAAAATTTCAAGCCTATCGAATAAGATACTAGCATAATTAACAAAAGTCAATTTTAAGGTGTATTTTTTGGTGAAAATGTGATAGTTTTATATATGTAAGTAGAAATAAATAAGATATGGCGGTCTGCAAATGTTACATACAGGAACATTAAAGGGTAGAATGCAGACAGAAAGGAAAGGTAAAAGATATGTCAGTGCAGGATTATCTCAGTGCAGTAAAGATTGGTAAAAAAGAATATCATGCGTGTGTAAATAAGGGTACTTATCCATATCTTCCGGTTCTGGAGGATATTATTGATGAAAGCAGTATTGACAGAGAAGTCAGTCTTGGAAGTGACCAGATTCCATTAAGGCTGGTAGTAGGAACATGTACAGCAGGAAGAACTACAGCATTTGCAGACAACTTTATGCCTATACTTGACTGGGGAACAGAATTTTCGGCAAAGTGGGCTTCACTTAGCGACAGTCAGGTAAATGAGGGAATAAGAGACGATATTAAAGTATATGAGTACATGAATAAGTTCTATGTGCTTGAAGGTAATAAAAGAGTCAGTGTACTTAAGTATTTTAAGGCGGTGACAGTAAGTGCACAGGTTATAAGAAAGATACCTAAGTATAGTGATGATCCTGATGTTAAGATATATTATGAATTCATGGATTTTTATAAATCTACTAAGTTAAACGATATATATTTCAGCAAAGAGGGCAGTTTTACAACTCTTATGGAGCTGGTTGGAATTACACCAGGAGAACCAATGGATGAGGATGATAAGAAAGACCTTGTTTCGTGCTATCTTAATTTCAGGCTTGCTTATGAATCAAGAGGAGGGGATAAGTTCGATTTCCCGACGGGAGATTCATTTTTACGATTCATTCACATTCACGGATATGATGCTGTTAAGAGAATGACTAAGTCTGAGATGGCAAAGAATGTTGCCAAGACATGGGCTGAATTCGAGCTTATTGATGATAACAGCGAAGTGGAACTTAAGATGACACCAGCTGCAGCACCTAAGAAGAATATATTAAGCTATCTGCTTCCAATGGGAGGAGTTAAGAAGCTTAAGGTCGGATTTGTGTATGAAAAGACTCCGCAGGATTCAGAGTGGTGCTATGCACATGAGCTTGGAAGACAGTATATTGATGATACATTTGGTGACCAGATAGAAACATATGTAGAGGAGAATGTGATACCGGAGCAGAGTGATGAGGCAGCAATCAACAGACTTATAGAGAAAGGCTGTGACCTGATATTCCTGACATCGTCGGCAATGAGTATGGCCGGACTAAAAGCTGCAATAGCACATCCGTCAGTAAAGATTCTTGATTGTTCACTTAATATTTCACATAAATATATAAGGTCATATTATGCGAGAATGTTTGAAGCAAAGTTTATAACGGGAATTATTGCAGGCTCAATGGCTGATGATGATAATGTTGGTTATATAGCTGATAATCCGGTTTATGGAGCGTGTGCGAATATTAATGCATTTGCACTGGGAGTAAAGTTTGTTAATCCAAGAGCCAAGGTTTACCTTGAATGGAATAGTATTAATGATAATGATTCTGAGGGAAATCTTGCTAAGAAGAATATAAGCATTATATCTAATCAGGATATGATTACTCCGGGCAAGAGCAAGAGAAGATTTGGATTGTATAAAGCAAGTGATTCAGATAAGCATCTGGCTATGCCTGTATGGCACTGGGGAGTTTTTTATGAAAAGCTTATCCAGAGCATTATGAGCGGTTCATGGAGTAAGGATGAGGACGGAGATAATGTAAAAGCACTTAATTACTGGTGGGGAATGTCAGCAGGAGTTGTTGATCTTATATATTCAGAGAGCCTTCCATCAGCAACTAAGAGGCTTGTAAAGCTCTTTGAGAAAGAACTTAAGGAGGCAAGGTTCAGAGTGTTTGAGGGTGAATTAAAGGATCAGCAGGGTAATATAAGGGTTGAAGAGGGAGTACTTATTGATCCGGAACATATAATTACTATGGACTGGCTCCTTGATAATGTGGTTGGCAGACTGCCTCGGTATGATGAGCTTACAGATAATGCTAAATTAAAAATGGCACTTCAGGGTGTTATCAAAGAAGAAGAATAGAAAGCACGCTGCCTGTAGTGGCGGCTGGGGAATTATTAATGAAAATACTTGTGTTAGCGGATGTTGAATCAAAGTACTTATGGGATTATTTCGAAAAGCAGAAACTGGAAGGTATAGACCTTATACTTTCAGCTGGGGATTTAAAGCCCCAGTATCTGTCGTTTCTTGCATCATTTACAAAAGTACCTGTTCTTTATGTGCATGGCAATCATGATGACTGTTATGAGATACAGCCACCGGATGGATGTATCAATATTGAGAATAAGATATATGTGTATAAGGGGGTCCGTATAATGGGACTTGGTGGTTCTATAAGATATAAGAAGGGAAAGAACCAGTATACACAGAAAGAAATGAACCGCAGGATTAATAAAATGTGGTTTTCGATAAAGAAGAATAAGGGCTTTGATATATTGCTTACACATTCTCCGGCAGCGGGAATAGGTGACGGGCCTGACGAACCGCATAAGGGTTTTGAGGGCTTTAATTATCTGTTGGAAAAATATAAGCCTAAGTATTTTATCCATGGTCATATCCATAAGAGCTACCAGATGAAGTTTAAGCAGGAATATGAGTATAATGAGAATACTAAGATAATTAATGGGTATGAGAGATATATATTTGAATATCCGGATGTTTAATCTGCACCGTGGCATATTAGCTTACCAGCAAATGTGCTACGGTGTTTTACATATTTTTAACATATTTTCACATGAAATACATAAAAATTATGAATATGGTACCTATTTCCTACTTAACATACATGTACTTTTTGAGTAAAAGTTGCTAATATAACGACATAAACCCTTGCTGGTTAAAGCAAAATGCACAAAAAAATGTATTGAGGAGGAAAATCAAAACATGAAAGCTATTATTAGCAAAGCAGCTCGTAGAAAATGGGCATGGGTACTTGCATTGGTTATGATTGTGAGTATCGTGATTCCTACATCACTTCTTACAGCGAAGGCGGATGTTGGAACGGTTAAATTTATTGATGGTGCGGCAGGATGGTTAGAGTCAGCATATGCACAGTGGACCATTGATAATCAGGCAGAAGGATATACAGCATATATCAAGAAAGCCAGCCAGGCAGATTCTGCTTATGCAAGAATCGACAATGAACTTATCAGAAAGTATAAGAACTACTACAGGGTTGATGCAGTAGGACTTGCGGCAGGTGACTATGTTATTAAGGTAGTTCCTGTAAAGAACGGAAAGGAAGTTACTGACAAAGCACAGGTTACTAAGACACTCAATGTAAGTTCTTATGACAGATCCGGATTTGCATTTTCATCTGAATCAAAATATAAAACAGGTTCAGGTGCTTACAATGAGAATGGAACACTTAAGAAAGATGCAATTGTTCTTTATGTTACTAACGATAATGCAAAGACAATTAAGGCATCAGTAAAAGAGGCAAAGGGAGAGAAGGAATATACAGGTCTTCAGACAATAATTGATGCATATACAAAAAGTGCTAGCAAGGGGATAGAAACAAGAGCACTTGATGTTCGTGTAATCGGATGTGTTACAGATACTGCAATGGATAAGTTTTCAAGTTCATCTGAGGGAGTACAGATTAAAGGAGCTAGTGCTTATTCAAATCTTAATATGACAATAGAGGGTATCGGAGATGATGCAACAATCAATGGATTCGGTTTCCTCTTAAGAAATGCAGGAAATGTTGAGATGAGAAATTTCTCAATTATTAATTTCATGGATGATGGTATTTCTCTCGATACAGCAAACTGCAATGTATGGATTCACAATGTTGATCTGTACTATGGTAAAGCAGGTGGGGATGCTGACCAGGCAAAGGGTGACGGTTCAATTGACATTAAAGGTAATTCACAGTATATAACAGTTTCATATGTACATTTTTATGACTCAGGTAAGTGCTCATTATGTGGAATGAAGAGTGAGTCTGGTCCTAACTATATTACATATCATCATAACTGGTTTGATCATTCTGATTCAAGACATGCAAGAGTAAGAACAATGTCAGTGCATATGTATAACAACTACTATGATGGCAATGCAAAGTACGGTGCTGGTTCAACAATGGGTTCTTCATTATTCATACAGAATAACTATTTTAGAAACTGTAAGAATCCAATGCTTTCATCTAATCAGGGAACAGATGCACTTGGTGAGGGTACATTCTCAGGTGAGAACGGTGGTATCATTAAAGCATATGGAAATGTTATCGTAGGTGCACAGAAGATTATCTATGCAAATGCTGTTTCAGAAACAGGTGATTCTGCAAATGCGGCATCATTTGATGCATACCTTGCAAAGTCAGCAGATGAGAAAGTTCCATCTTCATATAAGACTGTAGCAGGTGCAACATCTTATGATAACTTTGATACAACTAAGGATCTCGGAGTTAAATCAGGAAGTCTTAATAATGCAGAAGATGTACCTTCAGTAGTAACATCTGCAAAGGGAGCAGGAAGCCTTGGTGGTGGAGTGATTTCATGGACATTCTCTGATAAAGATGATTCTGTATATGCCATTGATAAGGAATTAAAGGCAACAGTTACTAATTACAAGAATACAGACCTTGTTTCTGTAGGTGGTACTAATGCGAAGATTGTTTCACCAGATCCAACAACAGAAGAGACTAAGGCAACAGAGAGTACAACAAAAGCAACACAGGCAACAACTAAGGAAACACAGACAACAACAAAAGCAACACAGGCAACAACTAAATCAACAGAGAGCGCAACAAAGGCAACTGAAAAGGAAACAGCGGGTTCAGATGCAACAACATCATATGATAAGACAAGTCTTTCTTATTCAGGCGCTTATACAGATATCAGTAAGAAGAAGGATTCAGATTTTAAGAATGCAAAATATGTATCATCTTCAAATGAGATTCTTAATGCAATCAGTTCAGCTAAGGCGGGCGATGTAATTATTGTAAAAGAGGGAACATATAAGTTCTCAGATACAATTGTAATTAATAATGCCATGAATGGAAAATCAGGCTCTTATATTATTGTAAAGGCTGAAAGTGGCAAGGAAGTTAAGTTTGATTTCTCTGCACAGAAGCTTGACGGAGCTAACAGAGGTGTAGTTGTAGATGGAGATTACTGGTATTTCCAGGGAATTAATTTCTATGGTGCTGGAGATAACGGAGTATTACTTGCTGGTAATAACAACATTTTTGAAAAATGTGTATTTGAAGCAAACAGGGATTCAGGACTCCAGATTTCTAGATATGACACAACAGCAGCTACTAAAGATTTATGGCCATCAAATAACCTGATTATTAACTGTACATCACATGATAACTGTGATTTCCCTGAACAGGGTGGTACAGGTGAGAATGCAGATGGATTTGCTGCAAAGCTTACATGCGGTGAAGGTAATGTGTTTGACGGATGTATATCATATAGCAACTCAGATGATGGATGGGATTTATTTGCAAAGAGTGCAACAGGTCCTATCGGTGTAATTACAATTAGAAACTGTGTTGCATTTAATAATGGAACATTATCTAATGGTGTTCACTATGCTAACGGAGATATGAATGGATTCAAGCTTGGAGGTTCAGGTGTTGGAACTCCACATAATGTAATGAATTGTCTGTCATTTGACAATGGTGCAACAGGATTTACAGATAATAATAACCCAACAGGTCTTACAATTGTAAATGTTACAGCATGGGGCAATGGAAAGTATGCTAAGAAGGGTAACTTCTTATGTTACAGAACATCAAGTTCAGCAATATTTAAGGGGCTTGTATCAGCAGGTGCAATTGATTCAGATAAGTTTACTGGTAAAATGGCTGATTCAATATATTACAACTCAGGTAAGTATTATAATCTTTCAGGCTCTTTGTTTACTTCTTTAGTAAGTGGAGATAAGAAGGGAACTGTTGTGACTGACCCTGCTAAGACAGCTGGAATGTTTAAGAACATTGTTAATGCAATCGATATGAGCAAAAATATAGATAAACAGCTTAGAAATTCTGATGGAACTGTTAATATGAACGGTCTCTATGAGACAATAGGAAGCTATGCTTCAATGGGAGCAAGATTCAATGTTGCTAATCAGATGATTAGTGTATCTTCAAAGAATTCATCATCTGAGGTAACTAAGCCAGAAGAGACAACAAAGGCTCAGGAAACAACTAAAGCTACTGAAGGTACAACAAAGGAGACACAAGCTCCAACAAAGGCTACTGAAAGCACAACAAAGGAGACACAGACTTCAACAAAGGCTACTGAAAGCACAACAAAGGAGACACAGGCTCCAACAAAAGCAACAGAAGCATCTTCAGTATCAACAAAGGGTGAAAAATTAATTCTTAATGCTAATGATGTTTCAACAGGAAAGATTAAGAGTTCAACTGTAGTTGATGGTCTTAAGATTGTTGCAACAAGCAAAAAGACTGTAACAGTTGATAAGAGTGATAAGGATTACAAGAATATCAGCTTTACAAAGAGAATCAAGCTTAGCGGTGCAGGAAGCGAATCTGCAAGAGCAATTGCATTTAAGACAGCAGGTGAATCTAAGGTAAAGATATATGCAACAAGCTCAGATACAGATACAAGCAGACTTATTAAGATTATTGATAAGAACGGTAATGATGTAACAAGTACAGCTAAGATACCTGGTTCTTCACTTAAGTCAGTATCATTCAGATTAGATGAGGCAGGTGAATATTATATTGTATCAGAATCTGGTGGAGTTAATATTTATTATGTAGAAGTATCTAATGGTATAGCGTATTAATATTTTGTGAATTTCCCCGCACTATGTCATATGGAAATTATAAAGATAAAATGAACATATTGTGAAAGAAATGTCATATATATTTACATAAAAACATTTTATGGTAAAATATACACAAAGACTTGACCTTGACACTGGTTCATAGTTTACAATTTGAACAAATGAAAGAAAGGAATGGTCTTTGTTATGAAAAACAAAAATAGAAGACGAATCAGTTGTCTGCTTAGTGCAGTTTTTTTGCTTGTTATGAGTTTTGGATTTGGCACATTTGCAGGAGCTGAGGAATCAGATTCATCAAAGCCTGTTGTCTGGATTGTGGGAGATTCGACAGTCAGTGCTTTCACAGACAATTATTATTATCCTAGATATGGATGGGGAACACAGATTGATAAGTATCTGGATGGAACTTTTGAGGTAAAGAATATTGCTTTATCAGGAAGAAGTTCAACAAGCTATACAGCAGATAAGGAGTATGGTGAGCTTATAGCTGGAATGAAAAAGGGAGATTTTCTTCTTGTTGGTTTCGGCCACAATGATGAAAAAGCGGAGAGCGGAAGATATACTAACCCTAATGGAGATTATAAAACAGCAGGCTCATTTGCTAATTCTTTATATGAGAATTATATAAAGCCGGCACAGGCAGCAGGAACAACTGTTGTTTTATGTACACCGATTGTAAGAAGAACTGCTGATGGCAACTGGTCTGACAGCCAGCTTCATGTTACAGCTGCTTCAGGAGAGTTTGAAGGAGGAAGTTATCCACAGGCAATCATTAATCTTGGAAAAGATCTTAATGTTCCAGTGGTTGATATGACTTCTCTTACTAAGGAATTATACGATTCATTAGGAGCATCCGAGACAGTTAATTTACATGCATGGACATCATCAAAGCCAGAAAGTGTAGACAATACACATACTAATATCTGGGGCGGAACATATAATGCATATCTTGTTACTAAGACAATTAAGGAACTTAATGTAGCTGGACTTGCAGAGCATATTATTGATGCTAAAGCACCAACTAAGAGTGATGTTTTAAAGTCTAATCCTGATTATAAAGAGTCAGAATATTCAAATGATTTAAAAGACAGTGAATTATGGGCTAATGCAGGAATCTTTAAGGGAACTGTATTTGGAAATGTTGGCGGCAATGATAAGATAGCATCTAAATTCAAGCTTGAGAGTCTGGATAATGGTAATATCAATATTGCTGTTAACGGAGCAGGAAAGATAGCAAGTACTGCTGATGGAATTGCTATGTATTATTACAGAGTTCCAGCAAACAGTAATTTTACAATTACGGCAAAGGCGACTGTGAACAGTTTTACATCTAATGATCAGGTGTCATTCGGTCTTATGGCAAGAGATGATATGTATGTTGATCAGAATAATAATAATACTTTAGGTGACTATGTTGCAGCTGGTCCACTTAAGCTTACTAAGAAAGGTTCTGTATGGAACTGTTTTGCAAGAAAGAGTGGCGCTCTTACACAGGGAGGAACATGTGCTAATGAGATTAAGGCTGGTGAGACATATAACCTTAAAATCGAAAGTAATACAGATGGTTATGCATGTACATTTGGTAATGAAGAAACTATTACAGGTGGTTTTGATTTTAAATTAACTTCTGTAGATTCAGAATATGTATATGTTGGAATGTATGTTGCAAGAAGTGCTGATGTGACATTTTCAGATGTTAAGCTTGTTGTTGATGGTAAGGAGATTACATCTGCAGGCGAACCAGAAAATCCGACACCAGGTGAACCGGAGAATCCAACACCAGGTGAACCGGAGAATCCGACACCAGGCGAACCGGAAAATCCAGCACCAGGTGAACCAGAGAATCCAACACCAGCAGAGCCAGCACCAGAGCAGCCTGTTAGACCAGAGACACCAACAGATCAGCCAGCTACAGAGCCAGCGGTATCAGATAATAATGGTGTTAAGACAGGTGATTCATACCATATGGTATGGTATATTGCTGCAATGACATTAACAGCAGGAATTGCATGTGTTGAATTAAAGAGAAAGAAGACATTCGATAAATAAGCTTATAAGAATTTACTTCTCCTAATATTTCTAGAAAAAGCTTCCGGTTAACTGCCGGGGCTTTTTCATTTTTACATTAAAAAATATATTTTTATTAAGAAAAATCTTAAAATATTTAAAAATGGCTTGCATTATCCTATAGGCTGTGATATATTTTCTTAGACACAAAAACAAATGTCCGTCACAGAAAGACAGAACAGAGGGAAGTGTCTTTTAGATTTTACATATTGAAGGAGTTAAAAATGAGCGATAAGTTAAGAGTTGGTATCCTTGGCGGTACAGGTATGGTAGGACAGAGATTTATAACATTACTTGAGAATCATCCTTGGTTTGAGGTTGTTTTAGTAGCAGCTTCAGGACGTTCAGCAGGAAAGCTTTATGAAGATGCTGTTGAAGGACGCTGGAAGATGCAGACACCAATGCCAGAGTTCGTTAAGAAGATGACTGTATATGATATGGATAAGGATTTTGATGAAATCGTTTCTAAGGTGGATTTCGTATTCTGTGCAGTTAATATGCCTAAGGACCAGATTAAAGCTATAGAGGAAAGATATGCTAAGGCAGAAGTTCCGGTTGTTTCTAATAATAGTGCTAACCGTTGGACACCAGATGTTCCTATGGTTGTTCCAGAAATCAACCCAGAGCATCTTGAAGTTATTAAATATCAGAGAGAAAGACTTGGTACTAAGAGAGGATTTATCTGTGTTAAGCCTAACTGTTCAATCCAGAGCTACACACCTGCTCTTAATGCATTAAAGGAATTCGGACCAAAGCTTGTTGTTGCAACAACATATCAGGCAATCTCAGGTGCTGGTAAGACATTTGAGCAGTGGCCAGAGATGGTTGAGAATATCATTCCATATATTGGTGGTGAGGAAGAAAAGTCTGAGAAAGAGCCTTTAAGATTATGGGGCAAGATTGAGGATGGAAAGATTGTTCCTGCAAGTGATCCGGTTATCACATGTCAGTGTATCAGAGTTCCAGTTCTTGATGGACATACAGCAGCTGTATTTGTTAACTTTGAGAAGAAGCCAACTAAGGAACAGATTATTGAAAAGTGGAGAAGCTTCAAGGGAGTTCCACAGGAACTTAATCTTCCAAGTGCTCCAAAGCAGTTCATCCAGTATCTTGAAGAAGATGACCGTCCACAGGTTAAGCTTGATGTAAATTATGAGAACGGAATGGGTGTTTCACTTGGCCGTTTAAGAGAAGACAGTGTGTTTGATTATAAGTTTGTTGGTCTTTCACACAACACATTAAGAGGTGCAGCAGGTGGAGCTGTTCTTATAGCAGAGCTTCTTAAGGCACAGGGTTATATCACTCCTAAGGATGCAGAATAATTAAATTCTAATACACATACCAGAAAAGAGATGTCAGAGATGGCATCTCTTTTTACTTGCTTAAAAACCTATTATGATATAAAATTATGAAACGACTTAAAGAGTTAAGAGGGGACATTTACATTGAAGGAAAATTATTTTTATGCAATGCTGTCGAGAATGAAATATATTAACAGATGGGGACTTATGCAGAATACACGCCATGAGAATCTGTGCGAGCATAGTCTTGAAGTGGCATTCATAGCACATGCATTGGGAATTATCAACAATGAGATATATGGTGGGAATATTAATGCTGAAAGGCTTGCAATTCTTGGAATGTATCATGATGTTACAGAGATAATTACGGGTGATCTTCCGACTCCTGTAAAGTATTACAATCCGGTTATAAGAAATGCTTATAAGGAAGTAGAGCATGTTGCAGAGGAGCAGATGCTCTCAGGTCTGTCATCTGATATAAGAGCACATTATAAGGGTGTGTTATCAGAGACAGAAGAGGAAGAAGAACTCTGGAAATATGTAAAGGCGGCTGATAAGATGTCAGCTTATATCAAATGTCTTGAGGAAAAGAAGTCTGGTAATATGGATTTTGCTGATGCGGAAAAGACAATATATCAGGCTATTGTTGATATGAATATTCCGGAAGCAGATTATTTTATAAAAGAATATATACCAGCTTATATGGGAACTCTTGATGCTTCAGGAGAATAATAATTGTGTAATAGACACAGAAATGAGGGATATAATGGGAAAATCCGTATATATCGCGGAAAAACCAAGCGTGGCGCAGGAGTTTGCCAAGGCACTGCATGTGAACTTCACAAGAAAAGACGGATATCTTGAGGGGGGAGACCATATTGTGACATGGTGTGTAGGACATCTGGTAACTATGAGCTACCCGGACGCATATGATCCTAATCTGAAAAGATGGAGCTTTGACACATTGCCATTCATACCAAAGGAATTCAAGTATGAGGTTATACCTGCAGTTGCGAAACAGTTTAATATAGTTAAAGACATTCTTACAAGGGATGATGTTGAATATATATATGTGTGTACCGATTCAGGACGAGAGGGAGAATATATATACAGGCTTGTGAGGCAGGAGGCAGGCGTTAAGGGAAAGAAAGAGCGCCGTGTGTGGATTGATTCGCAGACCGAGGAAGAGATTCTTAAAGGAATTAATACGGCTAAAGATATATCTGAATATGATAATCTGAGTGATTCAGCGTATCTTCGTGCTAAAGAAGATTATCTTATGGGAATTAATTTCTCAAGAGTTCTTACATTGAAATATGGACGCAATATTGCTAATTACCTGCACCTTGACAGGGCAGTTGTATCTGTCGGAAGGGTTATGACATGTGTTCTTGGAATGGTAGTAAGAAGGGAACGGGAGATAAGAAGCTTTGTAAAGACACCATTCTACAGAGTTATTGGACAGGCACAGGCTGACAATTCAATATTTGATGCAGAATGGCGTGTAAGTGATAAGAGCATGTATGCTGGTACGCCATATTTATATAAGGATAATGGTTTTAAGGAAAGGGAAAAGGCTGAGGAACTTGTTAAGTTCTTATCTGATCCACTGCCGGCACAGGGGGTAGTTGATTCTATTGAGAGAAAGAAAGAAACCAAGAATCCACCGCTTCTGTATAATCTTGCTGAGATTCAGAACGAATGCAGCAAGCTGTTTAAGATAAGCCCTGATGAGACCCTTAATATTATTCAGGAACTGTATGAAAAGAAACTGGTTACTTATCCAAGAACTGATGCGAGAGTGTTATCGACTGCGGTAAGTAAGGAAATACATAAGAATATAGGAGGACTCAGGAATTTTCCGCCTGTGAAGGAGATAGCTGAGCATATATTACAGAATAATATGCAGAAGGGGATTGAAAAGACAAGATATTGCAACGATAAAGCAATCACAGACCATTATGCGATTATTCCGACAGGACAGGGGTTTAATAATTTAAAGAACTTGTCAGTTACAGCTGCGAGAACTTATGAGATAATTGTAAGAAGATTCTTAAGTATATTCTATCCACCGGCTATTTATCAGAAGGTAAGTATTACCAGTGATGTAAAGAATGAAAAGCTGTATGCTTCATTTAAAGTGCTTGTAGATGAAGGGTATCTGGGCGTAGCAAAGAACTCATTTGCAAAGGCGAGAAATGACGCAAAAGTAAAGGAAGATGATAGTGCCGATAATAAGGATGATAATAAATGTGATGCAGCTTTATTTGAGGTATTGAAAAAATACAGAAAAGGTTCTACAATCACATTTAATGGGTTTAATATCAAAGAAGGTGAAACATCACCTCCTAAGAGATATAATTCAGGTTCTATTATTCTTGCAATGGAGAATGCAGGACAGCTTATTGAAGATGAGGAACTGCGTGCCCAGATTAAGGGTAGTGGAATAGGAACAAGTGCTACCAGAGCTGAAATCCTTAAAAAACTTAATACTATTAAGTATATTTCTATTAATTCTAAGACACAGATTATTACACCTACATTTTTAGGTGAGATAATATATGATGTTGTAGATAATTCTATCAGGCATCTGCTTAATCCGGAGCTTACGGCAAGCTGGGAAAAAGGACTTACAGGTGTAGCAGAGGGGAATATTACAGCAGATGAGTATATGGAAAAGCTTGATGGTTTTGTTTCGAGAAGAACAAGGGCTGTTATGGCATTAAGGAATCAGGCGGGGCTTATAGGACTTTTTAACGAGACCGCTAAGAATTATAAGTAAATGAGTGAAAGGAATTAAATATATGTGCGGAATTGCAGGATATGTAGGGGACAGAGAAAGCGCAGATGTACTTGTAGATGCATTATCTAAGCTTGAATACAGAGGATATGATTCAGCAGGTATTGCGGTATTTGATCATGGTAATATAAAGGTCAAGAAGTGCAAGGGAAGACTTGCCAACCTTGTTGAGAAGATGGATGAAGAAGGAAAACCACAAGGACATGTTGGAATTGGTCATACAAGATGGGCTACGCATGGAGAACCATCAGACATTAATTCACATCCACATGGCAATAAGAGAGTTACTATTGTACATAACGGTATAATTGAGAACTATAAGAAGCTTAAGGATTTTCTTGTCGGAGAGGGATATAGCTTTGCAAGTGAAACAGATACTGAGGTTGCTGCAAAGCTGCTTGATTACTATTATGATGGTGACCCGATGAAGACTATTGCAAAGGTACTGTCAGAGATTAAGGGTTCATACGCACTTGGAATTATGTTCAGGGATTTCCCTGATGAGATATTTGCAGTAAGAAAGGACAGCCCTCTTATTGTTGGCGTTGGAGAACATGAGAATTTCATAGCATCTGATGTTCCGGCTATTATTCACTACACAAGAGATTATTACCTTCTTGACCAGAATGAGATTGCAGTTATTAAGAAGGATTCAGTTAAGATATACGATGTTCATGGTAATGAGATACATAAGGAATTAAATACTGCTGACTGGGATGTTGATGCTGCAGAAAAGGGCGGTTATGCGCACTTTATGCTTAAGGAAATTCATGAGCAGCCAGATTCTGTAAAGAGAACAATTATGCCAAGAATCATGGACGATATGCCTGATTTCAGTGCAGAAGGATTCAATCCTGATAAGTTAAAGAATTATAAGAATATATATATTGTTGCCTGTGGTACTGCAATGCATGCCGGAATGGTCGGTAAATATATAATAGAAAAGATAGCAAGAGTATCTGTAACTGTTGATATTGCATCAGAATTCAGATACAGAGATCCTCTTATTAATGAAGATGACCTTATGATTGTTATATCACAGTCAGGTGAGACTGCTGATACTAAGGCTGCACTTGAACTTGCAAAACAGGCAGGTGCTGATACTATGGCAATTGTTAATGTCAAGGGTTCATCAATTGCAAGAGAAGCAGATATGGTTGTATATACACATGCAGGTCCTGAGATTTCAGTTGCTTCAACGAAGGCATATATGGTTCAGGTATCAATTATGTATTTAATTGCATTTGAATTAGCTTATGCTAATGGTAAGATGGATGAGGCAGAATGCAGCAGATATACTAAGATGCTTGAAGAAATACCTGAGGTTATTGAAGAAGCCATTGCACTTGAGAGTAAGTGTCAGTTTGCAGCATCCAAGCTTATTAATGCAGACAGTCTTCTTTATATAGGACGAGGTCTTGATTATGCACTCAGTATGGAAGGTTCTCTTAAGTTAAAGGAGATATCTTATATTCATTCTGAATCATATGCAGCAGGAGAGCTTAAGCATGGAACTATCTCGCTTATTACAGAACAGATGCCTGTAATTGCAATAGCAACACAGAAGAATCTTGAGGAAAAGACTATAAGTAATATTAAGGAAGTTAAGTCAAGAGGAGCATTTGTAGTGCTTATTGCAGAACCAGAGCTTGATATTGAGGATGGAGTGGCAGATATTGTTATTAAGCTTCCACAGGCAGACCAGCTTCTTATGCCTATGGTTGCGGCAGTCCCATTACAGCTTATTGCCTACTATACAGCAGTTCTTAAGGGTAACGATGTAGATAAGCCAAGAAACCTTGCAAAATCTGTTACTGTTGAATAATTGATATAAAGAGGATATTTGATATGAATAATGATGCATTAAAGATAAGTAATCTGTATGACCTTAATGAGACTATTGCAGCAAAGGTATTTGAAGACTGTACATATCCATGGGAAGTACTTGCAAAGATTGGTGATTTTATTGTAGAACTTGGCAATTCACTGCCAGAAGATGAATATGAGAAGCGTGGGGAGAATATATGGGTTCACAGAACTGCAAATGTATTTCCATCAGCTTATATTGCAGGACCTGCAATTATCGGTAAAGATGCAGAGGTAAGACACTGTGCATTTATCCGTGGAAAAGCTATTGTAGGTGAAGGCGCTGTTGTTGGTAATTCAACTGAGCTTAAGAATGTAATTCTTTTTAATAAGGTACAGGTTCCACATTATAATTATGTTGGAGATTCAATTCTTGGATTCAAGGCTCATATGGGAGCGGGCTCTATAACTTCTAATGTTAAGTCTGACAAGAAGCTTATTACTATTAAAGGACCTGACTGCAATATTGATACAGGTATCAAAAAGATTGGTGCTTTTCTTGAAAGCTAAGTAAAAGGTTTACTTGAATAGTATACTATAATTTTCCTGTTTTTTCAAGTGTTTTTGGGAAATTTTTCATATTCTATATAATTTTATGTTTAATCTTGCAAAACTTCTATATTATGGATTCTAGCATAGCCTTCTCCACCGCCCCATCCTGAACTTACCATTATCATATAAAAATACATTTTCTTTGTATTTTCTGGAATTTGAATTGTTTCATTTCTAATTCCAGATTGGTTTTTATTTATTATCTTTGTAGATATTATAGAATTATTTTCATCATAACTATATATTCTTATTTCTCCATTAGGATCAGATGATCCGGATCCTCCAGTTCTTGAAAATGATATATTTAATGTTTTATTAATAGCACTTTCATCAACCATCATATTTCCTCCTATTGACTTAATTTCAGGAGGTGGATATAAACTCATATGGTTTGGTTGGTATGCTCCAACATAAGTAGAATTATTTCCATCATATGCTTTGTAATTTAATGCATCTGGTGCTAATGCAGAACTTGATGTTACATTTGCCATAGATACATTTACCATCTTTGTAATAGTTAATCCTGTTTCTTTAGTTGATTTAGCATATACTATACCTTTTAATGTATTAAATGTATAAACTCCTGTATCACAAGTCTCCCATGTTTTACCTCCATCAGTACTATATTGATTTAGCAGATTAGTTTGATTTTGGTCAAATTTTATTGTAACAGTATTATCTAAGCATATTCCATCTGCTGTTATTATTGGATATTCTGCTTTTTGTTCTATACTAATTTCTGGTAAAACTGGGGCATCAACATCAAATTGATTTGTTTTTATACTATTGAAAATTTGATTTCCTGAATCATCTATTTTTCTTGCATAAATTATAATATTTTCATTATCTTTTTCTTGTTCTTGATTTGAAACAATATCATTACAATCAATATCTATTATTTCATTGTATTCTTTCCATTCACTATTTCCAATTTTATATTGTGTTTTCATTTTTAAATTAGAATTATTTCCATAGTCAATTTTCACGTTTCCTTTTAATGCTAGTCCATTACTATCAAGTGTATTTTCATCAATACTAATATCAATTTTAATAGTGTTTTTTCTAAGTTCATCATTAATTACTAGTTCTTTTGATATTTTTTCTCCTAATGTATTTGTTGCTATAAATTCATAGTTTGCATCTCCATCACTTTCTATATCAACAGTAACTTTTTCTTTATTATTGCAGTCTATCTTTTTTATTAATTTTCCGTTTTCATACTCTTCTAATGTACTTAATAGGTTTTCTGTATCTTGTGCTGTTGCTAAAATTTTTATTTTTTCTCCATCTAAAAAATATGTTTCAAATTCTATGTCTTTTTTTACTTCTTTAATCTTCATTGGATTGTCTAATCCGTTTGTAGCTAAA
>ENA-OOZA01000274-OOZA01000274.1-human-gut-metagenome-genome-assembly--contig:-NODE-274-length-29648-cov-7.316460_pt1 | contig 29648 bp, 39 predicted proteins | sample MGYA00241703_ERZ501378 | MGnify/ENA primary metagenome ERZ501378 (study PRJEB25962, sample SAMEA2042916) | human gut metagenome | biome: human gut; feature: human-associated habitat; material: faeces...
ATGAAAAAAGTGGAGCAGAAAAAAAGACGGCTACCAACGTACTGGTACAAGCAGCCGACTTGCGTGATGCAGTAAATAAACTGGATGAGGGTATGAAAGGCACAATGGCCGACTACCAAATTGCATCGGTAGCGGAAACTGCCATTATGGACGTCTATCCATATGCCGCAGATGAGTCCATTACGGATACCATCAGTGAAAATGCCAATTCGCCTGTTGTACGAAATTTCATACAATCTCTCCCCGAAGGTTGCAGGACAACGATAACCGTTGGTGGGAAAAAAGTTGTAGTAGACAAGACCGGAAAAGACACCATTGTTACACCCGAAAAGCAAAGCGACAATGACACTTGAGGAAATGCTTCAAATGGAAAGGAAACGAAAAAAGAAGCAAAAATATGACGATGAGGAACATCGCATACAATGCTCTTGCGTAAAGTGGTTCAATTTGAAGTATCCGAAGTTAAAAGGCCGGTTGTTTGCTGTGCCGAACGGAGGAAGACGTGATACTGTTACAGGTGACAAATTGAAAGCTGAGGGCGTAACAGCCGGTGTATCCGATTTGATTCTGTTGAAAAGCAATCGTGATTATGGTGCGCTGCTCATTGAAATGAAAAAGAAAGGCGGCTATCAATCTCCATCACAAAAAGAATGGCAAAAGATAATATGTGAAAACGGAGAATACAAATATGTTCTGTGCTTTTCGCTAGATGATTTCATTCGTGAAGTGGATGATTATTTGAGAAATGAATTTTAAAAAAGTCAGATATGGCACGAACTTTTAAAAAAGGTCTTGACTATTTCCCTCTGGATATAGATATATTTAACGACCTTAAAATAAGAAAACTAATCAAGTATCAAGGTGGAAAAGCTATAACGGTATATGCTCTGCTGCTCTGCAATATCTACAAGAGTGGGTATTATATGAAGTGGGATAAAGAGTTGCCTTTCATTTGCTCGGAGCTTACGGGATTTGAGGAGGCATATATATCAGAAGTAATCAAAACCTGCCTGACACTGGGGTTGTTTTCAAAAGAATTGTTTGACGCTGAAAAAGTATTGACTTCTAAAGGTATTCAGGAAAGGTATAGTCGTATATGCGTACAGTGCCGTCGTGTTTGCTATATTGGGGATTATAACCTAATCGAGAAAAGAAAGCCCAAACAAACTGAAAAACTGCCACGAAAGAATGACAATCCACAAACGATACAAGGTAGTACAACAGTGCAAAACGAACTGCAATACGAGCCTTACTCCATGACTATCGATGAAGAAATTGCCGAACTGAAAAAAGACGAGTGTTGGCTTGACCAATTACAAGTGCTTCATGCAACGAATATTTCCTCTTTGCGCAGCAGTCTTGACGACTTCCGGGTGCAATGCCTGGCAGACGGGAAAGACCGGCATTCTTCCTTACAGGATGCCAAACAGCACTTCAACGCATGGTTGAGAATTGTAAATGATAAAAATAAAAGAAAAGATGATAAAGTTAGACCCGAAAGCAGAAATCAACGCAGAGGTAATCTTCTCAAATCTGATGAAGAGAAAACATATGGTAACTCGTTTTAGATTGCCATATACCGCCAAGCAAGTTTACGCTATGCTATATGAAGCGTGCCGGGTGGAAGTTGCTCATAGGCATAGGGAATTTAATGCCACCGAACAATACAAAAAGCACCTTTGGGACATTTCCAATTGGATTACATCGGAAGCCTCCACTTTCGGATTGTTCCTTTGCGGCGATGCCGGAAATGGGAAAACCACCATTCTGCGTGCATTGCAAAACCTTATAAACTACTTGCGCTCTGATGAGGGGTATAACAGCAATGCGGATGCATATCCGATACGCGGCTACATGATGGTATCGGCTAAAGAACTCGTCTTGCTGGCTAAAGCGTATAACAATCCCACACGCGACAACACCTCCGATGTGGCACGCTACAAAAGGCTGCGCCAAATCGAAATACTCGCAATCGACGAACTCGGCTCCGAACCGAAAGAAAGCATTCATTATGGCGATTACGTAACCGCCGCCATGGATATGCTGTCTTTTCGCTATGAAGAGCAGTTCTGTACGCTGGTCTCATCCAATCTTACGGCAAAAGAAATTGCAGAATATTACGACGAACGAATTGCAGACCGTTTCCGTGAAATGATGCTAATCATCAATTTCGGCAATGAGCAGTCATTCAGAAAACAGTAAACTAATTAAAAACATTATGACGATGAATACAGATTATAGTTATTGTTCGGGCGTTACCTGCTCAATCCGCAAGAGTTGTAAACGCTATTTGCCCGATCCACCCGATACACGTTTGCAATGGGTATGGCCAGCATACAATCCGGGAACAGACAAATGCAAGTACTATGAACCAACTAAAGTAGCAAAAACAAAAAATCCGTAATCATGGAAAAGAATAAGTTTACCCATGGTAGTTTGTTCAGCGGCATCGGTGGTCCGGAAATAGCTGCCGAGGAAATGGGCTGGAAAAATATGTTCCATTGTGAAATAAACCCGTTCGGGAGAAAAATACTTGATTATTGGTTCCCAAACAGCAAAAGTTATGAAGACATCACGAAAACAAATTTTACAGAGTGGCGTGGAAAAATCAATGTCCTCACCGGAGGTTTTCCCTGCCAGCCTTTTTCTTGCGCCGGACAGCGAAAGGGAGCGGAAGATGACCGCTACCTCTGGCCGGAAATGCTACGAGCGATACGGGAGATTCAGCCCGATTGGGTTGTTGGTGAAAACGTTGCTGGAATCCTCTCAATGGTACAACCCGGCAGTGAAACTGCGTTGGGACGTGAAGAATCTCTGTTCGGAGAGGTTGACCGAAAAAGAATATTGCATCGGCAGGAATACGTTGTCGAAACAGTGTGTAACGACCTTGAACGTGAAGGATATTCGTCCAACCGGTTGTTATTCCGGCTTGTGCCGTCGGAGCGCCGCACAGAAGAGACCGTGTCTTCTTTATTGCCCACCGTGCAGACGCAGGGGTTAAAGGTATGCAACGAAAATGGGAAGACAACATTCTATCCGGTAGGACTGCTTCCGACACCACGTGCCGTGGAAGTGGTGGAACACCCCATGAAAGCTGCTGCGAGAACGAAAGACAGAACGGGTACGAAACTCAACAACCTTTCGTCAGGGGCTGCGTTCGGGCTTCTTCCCACTCCGATGGCGAGCGATGCAACAACCGGAGCGATAATTGGAAAGAACGACCAATTTGTTACGACCAGAAACGGGACTCCGAGGAGAATCAATCAGAACGGACAGAACGGAAGCGTAGGACTTGCGAGAATGGTTCGGTTGCTTCCTACTCCCAATGCCCGGGAAGCGGACAAGTACAGCAAGAAATACAATCCGAACAGTCAAATGGGCACAGCTTTGACAGCAATGGCGGTGAATGGGATGCTCCCTACTCCAGCAGCGAGGGACTATCAACCCTCCGTTTCCCCACAAGCATTGAAAAGAAAAAATGGGAAAATGAGGACGGATGCTCTGTGCAACCTGCCGGTAATGTTAGGAGAGCATCATTCGCAGAACGGTGGAAAAACTTCCCAACTCAATCCCCTGTTTGTAGCCGAGATGATGGGATTTCCACCAGATTGGACGGTATTGCCTTTTCAAAGTGGCGGCAGGAATCGATAAAGGCATATGGCAATGCGATTGTCCCACAAGTAATGTATGAGATATTCCAAGCTATTCAAGAAACTTATAATCAATAATAACCATGGACAATTCAATTTATAAAAAATGCACAGAGTGCGGGCAAACAAAGCATATTTCAGAGTTCAGCAAATCATATCCTAACAGGTGTAAAACTTGTGTAGCAGAACACACGAGACAAATGAGAGCTGCTGAAAAACTTAAAGCTAAAGTAAAGGCTACCGGCGAGGTCATAGATGTTGAACCGTCAGGTACTATGCAGGTTTTATGCGGTTCATTCATAACGAAAGACGGTCGAAGAATGCCCGGAACAGCACTTGAATTTGAAAAAGCCATAGACTGGGAACAACGCAGATACGAGATTGCGAAAGAGATAATGAAAGGATTTTCAGCCAATTCACATAATCAGTGTGTGGATGCAAGTAGCGAAACGTTAGCCCAGTGGAGCATTAGCGGTGCTGATGCTCTTATTGCAGAATTGAAGAAAGGAGGTAAAGGATGAAAGTAATAGTTTCATTCAGTGGTGGCAAAGATAGTCTTGCATCACTTCTTTGGGTGCGTAATAACCTAACAAAAGATTTTATTACAGTATTTTGTGATACAGGTTGGGAACACCCATTGACCTATAAATATATCGAAGAAGTACAGGAACAACTTGGCTTAAATCTCATTACCGTCAAGTCAAAGAAGTTTAACGGTATGGTAGATTTGACAAAAAAGAAATCACGCTGGCCATCCTCGCAACGGAGATTCTGCACATCTGAATTGAAAACCATTCCGATGATTGACTACATACTCGATGAAGTAAACGATGATGTTCTGATTATACAAGGAATACGTGCTGCCGAGAGTGCCAAGCGTGCCGAAATGTCCAAGCAATGTACGTACTTCAAGTATTATGTGCAGCCATACGGTAAGGATAAGAATGGTAAGGACAAGTACCACACCTATCGTCGCAAAGATGTATTGGCATTTCGAAAGAAATATGCTGATGACCTATTGCGTCCGGTATTCGATTGGTCGGCACAACAAGTGATTGACTATATACTTGAAAATGGAATACAGCCTAATCCTCTCTACCGAATGGGCTACAAACGTGTTGGTTGCTTTCCTTGCGTGATGGCTTCACAACAAGACATTTACAATATCAGCGTACAAGAGCCAGAAAGGATAAGCTACATTGCAGGTCTCGAACAACAGTTCAACAGCAGTTTTTTCTGTCCTGATAAAATTTCATCTAAGTATTATAAGGGTGAATATCCTCTAATCAGCGATGTTGTTCGTTATGTACAAAGTAAACGTGCAGGTGGTTCTCTGTTCGACGATGATGTGGCAACAAGTTGTATGAGCTACTATGGGCTTTGTGAATAAAAAAGGAATGGTATGGCAAATATAAAAGACAATAAAAAAGGATTCAAGGTAATCCAAATAAGTAGGAAAGAACTTGTAGAGGAATTAGGACAATATGGTGCAATAGGAATTTGTGACTACTGCAACGAAACTGCATCTACAGGCTATTACATAGCTGTGCTAAATCAATGGTTTTGCCCGAAATGCTATCAAGCATGGTATCATCGCGCTACTTATTATCCGGAAGATGCAAAGGTAGAAAACAGAAATTTTGAATTTTACAAAAATATTTTTGGATTATGACAAAAATAAAACTGAATTGGGCATACGCCAAAGGCGAATTAGATACTGATACATTGAAACTTATTTGCCTACCAGCACGAGGCAAACGCTTATTTGGTGCGGATGAATTGGATGCGGAACTTTGTATAAAGGACGGTATGAATTACCAAATAGCAGAAATCCACTTGGGTGATGTGGAAAGCTCAAATATTCTTTGTGAAGAGATCGCAAGGCGTTGGAATGAGCATGAAGAATGGCACGAATGCAAAGAGGACACGGAAGACGTGCCACCAATTGGAACATATTGCATTTTAAGGGTAGAATATCTATGCTGTAGTAACAAATGGAAAGTAGATTACTTGACAGCTTATTACAATAAATACGGGTGGACGGAAGATTATTTAGACCAAATAACCTGCAACTACAAGGACTACAAGATAACCCATTGGAAACCGATAAACAAACCGAAAGGAGTTGAAGAATGAAAAAAAACATCAAGGAGGCAATAAAGGAACATCTTTATGCAAATGAGTTTGCAGCAGACCCGAACAATCCGGGGTTTGTGGATAGATTTATTGAACACACTAAAGCTGCGGAATGGGGTGCAAACTGGCGCATCAATAGCGTGTGGCATGATGCAAAAGAATGTCCGGAAAGGAAAAGAAATTATCTTGCTCAATGCAAAAATGGTAGATTTAACGTAATCCCTGATTCGATGAATTGGGATAACTTTTACAAAAAAGCAGAAATTATCCGTTGGGCATACATCGAAGATTTACTACCTAATATGGAGGATTAAATCATGAAACCTATATTGAACACTGAAGACATTAGGAAATTAAAGACTGATGAACGCTTAATTGAATGTTCTTGCGGCAAAGTGAATTATTATAGATTCCTATGTTTCCACCCACGAAACACGAATTATGTAATTCTATTGAATCATTGCGAAGAGCCTGAAAGGTTTTTTATTCAAAACCTTATAGACCGGTTCTATACAAATTATACAAGTCGTGATATAATCACTTATCGTAGAGATTACGCCATTAAGAAACTCAAAGAGTTTGAACAAGCGTTGTCTGAATTAGGAGATAAAGATGAGTTATGAGATATGCACTTAGAAATCAAGATAAGATTGCTGCTGCATATAGTTCCGAATACTTGAAAGAGCATATAATCGGAAGCCTTGACAGTTATTTCAATGTTCCAAGAAGTCAAGAAGAGGTTGAGGATTTTATTTACAGTTCGTGTGTTTGTTATAGCACAAATCAAGGTAACTACCCAATCATGCAAATTAATGACATTGCAGACGATAATGCCATGTTGGAATTTGCATGGATAGGAACTCAATATGATGTGATTAAACTTGCCTTTTTAGGCAGAATGAAAGGATAAACCAATGAAAAATGTAACGAAACTCGCTAAAAAGTCCGCAGGGCTTAGCCAAAAATGTTCGATTTGTCCACTTATGCAAAGATGCACTTTAGAAATCCATAGAGCTTGTTTTGACAGCTTTGTAGAGGGTTTCAAGAAAGGGACCAGAGCTGCTGAAAAAGAAATAAACAAGAAATTAAAATCGGAACAAATATGAATAAAAAAGAAGTTATACGAACCGCCAAAGCCTTTAAGAAGATTCTGAAAAAAGGTATTCCTCAAACAGTATGGAAATCCAGCTATTGGGATATTCATGGAAAAAGATACACCGCCTATGAAATAGCTGCACGCTTTTTACGGATGAAAGGCTATAACGTGCGAATTGAGATAGGTGATAATACAGAGAATCCCTCTTATTGTTTCGGATACATACGGTTCTATAGGTATGTGGCAATCAGTTTTAACTAATAACAAAAATAAGAGCAATGGAATTTAAATCGCAAATATGTACTACCCATGAGCAGTCAAAAAGATTGCTCGCTTTGGGACTAAAGCCGGAAACGGCTGATATGGTATATCATCATACAAAGAGTAAGGTACCAGCTTTAGAGTGGGAGTTACAAACCAAGCCGCCTACATTGAGAGGTAAGTTTTGGACTCCTCAAAGAATAGCCAAACTTGCATTTCCTTTTCACAAGCATCCTGACGGATCGCCAATGGCCGGAGAAGAAGTATTTGATAGATTGTGGGGTGAGGATGTCCCTGCATGGAGTTTGTGTAGGCTGTTGGAGTTACTTCCGACCGAAATCAGAATAGGAACCAGTGAGAATGTTTTTGGCTTGCATCACGAAACAAGCGATGCTTGGTTACTCTCTTATCCCTATGTGAAATCCTTTGAAACCGCATCACCTGTCGAATCTTGTGTATTGGCTATTGATTGGCTGATTGCCAACGGACACTTTAATAAAGAATACTACAATGAAGAAAATAATGTTCAATGATAAATTTGGCTTAACTCAAGCTGTATTGGAAGGGCGGAAGACTATGACGAGAAGAATAATCAAATGTCCAAGAACTTTTAGGGGAGAATGGGTCGCAGGATTCAATATACACAGACGCCATTCTGACAAAAAGATTGTTGATTGGCCTTGTATGTACGATGCTGATGAAAGAGAGTTTGATATGGGCGAGATATTGCCGAAATATGAACTTGGAGAAGTTGTTGCCATTGCGCAAAGTTATATGGATGTTGACCGATTTCATAGAAAAGGGAAAAATGCAGCTTACTTAGAATACTTGGATTCTATATTGCCTGAACTGAAATTACATCCCGGTTGGACTAATAAAATGTTTGTGAAAGCCGACCTAATGCCCCGCCATATTGAATTTACAGATCGTAAGGTTGAACGCTTACAGGACATTAGCGATGAAGATTGCTTGAAAGAAGGGATATATGAAGATTCGGGTGATGATGAGTTTCCGCCATCTATATTTTATGAATTTGAGGGAAACAAAGACAATGGATTTGATACTCCACGTGAAGCCTTTGCCGCCCTCATAGATAAAGTCTCCGGTAAAGGCACTTGGGAAAGCAATCCCTATGTTTGGGCGTATGAATTTGAATTAATGAAATAATCATGAGCATTGCAGAAGATATTATAGACGGTTGGTGTTGCCAACTTTGTGGTGTGTACTTTGAAGAAGAACACGGTTACCCTGTTGTTTGCGAAAGCTGCTACAACGAACTATCAGAAGAAGAAAAGAAAGATTATCAATTAGCAACCCATAAAGAATTTTAATGTATTTATCATATGGATGCAAAAACATTCTTTACCAAGGTAGTTCTGATGCGCAAAGCACAGAAAGACTATTTCAAGTGTCGCACCCAACAAAACTTGCGGAAATGCAAGGCACTTGAAACGGAAATTGACGGAGAAATTGAACGTGTAAATAGTATTACCGGAGTTTCTTCCGTTTCCAAAGAACCCCGACAGACAAATTTATTCACTGATTAAATCATACAATATGAACTCAACTGTATTAAAAGAAATCATGGCATTCCTTTTCGGGCGCAAATATTATGCCAACATTGTAGCAACAAAAGGAACAACAAAGCAAGAAATCTGTTCTTACATTTTTGCAACAAAAGAAGCCGCCAACCGGCATCGACTGGAAATCGAAACAACTCTGTCATTCCGGTTTGTCGAAACAGTTTCTTTCCGTTCACGCCGGATATATTTCGATTCGTCTGTAAAAAGTTAAACCATAATAATCTGTGAATCATTCTATTTTCGTATTATGATTATCAAAAAACTAAAAACATGGTGGCAGTCACGTAACTACTATGTGATTGCCGATGGTAACGACAATTCAATCACGCTATCCAAACGCTTGTTTCTCCATATCAAAGGTAAGGCGAAAAAGGGCGATGCAGCCCAAGTGTTTGTTTTCAGAATTGCCGGACAAGATTCTTTCGGCTTCACCGTCAATCCAAATATCGGACAACCGACTCAACTATGCGATATTCAATATAATGACAAGTATAAGTGCATAGGCTTTGAAAGTCTGTGCCCGTCGGTCGGTCTTATGCTTTATGAGCATGGGTTACCCGGTGATAGTATAGTCAAACTGTCTGTGTCTATACATCATACAAGCAAAGGTCTCATCTATTATCAAATTGAAAAGCCCAATGGAAAGTATATTAGGAAATACAAGAAAGGCTGATATAGTATTCTATTCTTCGGGAAGAATAGACATTACATCTCATATAGCCAAGCAACTTCATCTCTCGCGAGGTGATGTCCTGGATATTATGAGTGAGAACGGAGAATTATATCTTTATGTCAGATACCGCTCACCAACCGGCGGTCGGCATGAAGCATGTGTGTTTCCATCCAATAGGCAAGGGAAACATTTCAGAGCCTCATCTAAAAGGCTGTGCTCCGCCATACTTGATGTGTCGGGTGTAACAGACAAGGCGAGATTATGCGTTGGAGAGCCTAAGGAAAGCCAATATCATGGCACATTGCTACCAATCATTACCAAACTCCTTTTGTAAGAAAGATATGATTAAAGAAATAAAATACAACGGGTATTCTGCCAACCCATCGGACTATGAGTGCGCCGATGGGGACTTGGCAACATCGATAGGTGTTATTCCCGAAAACGGTGCACTTAAACCCATATTGCCGCCATCCGAAGTATTACAATTCAAAGGTGGTGATTCGGTTATGTATATTCATAAATCGGCTAACTTCAAGCACTATATCATCTTTAACAACAATTCTATCAGTTGGTGGAATGGTTCTGACGCACATCAGCCTGTTTTTCTTCGTTCATTTAACGAGGTATATCAGGTAACAGCTATTGGCAATACGCTTCTCATCTTGTCAACTGACGGTATGCATTATTTTCTATGGAAAGGAAATAATGACGGATATTTATATCTTGGTACAAAAATACCTGAATGCCCACTTTCATTTGGGTTGCAGGGTGAAATGGTTCGGACAGATGAATTTTCAATATCATTTGATGCTATTAGTGAAGGCAGCATTTGGAATGAATTCTCTGATAACAATAAAACGCGAATTACAGACCAAGTACTTGCCCATATCAATAAATTTATTGCTGAAAGGTCTACAAATAAGGGCAAATTCATTTTTCCTTTCTTTGTAAGATACGCCTATCGGCTATACGATGGAACATTGACAATGCACTCGGCTCCGATTCTGATGATTGCTTCATCAGACCTTGCACCGCAAGTTTTTTGGACACACCTGACGGGAAAGGGAAAGTATACAGATGCGCAACTTCGAATATGTGGAATGATACACGACCTTGATTGTGCCGTTGTTCTTCAGTCTCGCCTTGATATGCTTAAAAATTGGAAAGATATAGTTCGATCTGTTGATGTGTTTGTTTCAAAACCTATTTATACTTATGACCAAAACGGAAAATGTACAAGATTTGCACAATCGGAAAACTATAATTCTTATTGTGTATGCAAACATATAAATCAAGCAGCTTCTACCTCCAAATTTCCAATTCGTTATCAACATCATACATTCAATAAACTATATGCCTTTACATTTGACCCCAACGGACTGACTTATCCAAGTGGACGTTTGATGATTCCTCGTAGAAGTATTGATGATGTAAAAGAGGATATTCGTTCAACATCGCAATTCTACCTGCTTGAAAGTCTCCGTATTGAACAACTTTCCACTACACGTACAAAACTGGTAATCGAAGAAGATTATCTACAGTCATTGGTAACACGAGAAGTTATGACAGATGATTATGACAGTCATGATAAATTGCTTCCACATTATTCGTTTGTTTATAATTCAAGACTTAACATCGCAAACATTCAAAAAGAATTATATAACTTGTATAACACAGGAGCGATGATTACATATACCAACGGATATGTTGCTAATTTTGATGGAATGTCCCCTACTTATTTTGATGGAACAATGCCTGTTTCTGTATACTTCTATATCAAGCAGGATGGTCGGGACATAGTGGTCAATGGAGAATCTTATCAAGCGTCAATATTGGATCCGCCATTGCTGTTTTTGTTCTACCCTAATATAAACGCATACAAAGCAGTTATTGTGACGCATTATGGATTACCACAATATTATGAAGTGCCACTTGAACAGCACAAATTCCTTAACGGAGCTTTTTATTTTGCCGGTTGGGAAAATCCTCCGACAGGACTTAGTGATTATCCTACAGCAAGTCCCCGTGAACAGCGAATAATTGATTTACCGAACAAAATATACACATCGGAAATCAATAATCCATTTCACTTTCCGGTTCTCGGTATCAATACAATAGGTACTGGCACTATTCTTGGTATATCTTCAGCTGTAAAAGCTTTATCAGAGGGACAGTTCGGTCAGTTTCCACTTTATGCTTTTACATCAGAAGGTGTATGGGCCTTAGAAGTATCAAATACGGGATCATACTCAGCACGGCAACCTGTAACACGGGAGGTTTGTATAAATACGAACAGTATCACACAAATTGATAATGCAGTGCTGTTTGCCACCAATAGAGGTATTATGCTGATAAGTGGTTCTACTGTGCAGTGCATATCAGAAAGTTTAAATGCGGAAGATTTGTTTTCTATTTCTGATTTGCCAAGATCGGATAAACTTCTATCAGTTTATAATGGAAAAGCAAGCGAAAATGAACGAACGGCTCTTGACGATATTGCTATGATTCCGTTTTTTGATTTTCTTGCCGCTTGCCGGATGATATATGATTATACCAATCAGCATATCATTGTGTATAACCCGGCTGTACGCTATGCTTATGTGTTTTCGTTGAAGTCAAAGCTTTGGGGAATGATGCTGTCAGACATAGTGAACAATGTCAATTCGTATCCGGAAGCATTAGCAATGGCTGACGGAAACAGACTTGTGGATTTTTCTACATCATCTGCTGAAAACATAACGGCATTAGTGGTTACCCGCCCTTTCAAAATGGATGAGCCAGATGTGTTCAAGACGATAGATACCATCATTCAACGTGGATATTTTAAGTCGGGACATGTAGTACAAGTACTGTACGGTTCGAATGATTTGTTTAATTGGCATACTGTATGGAGCAGTACAGACAAATATATGCGTGGTTTCAGAGGAACACCGTACAAAGCATTTAGAATTGCACTCATTTGTACACTTGACAAATCCGAAAGCCTGTTAGGATTTAGTGTCCAGTTCAATCCCCGTATGCTCAACAGACTACGATAAATGAAACATATAGGTCAGTTATTTTTAAGGTTATCAGATTGTTTATAAGGAGAAAGAGCCGGTATGCGTGATGCACCCCGGCTCTTGTCTATTCTTAAAACGGTTTTAGTTTTCGTCTTATCTTGCCTTTTCGTGAAACAAGGGAAGTCTGTATCTTGATTCGGATATTTCGGGCTTTATCTTCCCAGTTGGCTTGGCTGCCTGGATTTGTTATGCTCATCCAGTCGGCAAGGACCTTGCAGACCATATATTCGTGTATCAGATGTTTCAGCAACTTCACGGTAGACAATGAAAATTCCACAGGCAAAACAAGGGTTATGAGGTATTCTTCCGGCACGGTCATAACATTATCAAGGGGTTCCTGCTTATCGGAAATTTCTTCTTTCGTATAAGGAAACAACATTTCCACGCATTCAGAATGTACGAGGTTAAGTATTCTCGTAACTCTGTCCACATTACCGTCCTGACCGATGTCGAATACTTGATGTCTGGCGTGTTCATCTTCCGCTTGCATAATGTCGCCCTCTACAAAAGAATAATTCTCCGCATCGTAAAGCAGTTCTTCCCTTTTAAACACAAGTGTTACCGCTTTTGTTTTAGACTGGCTGTTTTGACAATATACCATAGGCTTGAACATCAATTAATCATAAGTCGGTCTTTCCGGACGGCTGCGTTTGTAGAGTGCACGCTTCACGTTTTCAAGACTCACCCCGGAGTGTTGTATATACGCATTGGCATCTTCCGGACTGGTTATGGCAAACCACTCTCCAAGTGCCATATCTACAAGATATGAATGTATGCCATTTCCCAGTGCGTCCGCCGAAGCGTTGTTATAGTTAGACGGAAGCAAAAACTCCAATGAAAGTTTACCGTTATTATCTATCTCTTCATCCATCAGGTTATCGCTTGTTGTATTATCCTCATTGAGATACTCTCCAAGCAGACTTTTTAAAGAGGAAAAGGCATTGGCCAACGAACGACGTATCTGATAGCTGTTTTCATCGTCATCACTTGCTTGCATATTGGATGCGACTTGATAGCTCTTGCCGGCCGCTTCTCGTGCCTGTCCCGTCAAATACGCTTTGTTCTGAATATCATAGACAAGTTCTTTGACCTGTTGTGTCACGGTTAATGTTTTCTTATTTTCTGCCATAATATTTTGAATTAATGATTATTCGTATGTCGGGCGCATGGGCTTTCTTTTGAAAAATGCCTTACGCATTATATCCTCCATATAGGTAGCAGCTTCCGTTGCATATCCGGCAGCTTCTTCCTTATTGGTAAACGTGTACCACTTTGCAGTGACATTCATCACGAAGAATGAAAACAAGCTACGCTGCATACTTTCTTTTAGAGCTTCATCGAATGAATTCGACAGCCCCAACGAAAGCCTGTATTCACTGTCAGCTTCCGTTTCGTCAAGAAGCATTTTCTTTAAACTGTTGCATATGGTATTCTTACTCTCGCACCAAAAACGTTCAAGCATGCTTTTATCCTCATCCGTCGTAAATATACGATCGTAGGCAAGCTCATCATCCATTTTCGCACCGGTGTACGATGTGGTCTTTGCTACCTCTTCATATACTTTTTCCTTATTGACCGTTAATATAATATCTATCATAATCAGAAATCAAACAAATTATACGATAAACCTACACTAAGACATGGAGAAAATTGCGGCGTTTCTCTCAGTGTTATTCCATATCCTACCTGTAGACTGATACTGAACTTTTTCTTCTTGGGTTTGGGATAATTACCTGTTACGGTCATTATATCACGCCCGGCAAAAAGTATCAGGCTGTCAAGTTGTGGATGAAAGCCACTTACATAAGCCCGATATGTGTCTGTTTCATACATCTTCTGCGTAATGGGGATTTCAACCTCAACACTGTCTTTGTCTTTATTTGGAGGTTTAGTCGTATCTGCTACGTCCGGAGTCTGTTTCGTACTATCCGGTTTTGCAGTAGGAAGAATCTGCGTGATGTATTTAATAACGGTACTATCCTTGGGTACAGGCTTGTAATAGGGTATGGTATCGAAAACAGTTATTCTTGTGGTATCATTTATAGGTAACTTTTTATTCGATATGCAAAAACGCACATTAAAAAACAGTGATGTGAAAAATAATACCACAAACAATATTGCTACAATATCTTTAAACCATTTTACCATACTTCTGAATATATCTGGTTATTGCCTCTACATGGGTTTTAACAATAGCTTGTTTGCCTTCTTCGGAAAAAAGGTACAGGACATCATCCTTGTTATCCTGAAAAAAGTTTTCCGTAAGTACAGCCGGGCATTTTGTCTTACTCAAAATATAGAAGTTTTCTTCCCAGTCAGGATCGTCGTCAGAATTATCTTTGCGTATTCTTTGACTGATAAAGTTTTTTTCAGCTTCTTCATACAAGAAAGTTGCCAGTTTATCAGCCTTTGTCTTGCCTTTCGATGTATAAGCGCTCCATCCTCTTGCGTTCATCCATTCTGCACCGTTTCCGGCAGCATTGCAGTGGATAGAAACAAGAACTACATTGGCCGTTCCGTATCGTCCGCAAACTTCGTTTACACGCCTTGCACGTTCTGATAGTGGAACATCTACTGTTTCCCGAACAATGCGTTCGGCATCATAACCTCTTGCGGAAAGTTCATGTGCTATTCTATCTGCAATTTCACGTGCATAAGCATATTCACGCAACGAACCGTCAGGACTACGTTTTCCGGGAGTGTTTTCACCATGCCCGTTATCAATCAATATCTTCATACTTATTTATTTGGTTAATATTCACTTGGTGGGACGCGGTCTGCACAACCATGTTTATTGCATTTCCGGAATTCCAGTGCTTGATTCTGAACGGCAAGCTCGCTGTTCTTTTCGCTTAGCTCGCGGATAGCGTCACGATACTTGGTTATCTCGGCGTAAAGGTGGTCAATTTTGGCGTCCAGTTCGACAACTCGCTTTTCCTTCTTCTCGTACAATTCTTTCCATTCAGCAGCATAAGCTGTGATGTTATCTGCTTCGGTTTTTTCAGCCTCGGCATCTGCCTTTTTCTTTTTGCTTCTAAGCAATAACAAGGGCAATATAACTAATGTGATGAGCGAACCGACAACTTGGATAATCGTGCTTAGTTGTTCCATATTAAAGTTCCTTCTATTAGTTGTCCTATCATTGCTCCGGCTACTGTAAGACCAAAGTCAATCCAATCCCATCTACCGCCATGCACCTTGTCTTTATATTCCAAAGCACCTGCTGTCAAAACTCCGGCATACATTGCGGTAAACCAACCAAATGCAAAAATGCCGATAATCAGTCCTCCTATGAGGTGTTTCCACCTGTTACTCATTCCGAGCCATTCAATCAACTTTTTCATCGTTATTACTTTTTAAATTAAATACCGTCCAATCCACTTCATCCTTTTCTTTCCACCCTTCCTGAACAGTCTTTATCACATAGGCGCACGCTGCTTGGGAGAACGCAATAAAATCATCTGCATTCTCGAAAGTATGATAGATGGGCGTACCATCTTCCTGTTCATTGATTTTTAGAATAAGCGGATAAGGAATCTTTTCACTACGTTCTATAGCGGAAAAGTTTAATTGGTTTTCGGGTGAAAGATATACTGCTTTCCCGTTCCAGACAAAGCCGTTTATAATCTTTTCCTCCGTAGCCGTGTTTATAGCGGACACAACAAGTTCCTTGACTTCGGAAAGTGTGGGTTTATGGTCGAATGTATGCCGGTACTCCCAGCCATTCTCACTATTCTCATCATCTTTCCCGAAGCCATAAAACAGTATCCACTTGGAGCGTCCTGTACGTACAAGACAATCCTGCCGCTTCTTTGTGCCGTAAATCTTTTCCATTGCATGAATTTTGATTTACGACAAAAGTAGCGGATACCGAGCGGATTAGTATGTTATCTTTTTCCCGTCAGGTAAAATTGTATTTTCGTTTGCCTCCGTCAAACATTTCACATTTGAGAACTGTTTCAAATGGAAAGCCGTCCTCAATATCGCTGATTTGGTCAAGAATACCTTTCATCTCAACCGATGCAGTAAAGAACTTTCCCCATTCTTGAGTCCTGGGATTGCGGAACGATACCAGATAACGGTCTTCCCCCTCTTTGGTGTCTATTCCTGTTTCAAAATCATGTATCTCAATTGGAATATTTACGATGTCGCTCAAACGCATAACCTTGCCGGGAAAGCGTTTTTTTCCATCTGCTGGAGTGTACGTAACACCCATTTCGGAAAATTTCTTCATGTTGTTCTTGGTAAGTATATAAAATAAATGTTTGCAATCTGCATGGCAGGCCATACCCTTGAATGAACCGATTATTTGCTGTCTCCGTTTCCGTGATTTAATCTTGGAAAGTTTTCGGGCTGCATTTACTTTTGTCCGTTTTCGTAGCAATGTATAGTCGCCGTAGTTGACAAAGCCAAGGGCATCCATACCGGAGGATATGGGAGCCACTTTTTCGCTTGGTTTTATTGTCAGCCCTATTTGAGCTGCTTCATAGTGTAGTTTGTCCCGCAATTTCCACAAATCACGTTTACTCTCACCGAGAATAAAGATGTCATCACAAAAACGGAAGTAATGTTTTGCACCATATTCATCAATCATCCGGTGATCAATATCATTATGGTAAAGGTTTCCAAAGAATTGTGAGGAACGCAGTCCTTTGCTTATGCCATGCTTCCCGTTGGGATATAGTGCTTTGACAAAATTTTCAAGAATAGGCAATAAGACAGGGTCTCCGACATATCGCCTGATTGTGGAGATTAATATATCATGGTCAATACTGTCATAATATCCTTTATAATCGCTTTGATAATAATAGTGTATATTGGGGTTCTCTGCCAATGTATCCTGCACCTGATGGAACAGACCATGCGGTCCGCGTCCTTGTATGGATGCAGCCGTTGTTTCTATCAATAGGGGTGAAAGATGCTTTTCCAACGGCTCCATAATCGCATTGCTTCCAATACGCTCTATGACTGACGGGGCTTGCACAATTCTTACTTTCGGTCCGTCATCCACAGTAAACGACTTGAGGTTCTTTATATGGAATGTGCCGTTACCTATCTGTTCTTTCAGCGCATCAAGTATCTTATGCTTGTTTTTTACATAACGGGCCATTCTTGGTGAACATTCAATGCCATCTATTACAGCTATCTCTCTTTGCCGATTTCCGCTTCGGGTATCTGCACTTCTCAGATTTGCCATGACACGCTTGAATGACCTTTCCAAATTCTCATCGGATATAATCTCCGGTATGAGATTATATAACGGATAACAGACCGCAGTTGCAGCTACGGCCGGTTGGAATAAATCGTATATATCGCTGACCGCCTTCCGGTCTCGTGGGGAGTGGTCCAACCTCTCCCCACATGTGGTTAAAGATATGTTCCGGCTTTCCATTAATAAATATATATTATCATGCTGTTGCCGAGGCTCGAATCCCTCGGAGAATGGCGGTGGTAATCTCGTACCTGTGCAGGGTCTCCGATTAATTTAACCAACAGAATTTCAGACGCGCCCCGTAGTTCGTGTTCGAGTTCGATGAAGCGTTGTTCGCGTTCGCATAAGCGAGACCGCTGTTCGCATTCGAGTTGTTGCCGGACCGCAAAACACAACGGCGCGAGGGATTGTCCGCCTTTTATTTTTTTAAAGAGTTATGCTTCCTAAACCGGAAATACTCAAAGACGCCTTCATACCCATGGCCTTAAACACTCGCGCAATGGTGGAAAGGGTCAGATTACGTCCGCTTTCTATCTTGGATACTTGTGAACGCTGTACACCGATTTTTTGTGCCAATTCCTCTTGGGTCATGTTTTGGGATTTACGGGCTTTTTTTATGGCTTCCCCAATCAAAAATGATTGCAATTCAGCTTCATACTTATCCCTGTGCGGTGTACCGACCTCACCTATATGTTTATCCTTAACTTCATCAAGGGTATAAAATTTAATTGCTTCCATATACTTATTTTTTTGAGTTGAAATATAATATTCTGACGGCTTCCGCCTTGTTTATCTCTTTGCGTGGGGTCTTTTGTGTTTTCTTCACAAATCCATGCGTGGCAATGACCAACGTTTCCGCGTCGGTGTCCCAAAAAGCCAACAGACGATATTGAATACCTTTATACAGGGTGCGAAACTCCCAAATGTCAGTATCATCTAATTTCTTGAATAAATCTTTGTCCATATAACCATTGGCTACCTTATCTACATTATAGATAATTTTATCCTTAACGTCTTGGCGCAGAGTGTCAAGAAATGCATCGGCTTCACTCGACATTATTACTTTGAATCTCGTTTTCAATTCCATATCTTATATCATTCACAATGCAAATATAGTGAAAATGTTCTATATATGGAACGTTTTACAGACAAAAATACAACCACATAAAAATTAGTTTCAAAAATGTTTGAAAAAACAACAGCGTGAAATGAATCTGTACATACATACTCAGCATACTTTATCAAGCTGAAAAATTTAGCAAGGTCTATATCATATAATTCTATATCGCCAAAGCCAATATCAGAAGCACGTACTTTTCCTTCAACATGTGGCAGCGTAACTATTTTCAAGTTATTCTGCTTGGCAAACTCCTGCACTCTCTTTCTTTGAATTCGATTATCTCCTAAGAAATAGGCAAACAAATACTTTCCATCAACTTGCCGTTCAGCTGTAACCTTATTCCAGTCTTCTTGATCCAATAATAATGTTGGATCAACTACTACATCTACTGTTCGATCAAGCAGTGCTTCCAGATACACCTTAGCACTCTGTTCACGAACAGAAATCCATTTGTAATTCTTTAGACCATTTTGCATTGTTTCTCCATATGCTTCAGGAAACTCTGTTACCGTAATACTTGAAGCATACGAAAAACGTTTTTTTGACTCATCTAAAAATGTAAACAAATATGGGTTTTGCAATACGCCGGGTTTCCAAATCTGATCACTTCCGCTGACATACCAGTCGTATTTATTTCCAAGTTTTTCTTCTATCGTGTCCTCTGTGACAACTTCAGAATGACGAATCTTCTCTCTAGAGTTAGCAAATGCTTTCTTACGCATTATAAGCTTATCTGCAAGTTTCTCACCGTATCTTTTCTGTGCTTTTCGGTTTTCATTTCTATAATAAATTTTTTGTGGGAGGCATTCTAATTTTTCTAATAAGACATGACACATTCCGTCTTTTTGAATTTTCTCTTTTGTTCCAATAGGCCGCACCGGTGAACGTCTATATGAAATAAGTTCGGAATCCATTCCCAACTTACTGATATATTCATTCAACGCATACGCTTGCGCTATCCCACCATAATTATCGTTATTATAATATAAAGTAATTATTCCAACTTTTTCAGGTTTAGTTTCTTTTCTTTCAACAGTTTCCATCATAATCCCCTACTAAAATGTTATTACCATTTCCATCCTACTCAGCCAATTTTGCAATGCAGTTATTGAATCATGGTTATTAATTTCTTTCATATTTTCATCAGCCGCACCTACCCATTTTCTGCTGTTTTTACTGTACAATGCAGTAACTAGAACGATTCTTTATGCGTCTTTTTAGATTAAAGCAAATAATAAGAATTCATTTTAGGGGATAGCTACTCTGCATTAATAGATGATCAATATTAAGGAGCCACTATTATGTAAGACTCTCATAGTATTCTAAGAGATCATTATTATTTGACCTATCATACTTTGCATCTATTATCTTTTGCTTATACACACTTCGTTCCTCATAAACTGAATTATCCTTTACAATGATTTCAGCCCATTCAGCAGCAGTTTTTTTCAAAGAAATGTAATGCATTAAACGTGTTATCATAACGTCCTTAGGCACTACATCTGACGCATACACAGGAACACCACAAGCCTGCGCTTCGACAAATACAATTCCAAGTCCTTCATAGCGCGACGGCAAAATAAAGCAATCCATCATCGAATACACGCCTGCCATATCGTCCCTATTGCCAATAAACAGAATTTTAGAGCCTAACTTCTTAGATTTCGCATATTGTTTGATCCTAATTTCTAATTCTCCTGTTCCTGCCCAAACGAATTTTGCATTTTCCTTTCTTAACGCAATCTGTTCAAAAACGTCAATCAAAAAGTATGGGTTTTTTTGATATGTCTGTCGACATACAGTCCCATATACAAAATCATTTTCCTTGATTGATAATTCTTTTCTCAGCTCATTTCTTTTTTGTTCAGAATAATAAATTAAATTTGTATCAATGGTGTTTCTTATTACGTAAAATTTTCTATGTCCAAACATAGATTTTCCTGCCAAGTTAGAGCACGCCAAGTACCTATTGCAATTATGTACGCATTGTACATTATAAAACAATGTGAAGAGCAGTGAATGTAAATTATGAATATGAATCGGATTGTGACTGTGAAAAATTCTAATTGGGACATTACACTTTTTTGCAATCTGCGATGCAATTAAAGCATAATATCCTATTATATGAATATGTACTATACCATAATTTCCATTTTCTATAATTTTCTTTACAAAGTCATATGCCCTTTTTTTGTCAGGTTTTCCCGATCTGTCTTCCTCTATTCTGATACCACTTGTCTCGACTTCATCCTTGACATCTTCCTGCGGTAAAATATAAAAGTTTCCACCATTATTCAAAACTGTTTTAATATAGGGAGACCCCCAGTTATACATCGCGCAAAAATCTACTTCATACCCCGCCTTAATCAATTTATTATAATGGTTCATAATAACGCTTGTCACACCATTGCTTACGCGGAGATTACCAATTATAAATAGTATTTTTTTATTCAACTTGTTCATCATCTTCCTTTTATACACATCTCCATAATCCACTTGTTCTATTTCCAAAATGGAATGTATGGAACTGTTCCATAAAATTTATTTGCAAAAGAAATCGTCATCCATACAAAATACAAACCGTAGGAAAAATAAACTGCTGTTCTTATAACTTTCCTATTTGGCGTGTAAGTAATACGATCAATCGCATAAGGATACAAAAGAATTGTAAACGGAATAAAATAATACGAAAAACGATTGATGATGTTCATTTTAAAAATTAAAAGTCTGCAAACGGTTGCCATAAGTCCCATGTACAATAATAAATTTTCATTTTTTATTATACTGGATACCTCTCTTGTATCATCACAATAATATTCCTTTTTTTTCCAAATTAAGACGTATGCACCAATAAAAAAAGCTCCTGCTGTCAGCACCAATAGTGTAATCGTCTGCAAATTCATGTTTCCAACATTTTCTCCGGCCTTTTCCATATATGAAACATAACTACCATTATCATTTGAAATAAGATTTGCAACAAAAACAAATAGTTTAGAATACACTACATAGCATATCATCGTAATGACTCCGCTAAGAAGTATGTCTCTACGCCTAAATTGCATTTTGTCAAAAACTATCATCACAAGGCACAATATGGCAGAATCGTGGAATGTACTTGCAACTAATACAAACAGTGCAAACTTAATATAATCAGAAATTGAACGCTTACTTTTATCCAAGAAAATGTATCCAATTAACACAACAGAAACAGCAAGTGCTTGCCGTATAATATTCATATACATATAATATTGACAGCTAAAAATCACTAGCATTGTGCTGAGTATGACATCACTTGATTTTTTATAAATCAAGTATCCCATAGTTCCATATACGATTAGGCTTGTCACAAATATATAAAACTGCACATTAGAATTTATCATTGAAAGAAATTTACAATAATAACAATAGCCAATTTCATATGTTGAAAAGACTGAAAATTTAGGAATGTCCTTCCAGTTATAAAAAGCAATTTGCTCAAATCTTTTTGCATAATGACCGGCCAGGTCGATTCCGACGCTCGGTGCGCGAAGGCTTGCCACGAGAATCATTAATCCAAATGAAAAAATAAGAAAATCTCGTCTTCTCTTCATATTTTTATTTGCATGAATCCCTATACCGACCAATGCAATCATTAATGTGATAATGAAATATATCAGCACGCTTTTTCATCCCTCCTATTTCGAATTTTTAATTCTTATTCTGAGTTCCAAAGGTACCAGTGTTTGAATTTTTGATTTAATCCATTGCTTTTTGGATATTTTTTTCATCATCAACTGATCAACCGCCCTGTAACCGTTTTTTTCATAGCTATCAAAAACTTGTTCTCGTATAGCTGTATGCTTACTCGGTTCTTTCAACTGTCCATTTGATACTGCAATTTTATCAGGAGACGATTCAAACGCGTAAAGTTCTGGTTTAACTCCATCAAACAATTGAATACCTTTATTAGTGTTTGCCAACACACATGATATACCGCGCCAATTTTGATCTCTCCATTTTTTTTCATTTAACTTCTCAGGGTGCACTTTTTCAAATCCCCAAAAATCTCCTAATGTAATGTCACTGACCCGCGTCATGCAAGCAAACTGACAGCTATAACAGTTTTCCCTGTAAATCTCCCCTGTCAAGAAAAGCCGATAATAAGATGACATTTTATTATGAAGCCGCTTTCTCTTGTTTTTTTCTTTCCATGTTAGGAAAAAATCTTTCCAGCCTCTGGTTTTGTCACGAAACACAAAATTTTCGATCTTCTCAGAACTTAATGTTGCTACATAGTCCAAAAACATTTTCTGGCTCGGCACACCATGACAAATCAGATCAATCGTATAGAGATTATCATACTCTTTTTTCAGGTAATTTTTTAACCCTGCAATTTGGCACGGAGTACCTGAAAAAAGAACAGTCTTTCCTTGCTGCAGATCACTTTTTGCTAGTTTATAGCTATTTCCAATCTCACTCTGCACATATTTAGAACCCTGAATCTTCCAAAGTTCCCCAATTGCATCTACACGAGTGTGCTTCACATGACATTCTCGTGCAAAAGCAGCACCATAAACAACTCCACCTTGCTTCAAAATTTTTTCTGCACATACAGAAAAGACCCCACCAGAAGCTGTTTTTTTTATTAGGTCTTTACTTTTTGTAGCTGCCGCAAAGGCCACAAGAGGGGATGTTTTGGGCACCTCGTTTTGATATATACAAACCGATTTACATAAACCACAATTAATACATTTATCTTCATCAATGCTTGGATAGACAAAGCCTCTTCTATTCTCTTTCATTGTAATTGCCTGTTTAGGACAAACATTACAACAAGCTTCACATCCACAGCATTTGTCATCATTTATATATAAGTCCTTCATTTTCTTAATTTCTTTCACAATATTTTTTTATAAATGCGGTTGCCCTGTTGCGTTCTTTGCTAAGAACTTCATTTACGGATGTATAATCAATTTCTTTCAAATCATCCGCATTTTGGGGTTCCGCACGATTTTCCGTACCTGTCAATGTAAGAATACTATGAAGTCTCGCACTATATTTTCCAGGATAAAATGTGAAGAATTCCTTATTAAAATTTAATGAAAATGCTGTGCAATGGAATGAGTCTGTAATCACATAATCTGCGTAATAGATAAGTGATAGAAACTGTTCCACAGTAGGCATAAACACCATCTTACCTTTTGAGGCAAAATGAGTAACATAATAACTCATTCTGACGATTCTACAACCAGTTTTTCTTGCAAGATTTTGTGCAAAGTCTTCCATTCTTGGGCAACTATTTAAGCGATAAATAATTATATACTTTTCCTTTATCATTCTTGGAGCCACTAATGGTTTCCAATCTTTTTCATTCAAAACTAAAGTTGGATCTAAAATCTGTTCAACATTTTGACATCCCATATTCTGAAGAATTCGCATCGCCGAATCTTCACGAACAGAAATTGCATCATACTGTTCAACATAAGGTCGAGTTTCGTTCTCTTCATCCTTAGAAATAGTAGCTCTTCCAATGCTTACAGCATAACCGATTTTCTTTTTGCCTTTTGGAGCAAAATCTAAAAAGTATGCCGGTAAAACTCCACCATTATACTCAGCGTTCCAAGTTTGGTCACTGCCCGTGCAGTACACATCAGCTACTGGTGGATCATTTTTTAAATCATTGTAATCTTTGTATCTTCTGGTTAATTTGCAATACTTATTTAAAAAATCAATGCATACACGATTTCTTTTTGAAAATTCAAATTTCTTCAAACCAATATACAGCATCTTTTTAATGCCATGAAGATTTTTCTTTTCAAAGCCTTCTTCGATCATAGCACCATCTTCAGCATTTGGGCGAACATAGTCCACAATCTCTGCTTCATAACCCATCGCCTCAAACTTGGCTTGCGTTGCATAGGTTTGTAACACCGATCCATAATTTCTTATATAATGCAATGTAATAATATCTATCTTCATTGAAATGTTCTCCTTGCTCTTTTCCACCGAATTATAAATATTTTTTGTCACCGTCATTCAGGTTGTAAATAAAGCCAAATGTTCTTTCTCCCAATAAAAGTGCTATTATCTTTATTTTAGTTTTTAGTGCTACTTTTTTTGATGCCAATAGTTCACCTTTGTGCCTTCTAACATCTTCTACAATTTTTTGCTTGTAATCATCAAACTCTTCATTCTTTGCATTCAGGATATTTTGCAAACATTTAAGCTCCGAAGTAACTTTTCTCGCCAGTGCTTCTTGTTTAAGAGCTGGCCATTTTTTCACAATAAACTCCGTTTCCTCATCTGCAATGTCTACAAGGGATAAGCTACGTCGAGAACACTTTTGATGCATAATAGATTCTATATGCTGTACATAGAAATACATTGCAGCATTGCCCCAAGCCGCTTTATCAACCAAGGCCATCACGCGATAGGTCGTTGCATAGTCTTCATAGATTTTACCTTTAGGATATCGAACCGTTTTCCATAAATTTGCCGAATACAATTTTCCCCATGCAGAATGTCCAGAACCATGACCACACAACATTTTTTGAACTGCACGTTCACCTGTTATAATTTCATGAAATGTTTCGGGATCAGGGCTTGCATTCTCATCTTCACGGACACTTTTTTTCCCGCAAATAGCTATTTGTATATCTTCCTCTTGAGTTATTAAGCCATACAAATACTCAAAATATCCGGAATCAACATAGTCATCGCTATCAATGAACGTGACATATTTTCCTTGCATTCTATCGATGCCGTAGTTTCTGGCATCAGATAGTCCACCATTTTCTTTGTGGTATACCTTAATTCTACTATCCTTCTTGGCACAAGCATCACATATTTCAGGCGTTGAATCTTTAGCGCCGTCATCAATCAGGAGCACTTCAAAGTCTTTAAAAGACTGTCGAAGAATGCTGTCTATGCACTTTCCGATAAACTTTTCTACATTATAAGCCGGTACTATTACTGAAATAAGTGGCTTTTCCATTTTCTTGACTCCTTCAAATTAAACTTTAGTTCTCATCTCTATTCTCAATTTTTTTCACTACTTTCGCTGGTACACCCACCGCAACCGTATATGCTGGAATATCATGTGTTACAACTGCATTAGCACCGATTTGTGCATGGTCTCCAATATTAATATCTCCTAATAAAACGGCTCCTGCACCGATTAACACATTATCACCAATCTTAGGTGCTCCAGGCAGTCCATTTCGACCACCAATTACGACATTTGCCTGAATCCTGCAATTTGATCCAATCACACACTGTTCATGTAATATTACACCCGAACCTCCGTGAGGAAAGAGTGACCCCCCCCGATTTGACATGTGTACGGAATTGTCGCACCAAAAACAACTCTAATAAAAATTTTCAAAACTTTTGGCAATATGTGAAAATGGTGCAAATACAACCATCTCTCCGCAGCATAAATTTTCATTACACCCTTTCGCACTTTATTTATCCTCCAACCTCAATCTTACACTTCATAAAGCCGTATCCAATTATTTACAAATTCTGTTTTTCCGAATCCCATGTCGATTAGTCGCTTTGCGCATTCATTTCTCTGTAGGTAATTGCGATTCTTCTCAATTGTTTTTAATTCTTCCACCCATTCATCAGGCTTCTTTAATGGAATGCTCTTTACAAGCTTTAATCCCACTTCAACTTCTTTTGTAACATTCTCCGATATCAGGCATCTGCACCCTGCGGCTTGAGCCTCTATCATTGTGACCGGGAAACCCTCTCCTGGCAAAGATGGAAGAATAACGCAATCAAATGTTTTCATCAAAGAGGGAATATCCGAACGCCGTCCCATTAAAACAATGTTAGATTGATTTTGTGCCAGAGTTTTGATTTCCGGGAAATCAGGTCCATCACCAATCATGACAAATTTCAGCTTTGAACAATCTTCCATTTTTCTTGCCAATCCCAAGATGAATCTCTGGTTTTTCATTTCGCTCATTCTGGCTACATGCCCAATCAGAACATCATCTTCTTTTGCACCAATCTCTTGCTCCCTTTTTCTTATTTCCTGTGGTGTAACATCTAAATAAGGCGCGATATCAACCGCATTGTAAACAACCGTAAATTTGCTGTCTTTCCCATACATAAATGCTCCAGCATCCTTACTGCAGGCAACTTTAACAGTTGAATTTTTAATGTATAAATATCGAAATATCGGTGTGGCAATGATTTTTTTTATGATAGACGTTTTGCGCTGAATTGCTGTCACATGAGAATGACAGATTCTTTTCGGAATTCCAGCTTTTCTTGCTGCCGCTAATGCAACACCAGATTGCATTCCAGTATGAACGTGTATCGCATCATAGCTTACACCCATCTGCTTTAATGCTTTCAAAAAGCTTTTATAATAATTTATCAAGCCCAATTCACGGACATCTCCGTCCATGATATAAACTTTTGAACCGGCATCGCGAAGCTCTTTTACTATCTCTTCTTTTGCACCTTTATGCGTAATAAAGTCAAAATGGAATTTCGAGCAATCCATATTCTTCATTACATCTAGTACAACGGTTGTGTCTCCGCCCCTACCGATATGACCTATTACATGCAACACGTTATACATCGGTGGCACTCTCCTTTATATTTATTTGTTTACATATACACGCTTCCACACAGCAAGGAAAGCATATCTCACAAAACAATAACAGCTGAAAGGTAATGAAAGCTTTTCAATGTCTCTATATAAACTCCAAACGCCTTTTACAGCTTTAACTTTATTGCTGCTCAGAGAATTCTCAGCTCGTCGGTATTCTGCAAGAACCTCATCGATTCCATAGCATTTATATCCTGCTTTAAGCACTTGAAGCCATGTTGCCGCGTCTTGTCTCCGGCGAATATCAGGCATAACAAGATACTTTTTATCGATGATACTCGTGTCGGCCATAATGCCGACCGTCTGAAGTAAATTATTGGTCAAAAACCCAACATAATCAACTGAAGGCAACATGTGTACTTCCTTATTCAATGCACGACCTTCATCGTCAATCACCTCATATGAGGCGCAAGAAAACCCACAATGGTTAGCCTTCATAAATTCAACCTGCTTTTCAAGTTTTGTGGGTTTCCAAATATCATCCGCATCCAAATAAGCAATGTATCGACCTGTCGCTTCACAAAGCGAGCGATTTCTCGCCTTCGCCGCACCACCATTTACTTCCTGTCTGATAATTCTTACTCTTGGATCTTCTTTGGAAATTTTTTCAACGATCTCGACTGTTCTGTCAGTTGAGCAATCGTCGACAACTATCATTTCCCAATTCATGTATGTCTGTTTCTGAACAGACTCGATTGTTTTTTCTATATATTTTTCACTATTCCATGATGGAGTAATGATTGATACTTTATCCTGCATGTTTTTCTCCACACCCAAATTAATCTCTCTGGAAAATATCTCTCGTGTAAACTTTCTCTTTCACATCATCCAGGCACTTGTCATAACGGTTTGCGATGATGGCATGGCTCATTTCCTTAAACTTTGCCAAGTCATTTACCACCACCGAGCCGAAGAAAGTTTCTCCATCCTTCAAAGTCGGCTCATAAATAATGACCGTTGCTCCCTTTGCCTTCACACGCTTCATAACGCCTTGAATAGAACTTTGACGGAAGTTGTCCGAGTTAGACTTCATGGTCAAGCGGTAAACGCCAATTGTGACGGATTTCTCCTTGTCCTCATCGAACTCATTCTCTGCATCATATCCATAGTAGCCCGCCAGCTTCAGAACGCGGTCTGCAATAAAGTCCTTACGAGTACGATTAGATTCTACGATTGCTTCGATCAGATTTTCCGGCACATCGGCGTAGTTGGCCAGCAGCTGCTTGGTGTCTTTCGGCAGGCAGTAACCGCCATAGCCAAAGGACGGATTATTGTAGTGGCTGCCGATACGAGGATCAAGGCAAACGCCATCGATGATCTGCTGGGTGTTCAGCCCCTTGCTTTCTGCGTAGGTATCCAGTTCATTGAAATAAGCCACGCGCAAAGCCAAATAGGTGTTAGCAAACAGCTTGACCGCCTCGGCCTCAGTGAAGCCCATGAACAGTGTGTCAATGTTCTCCTTGATTGCACCTTCCTGGAGCAGACCAGCAAACTCATGTGCGGCTTTCACCAGACGTTCATCGTTCAGGTCAGTACCAACGATGATACGGGAAGGATACAGGTTATCGTAAAGGGCTTTAGATTCACGCAGGAACTCCGGGCTGAAGATAATATTCTTGGTATTGAACTTCTTACGCACAGAAGCGGTATATCCAACAGGGATAGTAGATTTGATGACCATAATGGCATTCGGATTATATTCCATAACCAGCTTAATCACAGCCTCAACCGCAGAAGTATCAAAGTGCTGGGTCTTGCTATCATAGTTGGTAGGAGCCGCGATTACAACAAAATCCGCATCCGAGTATGCAACCTTTGCATCCAGCGTTGCGGTCAAATTCAAGTCTTTTTCTGCCAAGTATTTTTCAATATAATCATCCTGAATCGGAGATTTCTTGTTGTTGATCATATCGACCTTAGCCTGCACAATATCGACTGCAACTACCTGATGATGCTGGCTCAGAAGCACTCCCAGCGAAAGTCCGACGTATCCCGTGCCGGCCACAGCGATTTTATAATTTTTCATAGTTCTGTTCTCCCTCACTAATTTTTCATTTGATAAAACAGCAAACAAGCCCACGGCGGATCACTCAATGGCAATCCACCGTAGGCTCGATTCGTTCTCCTTAATTTTTTACTTGCTGCTCATTTTGTGGGTCAAAACAGAGCTGCACCAAAGCCTCCCACTTATAACCTCTGGATTTCAGCTTCTCCGCAGCCTGTCAGCAAATAAATACTTTTGTTGAACGA
>ENA-OOZA01000279-OOZA01000279.1-human-gut-metagenome-genome-assembly--contig:-NODE-279-length-29598-cov-3.532106_pt1 | contig 29598 bp, 30 predicted proteins | sample MGYA00241703_ERZ501378 | MGnify/ENA primary metagenome ERZ501378 (study PRJEB25962, sample SAMEA2042916) | human gut metagenome | biome: human gut; feature: human-associated habitat; material: faeces...
GAGGCTCGTTCTGCCAGTCTTTCGGAAAACCCATAGCGAGTGTGTCCACATTAGTATATTCTGCCAACAAATCCTTCAGTCTTACCGAAAAAATATTTTGCGGGTTTATCACGTTGAGCATATACTGAAGATAAAAAGCAAAAGTCCCACCCTGGTTCGCTGTTCTTCGGGAAGCGTGGTGGGAACTGTTGCTGCAAAAATACGAAGTTATTTCCAAAGCTACAAATCCACAACCAGATATTTCGCTCCAATACATCAATCTCATGGGTTTCAAGCACAGAGACATCACAAAACAGAAGGTTTTCGCCAGAACCGAGGAAATATATGCGACACGCGGTTTTGAAGAGAGTTGCAAATGCATCAGATTGCAGAACCAGCCTAAGACTCTCAGTTGGTTCGCAAGGAACGAAGACGAAACACCTCATAAAAAAGCACGGATTGGCCTGGCATCTGCGCCAGCGGCAATCCGTGCTTTTCATTGCCGTGACCAAAGATTTGCAGAAATATCTTTTGGCCGCCTGACAAAAATTGCTACTTTTGCCATATAACAAATAAAAACAACAGATGCAACTCATATTACTATCAGGAGGATCGGGCAAAAGACTGTGGCCGCTCAACAACGACGGACGCAGCAAACAGTTTCTTCCCCTGCTCGCGTCACCAACGGGAGGGACGGAGTCGATGCTGCAACGACTGGTGCGGCAGATTCGCGAAAATCTCCAGACGAAGGACATCACCGTGGCCACCAACACCGCCCAGCGCGACAACATCATCAACCAACTGGGCAACGCCATCAACATCGTCACCGAAACGGAACGTCGTGGCACGTTTCCCGCCATTGCGCTCGCCTCGAGTTTCCTGGCCAAGGAAAAGGGATGTGGCAGAGACGAGGTGGTCGTCGTTATGCCCTGCGATGTCTACACGGAAAACAGCTACTTCGCCGCCATCGAGAGGTTGGCGAAAGCGGTGGAAGCGAACAAGGCCGACCTCATCCTCATGGGGGTGAAACCGAGAAACGCCAGCGACAAATTCGGATATATCCTGCCGAAAGAAAACGTGGTGGCAGGCAGCGAAGTGCAGGATGTGGAGTTGTTCTTCGAAAAACCCGACACGGAGACAGCGCGCCGCCTTCTCAGGATGGGAGCTTGCTGGAACGCTGGTGTCTTTGCCTTCCGGCTGGGCTACATGACAGACATCGTCGCGAGATACGCACAAGGCGAGACCTATGGTGACATCTGCAAGGCGTTTGGCGCATTCCCCAAAATCAGTTTCGACTATGAAGTGGTGGAGCGCGAGAAATCCCTGGTCATGGTGCCGTTTTACGGCGAATGGAAAGACCTCGGCACGTGGAGCACGCTCTGCGACGTGCTCCCGAGCACGCACATCGGCAACGTGAAGATGGGCGAACACAACGAGAACACCCACGTGGTGAACGAACTGGGCATTCCCGTTTTCTGCGACGGACTGCGCGACATCATAATTGCCGCCTCGCCCGACGGCATTCTCGTGTGTGAGAAAACGGCATCGAAAAACATCAAGAATGCCGTTCGCGAACTGTCAACGCGCCCCATGTATGAAGAACGCCGCTGGGGCACTTACCGCGTGCTCGACTGCGTGACCTACCCCGACGGATTGCAATCGCTCACGAAGAGCATCACGCTGAAAGCGGGGAAGAACATCAGCTACCAGATCCACCACCACCGCGCAGAAGTGTGGACCATCGTTGACGGCGAAGGCAACAAGGAAGATATTCAGGCAAGAATTGCACAGATTAAGGCTCAGCTTGAAGAGACAACATCTGATTTTGATAAAGAAAAACTTCAGGAAAGACTTGCAAAACTTTCTGGCGGTGTTGCTGTTATCCGTGTCGGTGCAGCTACAGAAACAGAAATGAAAGAGAATAAGTTAAGACTTGAAGATGCTCTTGCAGCTACAAAGGCAGCAGTTGAAGAAGGTGTTATCTCAGGTGGTGGTTCAGCATATATCCATGCATCTAAGGAAGTTGAAAAACTTACTAAGACACTTTCTGGCGATGAAAAGACTGGTGCTGAGATTATTCTCAAGGCTCTTGAAGCTCCACTCTTCCATATTGCAGCTAATGCCGGTCTTGAAGGTGCGGTTATTATCAACAACGTAAGAGAATCAGAAGTGGGTACAGGTTTTGATGCGTTAAATGAAACATATGTAAATATGATTGATGCAGGTATCCTTGACCCTGCAAAGGTTACAAGAAGTGCATTACAGAATGCTACAAGTGTTGCATCTACACTTCTTACAACAGAATCAGTTGTTGCAACTATTAAAGAAGATACTCCAGCAATGCCAGCAGGTGGTGCCGGAATGGGAATGATGTAAAATATGTATAATGTTTCAACAGAGCAGATAATAAAGGTAAAAGCACCTAAGAATGCACTTATCTTTAAAATAATAATGATAATAGCATGTATTCTTGCGGTTACAACAATTCCACAGACACATGCATTCGGTCTTCTGTTATTTGTTGTACTTGTAGTGTTTACTGTTTTTGTATTCAGATATTACAATGCGGAATATGAGTATTCACTTGTTGACGGAGAACTTACAGTAGACAGGATTATGGCAAGAACAAGAAGAAAAAGATGTGGTGTCTACGATTTAAGTAAAGCCGAGCTTGTTGCAAAGACAGGAAGCCAGGATGCTTTGAGAATGGAACACAGACAGTTAAGAACACATGATTATACTTCCAATGAAGGGAATGAAGCTGTTGTCATTTATACATTTAATGTAAATAATGAGATGGAGAGACTACTCATAGAACCGTCAGAGTCAATGCTTGAAGCGGTAAAAGAAACAGTCCCTAAGCAGTCATATAAGGTTGACTGATAAAATATACAATGTTTTTTAATACAATAGCAAATGGAAAGATGAGAAAAAATTTCTTGACTTTCTATTTGCTATTTGTTATATTGTCTGATAATATTATAGCAAGGGCGGACGAAGATGTACGCCGAAAGAGATATCCGAAACGAATAAGTATTCGGATATTTTTGCAACATAAAGATAATATAAAAGAAAGCGAGGATAAAGATTACAATGGGTAAAATTATTGGCGAAGGAATTACATTTGATGATGTGTTATTAGTACCACAGTATTCAGAAGTAACACCTAACATGATTGACTTATCAACACAGCTTACAAAGAATATTAAGCTTAACATTCCGCTTATGAGTGCGGGAATGGATACAGTAACAGAACATAGAATGGCAATTGCTATGGCAAGACAGGGCGGTATCGGTATTATTCATAAAAATATGTCTATCGAGCAGCAGGCAGAAGAGGTTGATAAGGTTAAGCGTTCAGAAAACGGTGTAATCACAGACCCATTTTATCTTCATCCTGATAATACACTTGCGGATGCAAATGACCTTATGGGTAAGTTCAGGATTTCAGGCGTTCCTATTACAGATGATAACGGTAAGCTTGTTGGTATCATCACAAACAGAGACTTAAAATTTGAAGAAAATTTCGACCGTCCAATCAGTGAATGTATGACAAGTGAGAATCTTATTACTGCACCAGTTGGAATTACACTTGATGAAGCAAAGAAGATTCTTGCAAAGGCAAGAAAAGAAAAGCTTCCTATTGTTGATAATGATTTCAAATTAAGAGGTCTTATCACAATTAAGGATATTGAAAAGCAGATTAAGTATCCGGCATCAGCACATGATTCACAGGGCAGACTTCTTGCAGGTGCTGCAGTGGGCATAACATCTAATGTTATGGATAGAGTACAGGCTCTTGTTGATGCAAAGGTTGACTGTATTGTTATTGACTCAGCACATGGTCATTCAAAGAATATTATTACAACATTAAAGAATATTAAGTCAGCATTCCCTGATTTACAGGTTATTGCCGGTAATATTGCAACAGGAGCAGCTGCAAAAGCTCTCTGTGAGGCTGGCGTAGATGCTGTCAAAGTTGGTATCGGACCTGGTTCTATCTGTACAACAAGAGTTGTAGCGGGTATTGGTGTGCCTCAGGTTACAGCTGTTATGAGTGCATATGAAGAAGCTAAGAAGTATGGAATTCCTGTTATCGCTGATGGTGGTATCAAGTATTCAGGTGATATTGTTAAGGCTATTGCAGCCGGTGGTAATGTATGTATGCTCGGAAGTCTTCTTGCAGGATGTGATGAAGCACCTGGTACATTTGAGTTGTTCCAGGGAAGAAAATACAAAGTATACAGAGGCATGGGTTCTATCGCAGCTATGGAAAACGGAAGCAAAGACAGATATTTCCAGACAGGTGCAAAGAAGCTGGTTCCGGAAGGCGTTGAAGGACGAGTTGCATATAAGGGACTTGTTGAAGATACAATATTCCAGCTTATGGGTGGCCTCCGTTCAGGTATGGGCTATTGTGGAGCACCTACAATTCCTGTACTTCAGGAGACTGGTCAGTTTATTAAGATGTCATCAGCAGCATTAAGAGAGAGTCATCCACATGATATTCATATCACAAAGGAAGCTCCTAACTACAGTGTTGAAGATAAATAAATTAATAATTATTGTGTAATTGTGAAAAAGAGGGTTCAATTTGAACTCTCTTTTTCTTGATTTTTTTACTATTTAGGGTATACTTATTATGTTATATTGATTTTTCAATGGAGTCGTGAAAAAGAAAAGACTAGAAACCTGGAGGGGTCCTATGGGAGATATTTTACTAAGCAGTTATATAGCAAAGAACCGCAACGGTGCTAATTTTACCGATGCGGAATTAAAAGCATTAAAAGAGGGCAATCTTGACAATATGGTATCGATATTTGTGCCTATGAAAAACGACAAATATGTCCAGCAGTTACAGTGCGTTTTAAAGAGCATGAGATACTATATGGGAGAAGATGTAAGTCTTTTGCAGGTTAATCTTGAAGATAATCATCGTGAGCACTTTGTCGGATGCCAGATGATGGATGGCGATGAAGAAGTATTTTTTGCAATAGGCGGAAGCGATGACGCACTTATAAAGGTTGCATCAAGATTTGCACAAGTTGATTTTGATGAATTTGATTCGGATGCATATGATGCAATATGTGAGTTTATCAATTGTACTAACGGAATGTTCGCAACAAAGCTGAGTGACCAGGAAATTGAGGTGATATTAAGACCGCCTGTATTTTATGGTGATGCCAGCATATCCGGTGATAATGGATTTTATGTTGTGACAATGGAAATTGACGGAACTGAGTTTAATGTGATTATGTCAGTATCTGACAAGGTACGTTTAAAAACTATAAAAACTAATTGTGTTTAATGCAGAGGGAGATTTGTTATGGCAAAGATATTAATTGTAGATGATTCAAAGACATCAAGAAGATTTTTAAGAAATATGCTTGAAAAGGCTGGACATGAAATTGTATATGAAGCAGTTAATGGAAGAGAAGGCGTTGATAAATACAAAGAATTACATCCTGATATAGTCACTATGGATATAACAATGCCGGTTCTTGACGGAATAGATGCAGTTAGCGAGATTATGGATTATGATAAAGAGGCTAAAGTTATCATGGTCACAGCTGCAGGACAGAAAAACAATATGGTTGAAGCATTAAAGAAAGGTGCATCAGACTTTATTCAGAAACCATTCGAGAGTGATGTTATTCTTGAAGTGGTTCAGAAAGTATTAGAAGAATAGGGATAAGTATGTATAATTATAAACTGGTAATACAATATGATGGAACAAGATACGACGGATGGCAGCGTATGGGAAAGGATGAGTCCATCAATACGATTGAATATAAGATTGCTGAGATATTAAGAAAGATGACGGGTGAGGAAATCCAGATATTTTGCGGATGCAGGACAGAAAAAGGTGTCCATGCAAGAGGTCAGGTTATCAATTTCAAGCTTGATGAGCAAAAGAAACCTTATGAAGTGAAAAATTATCTCAACAGATATCTTCCAAGGGATATTGCTGTTATATCAGCAGAGGTTGTGCCGGAAAGATTTCACAGTCAGCTTAATGCAAAAGGAAAGGTATATGTATACCAGCTTGACACAGGTGATGTGGCTGATGTATTTGAGAGAAGATACAGATATAATACATTTGAGAAACCTGATTTTAAAGCAATGAGAAAAGCTGCCGGGTATTTTGCCGGCGAGCATGATTTTAAAGCGTTTACAACTGCTAAGAAGAGCAAATCAACTGTACGTACAATTAATTCAATTGATATAGTGGAAAATGGCGATAAAGTAAAGATAATAATATCTGCCAATGATTTTTTACATAATATGGCACGATATATGATTGGTATGCTGCTCGATGTTGGCAATGGATTAAAGAAGCCTGAAGCAGTAAGAGATATTATGGATGGCAAAGATGTACAGATGTCACTTCCGGCAGAAAGTTACGCACTTTTTCTTGAAAAAATCATATACCAGGAGGCATAATTATATATGAAAACAATTATAGAACATATTGGTGAGGTTGTCAGCAAAGCATTTGAGGAATGTGGATATGATGCATCATATGCAAAGATTACAATATCCAACAGACCTGATTTATGCGAATATCAGTGCAATGGTGCGATGGCGGCAGCAAAAGCATACAAGAAAGCACCATTTATGATTGCAGATGAGGTAGTAGAAAAATTATCAGGCAGCTCAATGTTTGAAAAGATTGAGAGTGTAAAGCCTGGATTTATTAATATCAATATATCAGCTGGATATCTTGCTGATTTTGTGAACAGCATGTCTGAAAAAGAAAAATTCGGATATGAGCCAGAAGTGACAAATAAGACTGTAATAGTTGATTACGGTGGAGCTAATGCGGCGAAACCTCTTCATGTTGGACATCTTCGTTCGGCAGTAATCGGCGAGAGTGTTAAAAGAATCCAGAAATATGCAGGCAATAATGTAATTGGAGATGTACATCTTGGAGACTGGGGTCTTCAGATGGGACTTATTATAGAAGAGTTAAGGGACAGAAAGCCTGAACTTCCGTATTTTGATGAGAATTACACAGGTGAATACCCGGCTGAACCACCATTCACAATATCAGAACTTGAAGAAATATATCCGACAGCAAGTGCAAAGTCAAAAGATGATGAAGCATTTCTTGCAAGAGCCCATGAAGCAACATTGAAACTTCAGAGTGGCGATAAAGCATGTACTGCTATATGGCATCATATAATGAATGTATCAAAGGCTGATTTGAAGAAAAATTATGATAATCTTAATGTTCATTTTGACCTTTGGAAAGGTGAAAGTGATGCACAGCCATACATTCCTGATATGATACAGTCAATGATAGACAGTGGACTTGCATATGAAAGCCAGGGAGCGACAGTTGTTGACATACAGGAAGACACAGATACGAAGGAACTTCCTCCATGTATCATAAGAAAGTCAGATGGTGCAGCACTTTATGCGACATCGGACCTTGCTACACTTGTAGAAAGAGAAAAAATGTATCATCCTGATTCATATATTTACCTTGCAGACAAACGTCAGGAACTTCATTTTACACAGGTGTTCAGAGTTGCGAAAAAGGCCGGAATTGTAAAGCCTGACGCTGATATGACATTTCTGGGCTTCGGCACAATGAACGGAAACGATGGAAAGCCGTTTAAGACACGTTCTGGTGGCGTTATGAGACTTGAAAATCTTATAGCAGATATTCAGGATGCTGTTTATGGAAAAATAACTGAAAACAGGACAATGGATCAAGCAGAAGCCAGAGATACTGCACGTATAGTCGGACTTGCAGCATTAAAGTATGGTGATCTTTCTAATCAGGCTTCAAAAGATTATGTGTTTGATGTTGAAAGATTTACTTCATTTGAGGGAAATACAGGTCCATATATTCTTTATACAATAGTAAGAATTAAATCAATTCTTGCAAAATATGCAGCAGAGGGCGGTAAGACAGACAATCTTAAATTGCTTCCACCGGTGAGTGCTTCTGAGAAGAATCTTGAATTGGCACTTGTAAAATATCTTGATGTGATGGAAGCAGCATATATGGATAAAGCACCTCATAAAATCTGTCAGTATATTTATGAGATTTCAAATGTTTTTAATGGATTTTATCATGATACAAAGATACTTGCGGAGCAGGATAAAGAAAGAAAAGAAAGCTATATATCATTGATTTCACTTACGAAGGATATTCTTTTAAGCTGTATAGATTTGCTTGGAATAGAATGTCCTGAGAGGATGTAAAAAGGAGGAATAAACCGGGGCACAACCTTGGATTTATGTTTAGATATGAAATTATTATCATTTGCCATTCCATGCTATAATTCAGCGGATTATATGGAAAAATGTATTAAGTCAGTTCTTATTGGCGGTGAGGATGTAGAAGTTATAATTGTTGATGATGGTTCGACAAAGGATGATACTGCAGAAATAGCAGACAGATATGCCAAGATGTATCCTACTATAGTAAAAGCTGTTCATCAGGAAAATGGCGGACATGGACAGGCTGTGAATACAGGACTTGCACATGCCACAGGAAAGTTTTTTAAGGTGGTTGACAGCGATGACTGGGTAGATGCCAGAAGTTACAAAAAGATTCTTACAACTTTAAAAAGCTTTGTAGAAGGCGAAGAACCGGATATGGTTATTGCCAATTATGTATATGATAAAGTTGGTGCTAAGAGAAAAAAGGTGATTCATTATGATAATGTATTTCCTGTTGAGCAGATGTTTGGCTGGGATGATATAGGTAAGTTTAAAATAGACCAGTACATACTCATGCATTCTGTTATATACAGGACACAGCTTTTAAAAGATTGTGCGTTACAGCTTCCTAAGCATACGTTTTATGTTGATAACATATTTGTATTTGAACCGCTTCCATATGTTAAGAAAATGTACTATATGAATGTTAATTTCTACAGATATTTTATTGGAAGGGAAGACCAGTCAGTTAATGAAACAGTTATGATTTCAAGAATAGACCAGCAGATACGTGTCACAAAGCGTATGATTGATTCATTTATTAAAAGCGGCGTACAGAATAAAAAATGCAGGATGTATATGCGTAATTATTTGAGGATAATGATGGAAGTATCATCAATATTCCTTATATTATCAGGCACAAAAGAAAATTTTGAAAAGAAAGAAGAACTTTGGAATTATGCAAAGAAAAGTGATGCAAAGCTGTATCGTTCACTTAGATACAGTGTGCTTGGCAATTCTGTAAATATTCCGGGAAAGAGCGGAAGATGGCTTTCAAGAATGGGATATAAAGTTATGAATAAGCTTATTGGATTTAATTAGAATTTTATAATGGGAGATGTATAAAATATGATTCTTGATTTATTTAAACTTGATGGTAAAGTTGCTGTTGTTACAGGTGCCAATACAGGACTTGGACAGGGAATGGCGATTGCTCTTGCACAGGCTGGTGCAAAAGTTGTTCTTGTGGGAAGAAGAAATTGCGATGAAACCCAGGCAAAAATTGACGAATTTGGAGGACAGTCAGCACAGGTGCTTGCTGATTTATCATTGACAGAGAGTGTTGACCAAGTTCTTTCAGGTGCACTTGATGCATTTGGACGAGTTGATATTCTTGTTAATAATGCGGGAATAATAAAAAGATGTGATGCGATTGATGTGCCAAAGCAAGACTGGGATTCAGTGATTAATATCAATCTTAATATGGTATTTTTACTTTGTCAGGCATTTGCAAAGCAATATGTAAAACAGGGTGATGGTGGTAAGATTATCAATGTATGCTCAATGCTTTCATTTCAGGGTGGAATACGAGTTCCGGCATATACTGCAAGTAAGAGTGCGGTTATGGGACTTACAAAAGCACTCGCAAATGAATGGGCATCAAAAGGAATTCAGGTAAATGCGATAGCACCTGGATATATGGCAACTAATAATACATCACAGCTTAGAAGTGATACAGACAGAAGCGAGGCTATTCTTGACAGAATACCGGCAGGACGCTGGGGAACACCTGAAGATATGCAGGGAGCAGCAGTATTTCTTGCATCAAAAGCCTCTGACTATGTTAATGGTTACACAGTTGCTGTTGACGGCGGCTGGCTTGCAAGATAAATATAAAAACGGATTCATGCATGTATAAAGCATGAATCCGTTTTTTTGCATGTTTCAATAAAACATGTCTTCAATATAATTTTAAAATAAAACTTTGCATTTATTCATATCAACATGGCTTTTTATAAAATCAGAGGCTGCATTACGCTGGCTTTCAGGAATGTCAGCTTCACGAAGCATAACAGTCATTTTTGAATTTTCAAAAAGCATATAGTAACCGAATTTTTTATATATAGTAGTAAATGAATCCCATTCATAGTTGAGTGTCTTGCCATAGTCAGGAATTTCAGCGAGAATTCCCGAATCCATAAGTGTAATTGTACATGGAGCACTCTCAGAAGCCTCGCGGTTTTTTAAGTGATAATTAACACTGCTTTTGAATTGGAAGAAAAATATATAAATCGGGTATGCCCAGCATGCCGCATATATAACTGCCAGGTACGTATTGAGAAATCCCAGTACAATAAGAACAATTGTTATGGCGGCAGGTGTCCATGTTAAAATAGTCTCGACAGGATTTCTTACAAATCTGTTCCAGAAAACAATTTTTTTGTATTCATCACCGCTTGCTTTAAGTGTAGTCTTATATTTTATATAATCCATGAAAAAACCATCCTTTAATAAATGAAATGTAATATATAACGCCAATAAAAACGCACTTTGATATAATAACATTATATTTAATTTTATACAAGGTGTTTGCAAAGATGATAAAATAATATATAATAAGATACAGAAACCATAGTTGGTGACATTGGTTGCTTACATAATTTAAAAAAGAAGGTTTGAGTGTAGTATAGTGGATAATTATATTATGAAGGATGAAGTGATGACAAATATAGTTTCATTGCTTGAATCTGATGAGACATTTGCAGAGATTGTTGAAAAAATACTCAGAGAAGCAGAGAGATATCTTTGTACTTCACATGCGGCAGTGCTTCAGGTAAGCACAGATGGTAAACTGATTAATACAGTTATAAGTTATGCCAGTGAAGGCGAACTGCCTCTTAAAATAAACAATATACCAAAATCAAAGTTTTTGATAGGCAGTGATGAGTTAAAATGTTGTACAACAGGCAGATGTAGTGAAGAAGAAAAATATGCACTTGAGGCATTCGGAGTAAGGTCAAGCGTAGTAGTACCTATATTTATCAATGATTCGTGTGCCATGTATTTTGCTGTATTTGATGTCCGTAATGAGCTTTGCTTCGATAAAGTGAGAATGCAGTTTATCAGGGATGTATCAAGGATAATACAGAGCATAGCACAAAAGAAGGTTACTAATAATTCGTTATTGTCATCTTACGAAGTATTAAGGGATATTTTGAGCAGTATCGGCTCCGGAATAATGGTCTTTGATAAGCACGGCGATGAGATTTATTTTGAAAATGACGTGGCAAGAAAGACTGATGAAGTAAGACGTACAATACAAAAGTGCGTAAAAGAAAGAGTTATAAGACAGGATAATGCCAAGAAGCCGGAAAACGATGAAGAGACAGAGACAGAAAGACCGATAGAACATTATGATCCGGAATCAGGTCTGTGGTTTGAAATTAAGTTTTCTGACCTGACATGGATAGACGGAAGTGCTGTTATTGTATGCACAGCTGTTGATATAACGCAGAAAAAGAAGAATCAGCAGAAGATAGAATATCAGGCAAATAATGATTTTCTCACAGGACTTTATAACAGAATGAAGTGTGAACTTGACCTGAGAAATATTATCCGTGATGCAGTATGTTCCAATCAGAAAGGTGCATTAATGTTTATTGACCTTGATGATTTTAAACATATCAATGACGGGTTGGGACACCAGTATGGCGATTTGTTATTACAGCAGATAGCAGCCGGATTGCAGGGGAATCCGGGGCTTCGTGGACACTGTTACAGAATGGGCGGAGATGAATTTGTTGTAATAGTAAAGCCTGAACAGTTTATCGGAATTTCCAAAATCATAAAAAATGTCGTTGCATTATTTAACAGGCCATGGTATCTGAGAGGAACGGAATATTTCTGTACAATGAGCATGGGTGTTGCAACATTTCCTGATAACAGCGATGACGTGCATGAAATAGTTAAAATGGCAGATATGGCAATGTATGATGCCAAGAGAAGCGGAAAGAACAGATATAATTTCTATGACGGAAGCAAGAATCACAATACGGTCCAGAGACTTGATATAGAAAATAATATGAGGCAGGCGGTTGCGTCACAGATTCATGAATTTGTAGTATTTTACCAGCCGGTTGTTGATACTGTTACCAAAAAATGTATGTCATGTGAGGCACTTGTACGATGGGACAGTAAAGCACTCGGATTTATGGGACCAGGGGATTTTATACCGCTTGCTGAATACCTCGGACTTATAACAGATATAGGAGATTATGTGCTGGAAGAAGCGTGCAGGCAGTGTAAGATATGGAATGACAAAGGATACAAGGATTTTCATATTAATGTCAATCTGTCCGTAGTACAGCTACTTCAGCAGAATGTTGTTGAGAATGTCGGCCGTATATTAAGCAGGACAGGTGTTAATCCGAGAAATATAGTTCTTGAGATAACAGAGTCATTTGCAATAAATGATATGGAAAGAGTCCTTAAAATTATTTCCGGTTTAAAGGCGCTCGGTCCAAGAATTGCACTTGATGATTTCGGAACAGGATATTCATCGCTTAATTATATAAAACAGCTTCCGCTCAATATTATAAAAGTGGATAAAACATTTATTGATGATATAGTTGAAGATGAATATGCACAGGCTTTTGTAAAGCTTATTGTTGATTTGTCAAAGACAATCGGAACACAGATTGTTGTTGAGGGTATCGAGGATATGGAACAATATAATCTTTTAAAGGAGATAGGTGTTAATTATATTCAGGGATATTACTTTGGCAAGCCGGTTCCGGCAAACCAGTTTGAATTTGAATATCTTGGAAAAGTACTGAATGATAATAAATAGGATACAATAGATTGTTGTGTCGGGAAGGAGAGGATAATGAAAACGTTAATTAAGGGAGGAAGGGTATTAGACCCTGCCAGCAAAACAGATGCTGTAAAGGATGTTCTTTTTGAGGATGGTGTTATCCTTAAAGTGGCAGAAAATATTACAGATGATGCAGAAAATGTTATTGACGCAGACGGGATGTTTGTAATGCCGGGACTTATAGATTTACATGTCCATTTCAGGGAGCCTGGTTTTGAGCATAAAGAGACAATCCGTACAGGTGCGAGAGCAGCTGCAAGAGGTGGATTTACAACGGTTTGTGCCATGCCTAATACTAAGCCTGCTATTGACAGCGTTGAGATGGTAAGATATATAATTGATAAGGCAAAAGAAGTTACAGATATTAATGTACTTCCGATTGCTGCAATAACAGCCGGACAGGATGGAGAATATATTACAGACTTTGAAAAACTCAAAGAAAACGGAGCTGTTGCTGTAAGTGAGGATGGCAAGTCTGTTATGAATGCCAGAGTGGCAAGACAAGCTATGAGACTTGCCGCAGAAGTTGACATACCTGTGTTTGCCCACTGTGAGGATAAGAATCTTGTTGCAAGAGGCGTCATGAATGCCGGTGAGAAAGCAAAAGAGATGGGATTTTATGGCATTATGAATGCTGTTGAGGATGTAATTGTTGCAAGAGATATTCTTCTTGCAAAAAATACAGGTGCCAGATTGCATTTATGCCATTGCTCAACAAAAGACAGTGTAAGAATGGTTGAACTTGCAAAGAAAGAGGGACTTCAGGTAACAGCTGAGGTTACACCACATCATTTTACGCTTACAGAAGACGCAATTACAAGCGATGATGCTAATTTTAAGATGAATCCGCCACTCAGAAAACAGGAAGATGTGGATGAGTTAAAAGAGGGATTATCATCAGGAATAATGGATTGCATTTCAACAGACCATGCACCACATCACAAGACTGAAAAAGAGCGTTCATTTGTCGATGCACCATTTGGAATTACAGGACTTGAGACATCTGTAGCACTCACAATCACAGAGCTTGTTGATAAAGGCGTTTTGACACCGCTTCAGATGGCAGAAAGAATGAGTTACACACCGGCTCAGATTATAAAGAGTGACAGGGGAACGCTTCTTGAGGGAAGACCGGCAGATATAACAATTATCGACCCTGCAGACGAATATGTTATTGACAGTTCAATGTTTGCTTCAATGGGTAAAAATACACCATTTAACGGAAAGACTGTAAAAGGAAGGGTACGTTATACAATAGCCGGTGGAAAGACAGTATATTCTTACAGACCGGGCTGTGAATGTATTGTAGATAAAGATGTTCCTAAACTTTAATATATATTGAAAGGATTTATTAGACGATGATTAACAAGTTAGTAGACAAGATTAAGAAGCAGAATGCACCTGTAGTAGTGGGACTTGATCCTATGATGAAATTTGTTCCAAAACATCTTCAGGATGCTGCATTTAAAGAATATGGAGAGACACTTGAGGGTGCAGCAGAAGCTATATGGCAGTTCAACAAAGCTATCATTGATAATATATATGATATAGTTCCTGCGGTAAAACCACAGGTTGCAATGTATGAGCAGTTTGGTATTCCGGGAATGATTGCATTTAAAAAGACTGTAGATTACTGCCATGAAAAAGATATGGTTGTAATCGGTGATGTCAAGAGGGGGGATATCGGCTCAACATCAGAGGCATATGCTGTTGCTCATCTTGGCAAAGTTAAGGTTGGAAATAAAGAGATAGCTGCATTTGATGAAGACTTTGCAACAGTTAATCCATATCTTGGTTCAGATGGAATTAATCCTTTCCTCAAAGTATGCAAGGAGGAGAAAAAAGGAATATTTATACTTGTTAAGACATCAAATCCTTCAAGTGGAGAATTTCAGGACAGACTTATCGATGGCAGACCTCTTTATGAACATGTCGGTGAAAAAGTAAATGAGTGGGCTATGCAGTGCATGGGCGATGATTACAGCTATGTAGGAGCAGTTGTAGGAGCTACATATCCTGAGATGGGTAAAGTTTTAAGAAAAGTCATGCCTAAGTCATTCATCCTCGTTCCAGGATATGGTGCCCAGGGTGGAAAGGCAGAAGATTTAGTGCATTTCTTTAATGAAGACGGTCTCGGTGCCATAGTAAACAGCTCAAGAGGAATTATTGCGGCATATGCAAAAGAAGAATATGCTAAGTTTGGTGAGGCAAACTTTGCTGATGCTTCAAGACAGGCAGCAATAGACATGATTAATGATATTAATGGAGCTTTAAATAAAAGATAATTAATGAGGAGAATTTCTTATGTCATTTAGAGAAAATGCTAAGATAATAAAAACAGGCTGTCTTGGGACCGGGGTATATGAGATATGGTTTGAGACATCAGATATTGCAAAGGCAGCAAAACCGGGACAGTTTATATCAGTATACAGCACTGACGGTTCAAGGCTTCTTCCACGTCCAATCAGTATATGTGCAATAGTCGATAACAAGTTAAGAATTGTATATAGAACAGTTGGTGCGGGAACAAAAGAATTTTCATCAATGAAAGAAGGAGAGAGCCTCTCAATTCAGGGACCTCTTGGCAATGGATATGATGTCAATGCCACATATGCTTCAAAAGATGCAATAATTTTCGGTGGTGGTATCGGAATTCCGCCTATGCTTGAACTTGCAAAACAGTTGAACTGCAAAAAACAGATAGTTCTTGGATACAAAGATGAGCTGTTTCTTAATGAAGAATTTGAAAAATACGGAACAGTTACAATTGCGACAGAAGTCGGAAGCTGTGGAACAAAAGGAAATGTTCTTGATGCTGTGAAAGCACATAATATTAAGGGTGATGTTATATATGCCTGCGGACCAATGCCTATGCTTCGTGCGATAAAAGCCTATGCTCTCGAAAATAATATTGAGTGTTATATTTCATTAGAAGAAAAAATGGCATGCGGAATCGGTGCATGTCTTGCATGTGTATGCAAATCAAAAAATATTGATGACCATTCAAAAGTCCATAATAAGAGGGTTTGCAAAGAAGGTCCTGTATTTAATGCTAAGGAGGTGGAGATATAATGCCAGCAGAATCAGTAAATATGTCAGTAAATATTGCCGGTGTTACATTTAAAAATCCGGTTACGGTTGCTTCCGGAACATTTGGTTCAGGCATGGAATACAGTGAATATGTTGACCTTAACAGACTTGGTGCTGTGACAACAAAAGGTGTTGCTAATGTGCCATGGCCTGGCAATCCAACTCCACGAATAGCAGAAACGTACGGTGGGATGATTAATGCAATCGGACTTCAGAATCCGGGGCTTGATACATTTTTAACAAGAGACATTCCATTTCTTAAAAAATATGATACGAAAATCATTGTAAATGTCTGCGGAAAGAGCAAAGAAGATTACATTGATGCTGTTGAAAAACTTTCAGAAGCACCTGTTGACATGCTTGAAATTAATATATCATGCCCAAATGTAAAAGAGGGCGGAATTGCATTTGGACAGAGAGCTGAGTCAGCAATGGATATAACAAGTGCCGTTAAAAAGGTATCAAAAAAACCTATAATAATGAAATTAAGTCCTAATGTAACAGATATTACAGAGATGGCAAAGGCTGTTGAAGCCGGCGGTGCGGATGCTGTATCACTTATAAATACGCTTACAGGCATGAAGATTGATATCAACAGACGTACATTTGCGGTTGCTAATAAAACAGGCGGTCTTTCAGGTCCTGCAATTAAACCGGTTGCCGTAAGAATGGTATATCAGGTTGCCAATGCGGTAAACATTCCGATAATTGGAATGGGTGGAATTGCAAGTGCCGAAGATGCATTAGAGTTCATAATGGCAGGTGCAACGATGGTTGCAGTTGGAACAGCCAATTTCAACGACCCTATGACAACCATCAAGGTGATTGAAGGAATACAGTCATTTATGGAAAAAAATGGAATTAAAGATATAGCGGAAATAACAGGCTGTGTAAAATAGTACATGAGTTATTAATAATAAAGAATTCACGTAAACAGGAGGTTTAAGATACAATGGAGCAGTATAAGCAGGAATTTATAGATTTTATGGTTGATTGCCATGTTTTAAAATTTGGCGATTTTACATTAAAGAGCGGAAGAAAATCACCGTTTTTTATGAATGCGGGAGCATATGTTACAGGAACACAGCTTATGAAGCTTGGTGAATACTATGCAAAGGCAATTCATGAGACATATGGTGATGGTTTTGATGTGCTTTTCGGACCTGCATACAAAGGAATTCCAATCAGTGTTGTAACAGCAGTTGCATATGCAAAACTTTATGGAAAAGAAGTGCGTTATTGCTCTGACCGTAAAGAAGAAAAAGACCATGGAGCTGATAAGGGAGGCTTCCTCGGAAGCAAGTTGCAGGATGGCGACAGAGTCATTATGATAGAAGATGTTACAACATCAGGAAAATCAATGGAAGAGACAGTTCCTAAGGTTCGTGGTGCAGCAGATGTAACAATTATCGGACTTATGGTTTCTCTTAACCGTATGGAAGTAGGACTTGGCGGCAAAGTAAGTGCACTTGATGAAATCAAAGAAAGATACGGATTTGAGACAAGTGCTATTGTAAGCATGGCGGATGTAGTTGAGCATCTTTATAACAAGCCTTGCAATGGTGAAATTGTTATTAATGATGACATCAAAGCTGCAATAGACAAATATTATGAAGAGTACGGAGTAAAATAAGCAGGATTTTGCTTCGCAAAACAAGGAGGCAAATCCTCTCCTCACCAAAGGGTTCGGATTTTGCTTCGCAAAACAAGGAGGAGTGTCATGGACGAAAAGTTATATAAAAAAGTAAAAGGAATAGGAGCATCAAATCTTGCATTTGGAATTATCACACTTGTGTTTGGTATTACAGCAGGAGTTATGCTTATAGTTAATGGTGCAAGACTTCTTGCACATAAATCCGACAGCCTTATATAGAGAGGTCTGCATGAAAAACAGAAAAATAAAAAGTATTTTTAAATGGAGTGCATTTTTAATCTATATTGTGGCACTTATTTATTTTGTGTTTTTTGCAGAGATGCTTGGAAGGGCAGATGTACCTGTTAATTACAGGTACAATCTTGTGCCGTTTAAAGAAATAAAAAGATTTATCATATATTACAGACAAATAGGGATTAATGCGGTTATTCTCAATCTAGCAGGAAATGTAGTGGCATTTATGCCATTTGGATTTTTTCTGCCGCTTGTTTCAGAACATAAGATAAAGTTTTTCAAGGTTTTTATAACTGCATTTTCTCTTAGTCTGTCAATAGAACTTATCCAGCTTATATCGAAGGTTGGCAGCTGTGATGTTGATGACCTTATACTTAATACGCTTGGTGGTCTTCTGGGGTATTGGTGTTTCTGCATATATAAAAATATGAATAGAGCATACAAAAAAAGTAAAGAACAGGGAAAAAGGTAAAAGAATGAAATTATTTAATAAATACAAATTTTCCGATAAGAGCCAGACACTTGGCGGTACAATTTCAACCGTAATGGGGGTCGCTGCATTAAGCTGCCTGCTTTACGGTGTTTTTGTAGCATTTAAAAAGAGCGGTGAAGCCGGACTTGAAGTGGGAAGTCTTGGACTTATGGCTCTTATGCTGTCAGTAATTGGGACAGTAATCGGATTATTAAGTTTTAAAGAATATGATAAATTTTATACATTATCAAAAATCGGTTCAATGTTATGCGGTATTATAGCGGTATTTATGATGGCAGTATTTGTCATGGGTCTTGGTTTTTAAAGTAAATGCATTAAGGAGGCAGTAAAAGTTGTTTGACGATAATCTCATCGAACGTTTTGAATTGGCATCTGAAAGAATTAAAGAGATAAAAACAGCAGGCGGTGCGTGCAGTGATGGCAGATTCAGCGATTATTTCTGCAAAATGTCGGAGTTTATTATTTCGATGACGGAACTTTTTGGCAAAGTTAAAAATAATGAATTTGAAGATTATACATTTAATCAGCTTTCAGAGTTTAATAAATCATTATATGAAGATATACTTGAAAAAAATTATGACAAAAGCTATGCAAATCCTGTTTATGCCGTAAAGGTGATGGGACTTGAATATGGCAGGATGCTGTCATTTCTTTATGTTGAATTAAGAGGAATGATTGCATATGCATATGAATTAAGAATTGCAGAGATGACAGTGCTTATGGAGCTTTTTGTTGAGATTTACTGTTCATTTGAATCAGAGACACCTGACAGCACATCGCTAAGAGATATAATATACTGGTATGTAAGTGATTACAGTGATGATTTTGTTGAGTACAGAGTCCGTGAGCAGATAGATACTTCACTGTCATTTGCAACGGATATTATAATGAATGAAAATCTTGATGACATAAGATATCTCTATAAATTTGGCGAATATATCACAGATAATGAAATTATGACTGCAACATATCTTAACAGTCTTCCTGACGAAAAGATTAGTGCGATGGCACATACATTTACAGAGGGATATCGCAAAGGTTTTGAGCTTACTGGCAAAGACATAAGCAGGAAGAAAACAGTTAATATAAGATACTGTCTGGGATTTGAGCGTCTTGTGCGTGAAGAAATTAAGCAGTTTGAAGAAATTGGGCTTAAAACAACAATATACCGTGCCGCAGTTAATACAATAAACAAGCGTATGCATATAAAAATAGGATATTATGGAACAAGTCCGAATAAACAGATGGAATATGATCATAGGTTTGATAACGGAATATATCTGGATGCTGCATTTATAGAAAGAAAGCTTGGTGCATTAAAGTTTGCCTATGAGAAAAATAAAGAGAAAGCATCAGTATTCGGCGGTCCTGCTGTTATGGAAGTTTTCGGGGAAGAGCCGTTTGAACCTGAAAACAGGACGGAGTGTATGACACTTGATGATAAACAGCGTGCATTATCAGTAAAATATGACAGGGAATCTTCAGAGATAGTCAATAATTATATAAAAGGAGAGGAACGCAGTTTTACAATAATTGCATATCCGATTCCTGAAATAGGAAAAGATTACGAAAAAATATTTGATGAGACTGTTAAAATAAATACGCTTGACTATGATGTGTATTGTAAAATCCAGAAAAATATTATTGATGCACTCGATAAGGCTGATTATGTAGAAGTTAAAGGCATGAATGGCAATAAGACAGATATATGTGTCAATCTTATGAAAAAGACGAACACTGAAAAGCAGACAGTATTTGAAAACTGCCTTGCTGATGTAAATATACCGCTTGGAGAAGTGTTTACCTCACCAGTGCTTGCAAAAACAAATGGCGTAATCAATGTAAGTGAAGTGTATCTTAATGATTTAAAATTTAAAAATCTTTCAGTTACATTAAAAGACGGAATGGTCGCAGATTATACATGTGATAATTTTGCTGACGAAGAAAAAAGCAGGGAGTTTTTTAAGGAAAATGTATTGTATAACCACGAGACACTGCCAATAGGCGAGTTCGCAATTGGAACAAATACAACAGCATATGTAATGGCAAACAAATATGATATTGTATATAAGCTTCCGATTCTTATAGTAGAGAAGATGGGACCGCATTTTGCACTTGGTGATACATGTTATTCAAGGGCTGAAGATATAAAGGTTTACAATCCTGACGGAAAAGAAATTATTTCAAAAGAAAATGAGATTTCATCATTAAGAAAAACACAGCCGGAAAAAGCGTATTTTAACTGCCATACTGATATAACAATCCCTTATGAGGAAATTGGAAGCATAACAGCGGTTGAAATTGACGGCAAAAGAACCGATATAATCAGAAACGGAAGATTTGTACTTGAAGGATGTGAAGAATTGAATCGTCCGTTTGAAAAATAAAACTGTAGTTTTATAATAAGTGATTAAGCAAAAAGTTGCGTTTATATTAATAGAGAGTTATAATATAACAATAAAATATAAATCCAATGGGGTGATTTTATGAGAATTCAAGATTTTTGTGACATGAAGAAATTTGAAGAAATTATGAGTAATTGGGCTAAAAGCACAGGACTTGCGACGGTTGCAGTCGGAGATGACGGCAAGTATATAAGTGAGTGCTATAATTTTACTGACTTTTGTATTAAACTCACAAGAGGAAGCAATGAAGGACGTAGAAGATGTGAAAAGTGTGACCGCGAAGGAAAAGGCGTATATCCGTGTCATGCAGGTCTTATTGATTTTGGTATTCCGATTACACTTGATGACGGAACTGTACTTGGAAGCGTAATAGGCGGACAGGTTCTTCCGGAACATCCGGATGAGGATAAGTTCAGAAAAGTCGCTGATGAAATCGGCGTTGACCAGGACAAGTACATTGAGGCACTTGGAAAAGTTAATGTTAAGACAAGAGAAGAGATTGAGGCGGCAGCTAACCTTCTCGGTGATGTAATTAACATGTATGTGAGAGCCTGTTATTCATCAGCACGCAGTGAGAGAATACTTGATAATCTGAAGAATGGTATCAAAGAGGCTGCAGAACAGATTGAAGTTGCCAATGATAATACGAAACAGATAGAGTCATTTGGACATAAACAGAAGATACTTGCCCTTAATGCAAGTATAGAGGCTGCAAGAGCAGGCGAAGCAGGTAAGGGATTTGCTGTAGTTGCAGAGGAAGTACAGAAACTTGCACAGGGTATGTCTGTAGTAAGTGTTAATATCAGAAAAGCTCTTGATGAGGTTACACAGACGATTAATAAACTTAATCAGTGATAAGTACATAAGTACAATATGTTTTAATAATAATCAGTTAAACTTATAATCGGATGGAGAACAATGGCTGGAAAGATTAGTAAAGACAAGAAAAAATATATTATAGCCGGTATTTCGGGAATTTTAGTAATTATATTGATATTAACGGCATATAGTATTAATAGTGCAAAAAATGATAAAAAACCGACAACAGATGTAAGCGTTGAAGATTCTGAAAAAAAAGTTAAAAGTCAATCATCTGCATCATCAGATGGAGGACGTGTTGCATCTACGGTAGAGATTGAATTTGAAGACAGTGCAGTTCTTGTCGGAACAAGATTTAAAGTGACAGCCATTGTTACACCATCAGATACAGATAAAGCATTACTCTGGAGCAGTAGTGATGATTCTGTTTTTTCAGTTGATGAAAATGGAATTGTAACAGTAAAAGGCACGGGTAATGCAGTTCTTACGGCAACTGTGGGAACAGTATCAGATGCGGTTGTTATCGAAGGAATAACAGACGCTGCCACAGGCTCATCAGAAAATCTTCCTGTATTCATAGCTGATTCATATGATTCTTCATATACTGTGTCAGGTTCATCCGGTAACAGGACAGGCACACAGGCAACAGGCAGCGGTTCATCTTCATATCAAGGCAGTTCAGAAAATGGCAGCAGCTATCAGGGAACTTCAGGTACATCAGGTGGACAGACGGCTTCTGGCGGACAAAATTCAGGCTCTGACTATACGGATTCATCAGGAAATGCATGGTCAGATAATTCTGGCAGTAATAATTCAGGCAATCAGAATCAGGACAACGGAGGTAATAATAATTCAGGCAGTCAGGATTCAGGTAATACAGATAACGGCTCATCAGGTGGACAGACAAGCAGCACAATAGGTGAGAGTCTTCCGGCACTTGGTTTTAACCATATGATGAGTAATGTATACGTTTATGAAGAAGGAAACAACTATTACGGCGAGGTAATAACCCAGCCTAATGTTGCAATTATATATATTATGCAGAGAAGTTCGGGATTTGATAATGTTATAAATCAGGTACTTCAAAGACTTGTTCCGGGAGGAGCATCGCAAATCTGGAACAACTATTCTACAGCAACAACAGATAAAACATTTACAATAAATGACAGAAAAATAAGAATAGTAATGCCTAAGGGCGGCGGCCATTCGCAAATTGTAATATACAATTAGCTGGTGGTGTGTTATAATGTCGAAAGTAAAACCAAAAATCACAGAAATGTGAGTATGGAGGTATTTGGTGTTAAACGAAAATAAAATAAAAATGATGACAAAAATGGCAATATATGAAAAAAATCAGGGCAGGCAGATGTTAAAGAATGCCAGATATTATAAAGGTGATTATATTGCATTAAGCGTATTGAAAAGTACAATAGCAACGACATTTGCATATATAATAGTTTTTTTAATGTATATATTGTGTGATGTCGAAAAACTTGTCGCAGATATTAACAGTCTTGATTATGCAGCCATGGGAAAGAAGATGGCTTTATATTATGTAATTATGCTTGTTGTGTTCGCTGTTATTTCTGGTGCAGTCAGTGCATATAAGTACGACCATTCACGTAGTGGAATGAAGAAATATTTTTCAAGACTTAACAAACTTGAAAGATTCTATAACGGACAAAAAAACAGAAAGTAACGGAGGACCCATGATGACTTTTTTATTGGAGTTAAAGGATAATATCAACAAATTTTACAATAAACATAATGTATATCTTGTCCCTGCACTTAAATTTGTAGTGGCATTTATATCATTTCTGCTTCTTAATGTGCAGATAGGATATATGACAATATTAAAAAATCCTCTTATTGCACTTGCTGTGTCAATAATATGTGCATTTCTCCCAAGCGGATTTACAGTTGTTGCACTTTCAATATTTATGCTTGCACACCTGTATGCCATATCAGCAGAATTTGCGGTAATTTCATTATCTATTGTACTTGTTATGTATCTTCTCTATTTCAGATTTGCACCTAAACAGGGATACATTCTCATATTCACAGTTATTTTATGCTGGTGTAAGATTCCGGAAGCAATTCCTGTTGCAGTAGCTCTTGGAGCCGGACTTACATCATTCATACCTGTTTCGTTTGGCGTTATTATATATTATATAATCAAGACAGCAAGTGCTTATGAAACAGCAATAACTAACTCATCTGTGGCAGACAGCATGCAGCAGATATCTTATATTGTAGAGAGTTTTTTCAATAACAAAAGCTGTCTTATTTTTGTAATTGCATTTACAGTTGCAATAATCATTACGTATATAATTAAGAGACTTTCAGTTGACAATGCATGGACATATGCAATTGCAGTTGGTACAGTTTCAGAATTTATAATATTGATAGTTGGAAGCCTTGCATTAAATGCAAAGATTAATATTGTATTTATGATTATAGGTATTATTATTGGAGCAGTTGCTGCATATATCTGTAAGATTGTATTTTTTAGTGTTGATTATAAGAGAACTGAATTTGTGCAGTATGAAGATGATGAATACTATTATTATGTAAAAGCAGTTCCAAAAATCAGCCTCGTTAATGAAAATGTCAAAGTTAAGCAGATTAATGCAAGAAAGACAAGAAAAACAAGTGATTTAAGTGATATAAGAAGAGCAGCAGATAAGAATGCAGCTACATTGGAAACTGATGATGACGATATAACATTTTATGATAAATAATATTTAACAGAATAATAAAAGCGAAGGGAGTGAAGATATGACAGCGGTTAATAATTTTATACAAAATTATTTGTCTAACCTGTATATACCCCGTATTACATGGACAGATATAATAGAGATTTTTATTATAGCATTTGTTCTGTACAGCTTTCTTGTATGGATTAAGAATACAAAAGCATGGGCGTTATTAAAGGGTATTATAATTGTCGTACTTTTCGCTCTTTTTGCATATATTCTTAATCTCAGAACGATTCTGTGGATAGCAGGAAAGACAATAAGTGTTGGTATTATAGCACTTGTAATTATATTCCAGCCTGAATTAAGGCGTGCTCTGGAACAGCTGGGAAGAAAAAAACTTGTGCTTAATTTCTTTAATTTTGGCGACAGTCATGAAAAAGATGAAAGATATAGCTCAAAGACAGCAGATGAGATTGTCCGTGCTGCATATGAAATGGGAGCAGTAAAGACAGGTGCTCTTATTGTTATAGAACAGGATATGATGCTTGATGAATATGTAAGAACGGGCATAAATGTTGACGGAATTGTGACGAGCCAGCTTCTTATAAATATTTTTGAACATAATACACCGCTTCATGATGGTGCTGTTATTATTAGAGGAAACAGGGTTGTGGCGGCAACATGTTACCTTCCGCTTTCTGATAATGTTAATCTTAGTAAAGAGCTTGGAACAAGACACAGGGCTGGAGTTGGAATAAGTGAAGTGACAGACAGCATGACAATTATTGTCTCAGAAGAAACAGGTGCTGTATCAGTAGCTGTCGGAGGAGAACTTATAAGAGATATAGATGAACATTCACTGCGTAACAAACTGGAATATTTAAGAAAGAGGACAATAGATGTAAAGTCTTTCAAAATATGGAGAGGAAGAATAAAGAATGAAGGAAAAAATATTTAACAACTTTTCTCTTAAAATCCTTTCAGTGTTATGTGCAATCGTTTTGTGGGCTGTTATAGTCAATATATATGACCCGACAACGAGTGTTACAATAAGTAATGTGAATGTAGAACTTATCAATGCACAAAGTCTTACTGATAAGGATTATACCTATGAAGTTGTGGACGGAAGCAAAATATCAGTATATCTTAGCGGACCTAAAAGTGTAATTACTGACATTAAGTCAAGTGATATAGTTGCAACTGCAGATTTGAGTAAAATATCAGCATTTGCCGATTATGTTGACATTGATGTAAAAGTAGTAAAAGATGGCAAAGAAGTTACAGGAATTGAAGTTACACCAAGAACAACGGCCGTAAAGCTTGATATTGAGAACAGGCTTACAAAGGAATATACAATTGAGACAGATACTGAAGGAATGCCTGCAGACGGATATGTGCTTACATCAGTAAGTGTTACACCTACAACTGTAAAGGTTACAGGACCGTCATCAATTGTAGAAAATATTGACAAAGTTAAGGCTGTGTGTGATATTAGTGGTGCATATTCCAATGTTAACAGTACAGCTAAGCTTACGGCATATGCGGCAGATGGAAGCCAGATAAATGAGGAAGGTTTTTCATTTTCAAAAAGCGATGTAGATTATACAGCACTGATAAGTGCCCATAAGATAGTTAATGTGAGATGTGCAGGTACAACCGGAACAGTTAAAGACGGATATATGATTATGGGAATTGAACTTAGCACAGATAAGGCTGAACTTATCGGTGATGCTAATACACTTAACAACATTTCTGAGATAGTTATACCTGAGAGTGCAATTAATGTTGATAATATTGATTCGTCAAGAAACTATACGGTATGGCTTTCTGACTATATAAGTCAGGATTTAAAAGTAAAATCTGAAAACAAGCTAAATATTAAAGTTAAAGTGGCTGATTTAAACAGCCGCGAGTTTTCATTTGACACATCGAAGATTACATTTAATAATATAAAGACAGGATATCATGTTACAATAGATGATGATTCTGTTATGTCAATAGTCATAAGCGGTGAGAGCAGTGTTCTTGATTCGATTTCAGGAGATAATATAAAAGGAACAACAAACCTTACGGCATTATCGGCGGGAAGACATACTGTTTTTGTTAACTTTACAGTACCGGATGGTTGTAAAGTTGTAGGAGAATATAAGATACAGGTTCTTATAGAAGCAGACAAACAGCAGGAAACAACATCTGCTGCTTCAAATTAATGCGGTATATGTATACAGGAGGTTGAAAAATGTTAAAGCAGACTATATTAGTAGACAGTCCGTTGGGAATTCATCTGCGTCCGGCTACAGCAATGTGTGATCAGGCGATTAAATATAAATCGAAGATTTCATTTAATTATGGCGATGGCAAAACTGCGAATGCAAAAAGCGTAATATCAATACTTGCTTCAAGTGTCAAATGTGGGCAGGAAATTGTGCTTGAAGCTGACGGCGAAGATGAAGAAGAAGCAATAAATGCTGTAGCACAGGCATTTAAAGAATCACTCAAAAATGATTAATAATAATTAAGAATGGAGGATAATAAAATGGGCTATATGGAAACTTATAAGTCTTGGTGCGATAATGAATATTTTGATGAGGCAACAAGAGATGAATTAAAATCTATAGCTGGTAATGAAGCGGAGATAGAAGATCGTTTTTATAAAGATCTTGAATTTGGTACAGGCGGTCTTAGAGGTGTAATTGGAAATGGTACAAACAGAATGAATGTTTATACTGTAAGAAAGGCAACACAGGGACTTGCTAATTTTATTATAAAGGATAATGCAGCAGACAGAGGTGTGGCTATTGCATACGATTCAAGAAGAATGTCAAAGGAATTTGCAGACGAAGCAGCACTCTGCCTTAATGCAAATGGTATCAAAGCATACATATTCCCTACATTAAGACCTACACCAGAGCTTTCATTTGCATTAAGAGAGCTTCATTGCATAGCTGGTATTGTTGTTACAGCAAGCCACAATCCTCCTGAATATAATGGATACAAAGTATATTGGGAAGATGGTGCACAGATTACAGCACCTAAGGATTCACAGATTATATCAGAAGTTAAAGCAGTTACAGATTATAATACAGTAAAGACAATGGATATTGATGCTGCAAGAGTTGCAGGTCTTTACAATGTAATCGGATATGATATGGATGATAATTACATGGCTGCACTTAAAAAGATGAGCCTTAATGGAGATATTATCAAGCAGGTTGCAGATGATATCAAGATTGTATACACACCATTTAATGGTACAGGTAATGTGCCTGTAAGAAGAATTTTAAGGGAGCTTGGATTTAAGAATGTATACGTTGTTCCTGAACAGGAAAAACCTGATCCAAACTTTACAACACTTGAATATCCTAACCCTGAAGATCCTAAGGCATTTACATATGCATTAAAGCTTGCAAAAGAAGTTGATGCAGATATTATTCTTGCAACAGACCCTGATGCAGACAGACTTGGTGTATATTCTAAAGATGTTAAGAGTGGTGAATACAAGTCATTTACAGGTAACATGTCAGGTATGCTTATTGCAGAATATCTTCTTTCACAGAGAAAAGAACGCGGTCTTATCCATAAAAATGGTGCATTTGTTAAGACTATTGTTTCAACAAATATGGCTGATGCAATTGCAAAAGAATACAATGTAAAGCTTATAGAGGTTCTTACAGGATTTAAGTTTATCGGTGAACAGATTAAATTCTTTGAACAGCAGCATACATATGAGTATGAATTTGGTTTTGAGGAAAGTTATGGCTGCCTTGTAGGTACACATGCAAGAGATAAAGATGCCGTAGTTGCTGTTATGGCACTTTGTGAAGCAGCTGCTTATTATAAGACAAAAGGTCTTACACTCTGGGATCAGATGATTAATATCTTTGAAAAATATGGATATTATAAAGAAGGCCAGAAGGCAATCACAATGAAAGGTGCTGAAGGTGCCGCTCATATTGCCAAGATGATGGATGATTTAAGAAACAACCCACCAAAGAAATTTGGCAGATGGGATGTTCTTGAGACAAGAGATTATAAGAATGATGAGTGCGTAGTTCTTGCAACTGGTGAGAAACACAGCACAGGTCTTCCTAATTCTAATGTATTATATTATGATTTATCAGATAATGCATGGTGTTGTGCAAGACCTTCAGGTACAGAGCCTAAGATTAAGTTCTATATGGGTGTAAAAGGTTCAAGCCTTGAGGATGCTCAGAGCATGCTTGACGAACTTACAAAAGCAGTTATGGAAAAAATAGGACAGTAAAGTTCAGAATTTTTTAATAAGTAAAACACAATATGAACACATTTCGTTGTTAGTATACATATACAGACAAGGAAATGTGTTCTTCTTATATAATTACATGTATTATACAGAACATATTTTAAAGGAAGGAGTAAGGTAAAATGTACGATAATGATTTAGATAATAATAATACATCATCAGGTGTAACAGGAAGCGAATCACAGAATTCGCAGGAAAGTACAGAATACAGATATACGTCAGGAAGCATGCCATACAATGATAATTCATACAATTCATCATATAATAACAATACATGGAATTCCAATAATGGCGGTTACTATTCAAATACTAATTATTCAAACACTACAGGCAACACTAATTATAATAAAAAGAAAAACAAGACAGACAAAAAAGGAATCGGAAAGAGAATTGTAGCAATTGCATTGTCAGCAGTTTTATTTGGTGTAATTGCCGGTGGTACAATGTATGGCGTCAACTATGCGGCTAATAAAATAAAACCTGTCAATAATAATTCTAATGTAGAAATACCAATAGTATCAAGCAGTGTATCATCAACATCAGGAACAAAATTGCTGCAAGGAAGAAGGAGAGACTCATCCTCTAAAAGTTTCTCTGAAACCAGAACTTTATCAGTTACTTCATATTCGTTCGGATAAGCTATCAGATTATTCCCTACCGGACTGAAACTGCCCACACTTGAAATTACCTGATTAAATTTATAGATGGCGTGTCCATTCTCTAGCGTATAATCTTTATCCGGAACTCCATAGATCATAAGATTGGACAGCGTCTCATCGTACATGGATGCAGCAAGAACTTCAATGGCAAGCTGTTGGTTGGAGCTGGTATTGAGAACACCATTCCCAATTGAAGGACACAGATATCTCTTTCCGAGAGAAAAACGAATCCT
>ENA-OOZA01000296-OOZA01000296.1-human-gut-metagenome-genome-assembly--contig:-NODE-296-length-28766-cov-2.395284_pt1 | contig 28766 bp, 36 predicted proteins | sample MGYA00241703_ERZ501378 | MGnify/ENA primary metagenome ERZ501378 (study PRJEB25962, sample SAMEA2042916) | human gut metagenome | biome: human gut; feature: human-associated habitat; material: faeces...
TTTCTTGGATGGAAATGTTAATTTAATCTGTTCTGTCAGTACAACGTTCATGTCCGTTAGTTCCTTTCTGTATTAATCAACTAGAGTATAACAGGTTTAGAGAAAGTTATTTTTTTACAGGAGGATTTCGTCTGATAAGAAAGTTCCTGGCTAGTCGTTGTTTTGCACGATTCCTCTCACGACTAAAGTCGCAAGTATCCTCGCACGGATTATGAAATTTTTTTTGCAATCTCAAGGGCATATTCCTTCGTTAAAGGTTTTGTAAGCTTCACACTGTAGGAACAATGATAAGAAAGCCAGTCCTTGTCACCCAAAGAAAGATATTCTTCCGGTTTGACTTTCAGCCTTATTGGATGACGGTTTAAACGGATAAGCCGCTGGTAATCTTTATTCTTTTCGCAATCTTCTGTCATATGAATAGTTCCATCGTATTCTTCGTATACAAAACTTCCACGGCGGAAATTCTTGATAAGATCTTTCCAATAAGAAAATTCAAGAGCCGTATTATTATACTTATGGATTTCAGTCTTGTATCCACTTGATTCAAGATCTGATTTTACGATTGGGGGCAGATTTTTCATGACTATATTGATAAACCCTGCTTCTGTAAGGTATCCCATTGCTTCCGGCAGCTTTGTTTCGTTCAGATGGTACAGCTGGTTATAAGCCTGGCGTTTCTCATCATAAACTTTCATCTCTTTACAGAACTTTTTATGCTGAATGTAAAAATCCTTCATGATTGTTCTTGCTTCCGGTGTGAGGCTTTTGGTAATCGTGATCTTTTTAATAATTTTTGGATACAAATTATTGATTGCACCTTCTTCTGTATAAACAGCAAGTCTCTGATCATCAGTCAGTCCAAGGACAATACAGTTTATCTGCGATTCCTTTTCCTGATGGAAATACTGTACTGTGATTTTCTTGAAACTTCCCTCTTTAATTGCTTCGATTTCTTTTAATTCCATATTCTTTTTCCTCCTGTGATTAAATGATTTCAGAAGAAATATGAAAGTATAAAGAAAATTGGATTCAAAAAAAAGAGACAGCGTAAAGCCATCTCTTCTTTTGAACAGTTGAGTACCATACATTTTTACATCATTCTCAAACCTCAAAGTTCAAAAACGAAATGCCATCATCTGCTTAAAACGCAAGGTACTCAATGTCATTTGAAAATTTTAGCTAAATGGAAGTTCCTCATCAATTCCGTCTGGAATGTTCATGAAGCCATCTCCTGCATCCTGGGTAGGTACTGCCGGAGCTGAATTACTGTTTCCATTTGCAGGAGCAGATCCTGAACCCGCGTTTCCAGAACCAGAATTCTTACCTTCTGCAAATTCCTGCTGTTCAACAACGATATCAGTGGTGTATACTTTTACACCATCTTTATTGGTATAGCTGCCTGTCTGAATCCGTCCATTGATCGTAACCTGCATTCCCTTACGGAAGTATTTTTCAGTAAATTCTGCAGATTTTCCAAAGACAACACAGTTAATGAAATCCGCTTCCGGTTCGCCATCGCGTTTAAAACGGCGATTTACTGCAAGAGTATATCTTGCTACGCAGCGTGGATTTTCTCCCTGAGTATATCTCACCTCTGGATCTCTTGTAAGTCTTCCCATTAATACAACATTGTTCATAAATTATTTCCTCCTATGATTAGAATTATTTTTTACAATAACAGTATGAAACTATTTTTGAAATTAAATTTTTGTCAGGACATCTGTCAAACGGGAAATCAGAACTCAGCTTATCAGTCATATTCCAAATGAAATTTATAAAATAGGAGGAAATCAATATGACAAGAGGCTATTATGTATTAGAAACGGGAAACAAAATCCTGGAAGCAGCTTATTTAAGCGTGGATGCTTATTTGTGCGAAGGATATGGTGAAAAAATTATCCGGGCTTTCTCAGAAAACAAAGAAACAGAATATCTGCATCAGCTAATTGCCGAAATGACAGACTATGATCAGGAAAATGTGACAGACCTTGTACCGGAATGTTATCGGATCACAAAAAAATCTGAAGACAGACCATTTGTGGATTATAGCTATGTGCTGAAGAACAATACTCTTCGTGTTTATTATTATGGAAAGTTAATGTTTGTTATAAGAAAAGAAACAGCAGACAAATGGCTGGATGCGGTAAGGCATGAGAAGGGACTGTATAAACATTACCTTTACTCCACCGAAAAGCTCAGAACTCTTTATGAGAAACAAAACGTGATGTGGAAGCAATTACAGGAAAAATTTGATTCCGGTAGTGGTTTAACAGATGAAGACGTGAAACCGCAGGAGTATGTCGGAATGGAGTTAAGTGATGATCATTGTACGGATGTATGGTATCGTTATGAAGCTCCGGCATATGTAAAAATTCTCACTATACAGGAAATTGGTGATATTAAATTCATCGTGAACTATAGTTATCACAATTGGGTTGCTTGCATTCAATTACCTTGGTGCAGGATTGGGATTCTTAACGGACATTCATTTAAAACAGAAACCGCGGCAATGAAGAAATTGCGTGATTTTATCAGAGAAAAATCCGAACAGTTGAAGGAATTTGCAATTATTTGTAATAAATACCGTGACCTTGTACAGGCATTCCAGATTGGGAAGAAAGATCTGAAAAATCGACTCATCGATAAAAAAGATTTCAATGGTCATGTTCAAGAACTGTGTGAATACCTGAATACACATGTCTGGTTTGCTATGGGAAGTTACATGTCAAAAGACCGGATCCTTAGCGAATTGCGTGGAATATATGATCGTGAATTACCTGAACTGGAAGAAAAATAGTCCTCAAAAAGAAAGAAGTCGGTGTTATCCGGCTTCTTTTCCTTTATATTAAACATTCTTTTTTGCATTTTTCATAATCCTGTTTCAGCACATGGAATCCCCGTTTTCCATTCAGCTTCATCAGGCGATGGAGTTTTTCTTTATTTTTTAGCGTATTATAGGAGTACACCGGTATTTTTGATACGGTAGTATCCCGCTGTTCTTCGCACATCGCATCTTCCAGGACTTCCATACTCCTGTCTTCTGAGCAGATCAGCTCTGCCTCGACCATATCCTTTTCAATACTCTTCCCTTTTATCGATATTTGATCCCTTTCGCAGACCTGTTCAATGAACGGCCACAACGATTTTGAATACTTTGCCATAATCATCTCTCCTTCTCTTTATGTATTTTATTATACCATTTTTATGGAAATATGCAATTTATAGGGTGATAAAAAAGCCGCACTTAAAGCGCGACTTTTTCCTTTTTAATAGCCAACGTATCCTGATTTGTTGATCTCACTTTTAATATGTAAAAATGTGTCATTGCTACATAACCAAATGCATCTGGCGATTACTACTACTGGTTCACCTGCCTTGCAAAGTTGGAAAAGTTTTCCATAAGATTCTTGGCTGCCACCTGTAAACCACTGATTTTTACAGCAAAGATGATAGATAATTTGTTCATTCATACTCATATATTTTCTCCTCCTACATTTCTGGTGGAATTGGATGTGCAGTTTTAATTGCAAATCCATTTTCGTTATTACGAAGTTTTGTGATTACTACAACAAATTCACTACATTTTAAAGGTCCTTGATTCCAATTATGTCCATGATACTGAAACACGATACCAGATACTGATGGAGTTAAATCTCCATAAACGATATATTCCTCTGTATCAGTATCATCAGCAAGATATGCACTGATTGCATCAGCATCTTCAAGCAATGCTTCCACAATCAACGAAATAACATCATCTTTGTATCCAATAAAAGTAGATGCACTTCCTTTTTTCTTTTTACACCTGTCTTTCAAATAATCACTGCTTTTATTCAAGTGTTTTTCCTCGATGTGATAAAAAAACTTCCTTCTTTTAAAAGTAGACGAAATATATGAGCGAATCCATTTATCAATGTTCGCTTTTTTTAATAAATAGTTGTGCGCCATGTTTGCGCTCCTTCCTACAGCTTAAGCAAGAGCTGCCACTTGACACTTTTTAACATCCTGACGAAGGATATGAAAAGATTTCATTCCATTTAATGACATCAGTCTGTTTCTTTTTTCTAAGTTGCGAAGTGTCCGATAAGAATACACTGGGATTTTAGACTGTGTTTCTTCTCTCTGCTTTTCACAGAGAGCGTCTTCTAAAATAACCGTAAATTCTCGATTACTGGTTTCTGGAAGTAATAACCGGACGGATTCTTCTCCTTTAGAAATACACTCCTGCTTAATCTGATAAGAAATATGGTCTCTTACCAGAACCTTTTGTACGTGAGGGAGCATGACGTTTGATACGTTCACTTCTCTCATATTAATTCCTCCTGTTCTATGACTTCTACGATTAGAATTTGCAAGAAAAGAAAGAATAAAATTTGCAAACAAAAAAGCGATCATTAAGACCGCCTTTTTGAATGATTATGAGAAGTTAAGGACAAGCCAATCCCGAATATAGTCTTTCGCTGTCCCTTTTGGGAAGCCATGCCAAGCCATATGGATATAGGTTTTATCAGTCGTTGCGGACCAGTGAATGAATTCCTGTTTCAGAAGCTCAACTGCTTCATCCAAATAATAAATATACAAGATCACATCATCGCAATTACCAAAAATTGGATAAATCAGATCTGTATATACATGGTTCCAATCGCCACCGGCAAGTCCGCACCCAAGATATGCAGGGATGGCAACATTGGCATGATTTGCTTTCGCTATAAAATATAAATCAGAAAGCGCATGCTTTAATGCATCGTAGTTAGTATCCAGTCCTTTTCCTGTAGGAACATTTTCGCCAAAAAGATTTACCACATATCTGGTTGGATCGTCAGCAAATGGAATACATTGCACTTGGCCGAGTAGGAAATCACTGCTATGTTCATTGCAGAAAATCTTGTACATCTGAAAATTATCTTTCAAAATTTTGTTTTTAATCTGTTTTGCAACTTAACAACTTTTTTTGTATCATCAGCCTTAACAACTTCTGCAAAAGATTTTGCAAGTCCCGCCATTCCCTGTAACTCAGAAGGAATGATGATCTTTGTTGCCTGTCCGTCGGCAGCCTTTTCAAATGCTTCCAGACTTTTCAGTGTTAATACAGACTGGTCAGCTCCTGCTTCTTTCAGGAATCGGATACCATCTGCATTTGCCTGCTGTACTTTCAAAATCGCTTCGGCTTCACCTTCCGCTTCTTTGATCATTTTTTCTTTTTCTGCTTCTGCCTGAAGGATTGCAGCCTGTTTTTCTGCCTCTGCTTTCAGGATCGTAGATTCTTTTTCACCTTCTGCAACAAGGACGGTGGACTTCTTTTCACCTTCTGCGCGGAGAATTGCTTCACGTCTTTCACGTTCTGCTTTCATCTGCTTTTCCATTGCGTTACGGATTGCTTCCGGCGGAATGATATTTTTAAGTTCAACACGATTAACTTTGATTCCCCAAGGATCCGTTGCTACATCCAGTGCTGCGCGCATCTTGGTGTTGATTGTTTCTCTTGATGTCAGCGTCTGGTCAAGTTCCAGATCTCCGATGATATTTCGGAGCGTAGTCGCGGTCAGATTGGCAATCGCAGTTAACGGATTGGTTACGCCATAAGTGTAAAGTTTCGGATCCGTAATCTGATAAAATACGATTGTGTCGATCTGCATGGTTACGTTGTCTTTTGTAATAACCGGCTGTGGCGGAAAATCTGCCACCTGCTCTTTCAGCGAAATCTTTTTCGCAATCCGGTCTACAAACGGGATCTTGAAATGCATTCCGACATTCCATGTTTCCTGATACGCTCCAAGTCTTTCAACAATGTAAGACTGTGCCTGTGGGACCACCTTGATACAAGATACCGCAATAAAAATCAATAAAATGATTACAATGAATAAAAACGGCATGATGTACACCTCTCTTTCTTTAGTTTTTTTTGTTATTTTGCCCCGGCTCGTTTGAGTCTGGGAACCGGGGCGCACAAAAGGATGATAACCATTATGCAATTGCAGTCTACAAAAACTGAAATCGCTTAATGTAGCCGAATAATCGGCTAATGGCAGCATGGGGATTCGAACCCCAAGGGTAAAAATTGTCCTCCAATACGGAGGTGAAATCAAAAAATAAGAGGAAAATACCCTTGCAGACCAACTTCTGCTGTCACCAACTAGGCTTGCCGGATTCGAACCGGCGCGTGAAGGAGTCAAAGTCCTTTGCCTTACCGCTTGGCGAAAGCCCAATATAATGATACCTTCCGAAAATGGGAAAAGTTGAAACTTGACTGAGATCCATTTCCGAAATTTGCATGATAGCAGGCGTGGTATCGACGCCTAGAATTGCCTGTGCAATATCACCAAAGGATGTTCGAAAAGCTAATCCTAACAGGCAATTCCATGGAAAAGCTTTTCAATTAGAATATGGAAGAATTTGTTCAGCGAAGAACCAATCTCCTTAACTCCAAATACATTCTACCAATTTTTGATAAAACGGTATTTTTTAGGATGAAAAAATATGTCATTTTTGGAACCAGGTTCCAAAATTATGTACTTTTTAGCTTTTTAATACAAATTTTTCCTTTGTAACCATAAAGTGCACGGTAAACCTCCATGGCGTATAATAATAGCTTGCACAGGTTGATAAAGTAAAAATCTGATTATTTTTTTGTGGTTGTTCGATAGAAAGAATGTTTCTGTCATTTAAAGTTGCTTTTAAATCCTTTAACCCAGTATCCGAATCATCCGTATTTGTTCCTACCTCAAATATCTCATCGGTATAACGGCATTCAAACGCAGAATACAAACTGCACTCTTTGGTCCTATCCGGCGTGTAGATATACAACTTCGAATGACTTGAAGCATAATCGGAATCATAATAATTTTTTAGTCCTCCAAACATTTGCTGTGTAAAAATGTTATGGCCAAAAAGACAAATATGCTCATCCTTTACAAAGTCTGATCCTGCATAGGAAAAGATGGAGCCTAATTCGGAATAATATTTCCGATAATCATAATTCAAATAAAAACTATCATTTTCGCCCATAAGGATTGGATAGTCAATGTTTGTGTCCGGGATATAAATCCACCCAACAATATCTGGATTTATCTGTTTGAGAGCTGCAAAGTCAATTTTTCGATTAAACGGATCATTTGGATCCAGTCCCTGGTTATCATCAGGGACCTCGACCACTTGTTTTATCAATTGCTTATCCGTCCGCTCTCGGTTAAATAATTTCCAACACTCTTTTAATCCTAATGTCAAAAGTATGACCAAGAGAACCGACAGGATAATATTCATTTTTTTTCGCATGTACAAAACTCCTAACTGCGGGACGATGTCCACTGCAAGATAAGTATGGAAGAAAATCTTACTGGTCTTCCTTTTCGGTATTCGAATCGTTTTGGGAAGGATCAGATGTATCTTGTGATATATCCGTATCGTCTGGGTACTTGGAAGAATCCGGCGTTTCATCTGCATCATTCTCACTTTTTCCGTGAGGTATTTCAGTTGGAAGGGAGCTGATCCGTGACACCTGTGCATCCAATTGCTTTTTCAAAGAATTATACTCATCATATCCTTCGCAATTTGCCAAACAGTTTTTCGCATCCGTGATTAGTAATTGAGCAGTTTCGGTATTATATTCCCTTTCCTGTAATTTTTTCAGATACCAGTTCATGTTATCGATCCGCCAGTCATGAAGCGACTGTTCAGCAGCAAGATTGCTTTCTTCCGTTTTAGCCATTGCATCCGCTTCCTGCTGTTTGGAATTCTTTTCCTGTTGCTCTTTTATCCTTGTTTTCCATGTTTTGTTATAAGCTTTTTTAAGAGCCTTATAATGTTTTTCAATCCTTCGTAAGTATTCTTTCTTTGTGGACTTTGTAGAAACGTTCTCAACAATATTGGTTGCATTTGCATAGTTCGCTTCCAGGTTATTCGCATCGTCAATCGTGGAGATCTGAAATGCCTCAAAATCAGTAACCGCTTTTTCTCCTGCAGCAATTGCTTCTTTTTCTGCTTTTTCTTTCTGATATTTTTCAGCTTCCTTTGCGTTCAGTGTAGAATAGTAATCATATCCATCTGGTCTTCTATCATAAGAATCTTTTGACATATCAAGCTGTTTTTTGTTATATACAGTATCCCCTAAGCTTCCTCCAGATACGATATTCCGATATTCCACTGTATCCGGAACATCAAAATCTTTTCTTTCCTTTCCGGCACTGGCTGCATTCATAACCTGTCTCCAGATCTCTTTTGCCAAAGACGGATCATATAAAGACGTATTATCATCATTTCCAACCCAGACAGCTGTGGTATCATAAACAGAATAGCCACACATCCAGACATCTTTATCATCATTCGTTGTACCTGTTTTTCCGGCAACAATCTGATGGTCTACGGCTACGCCATAAGCAGTACCGACAGTCTTTTTAAAAACACCTTCCATCATGTCAGTCATCATGAAAGCAGCATCAGCGGAATACACCTTTTTCTCTTTCACTTTTGAAAAGTCATATTTTTTCTCATCCGATTCTATTTTGATAACACAATCCTTATCAATATATTTTCCTTTATTAGCTAATGTTGCGTATCCCTTTGCCATTTCAACTACAGTTACGCCATTTGTAAGTCCACCAAGTGCTATGGATGGAGCGGAATAATCTGCAGGATCCAGAGTAGTAAAATTCATTTCTTTTAAGTAATTGAGTCCTGTATCGATACCAAGATCCTTTAACAGTTTGAACGCAATAGTGTTGGTTGACATCGCCAGTGCATCTCTTGCTGTGATTGCACCTTTATATCCATAGTAGGCGTTCTTTGGACTGAAGGAACTGGTATTTCCATCATCTGCATATACTTTTTCATCATTTAAAACGGAAGACGGATTGATGATCCCTTTATCAAACGCCGGTGTATAGACCAGCAAAGGTTTGATGGAAGATCCCGGCTGCCTTTTTGCAAGGAAACCTCTGTTAAATTCGTCCGAAGTTCCTCTTCCACCTACAATACTGGTAATCATTCCGGTGTCATTATCGACCGTCACAACAGCAGCCTGCTGATTGTATTTTCCGTCAACCGTATCCTGATAACCGGACAACGTGTTATCTACGATACCCTGCACCTGATTTTGCAGATTGCCGTCAAAGGAAGTATAAATTTTATATCCGCCTGCAAGGATTTCTGACGAAATGATATTATATTTTTCCTGATAATCTTTCCAATACTGATCGCATTCTTCGTCATTATCGAACAAGTACTTAAATTCAAATCCTTCTTCTTTCATAATGTGTTTCACAGCACAGTTCATGGCATAACTGCACATATAATTGTTAATACCTTGTACTTCTGCTTCTGTACCGACGACATGGATCTCTCTTGTCTTTTCTGTCTTATACTGTTCATTCGTAAGCATATTGCATTTCTTCATAAGCTTCAGAATGATTTTTTCTTTTTTGATTGCAGTCTCTTTACTTACTACAGGATTATAGTTATTTGGACTATTGCTAATTCCAGCAAGCATCGCACATTCAGCGGTATTTAGATCCGAAACATCTTTTCCAAAATAGAATCGGCTTGCACTTTGTACGCCATAACATCCATTGCCGTAGTAATTAGAATTACAATAAAACTCCATGATATCCTGTTTGGTATACTTCTTTTCAAGCTGTGGGGCAAGGGAAAGCTCTAAAATTTTTCTTGTAACGGTCTGTTCCTGGGTAAGCAGATTGTTTTTAATAACCTGCTGCGTAATTGTAGAACCACCCCTTGTGATTTGATCCTTATGCATAAGGTATTCTACGCCCGCACGGAACGTACTGAAATAATTTACACCATGATGCGTTTTGAATTGCTGATCTTCCGCTGCAATATAAGCATTTTGTAAATCTAACGGGATTTTGGAGATTTCAACGTATTCATAACTTCCAGAATCTACTTCTCCGATTTTATTCCCGTCCTTATCATAAAAGACCGTGTTTTCTCCTTTACGGAATGTTCCCTTATCCATTCCTGCCAGAATGTCATACGTTTTGCTCTGCAATTTTTTATATTGCGGAAAATGGGTAAGAATTTTCCACGAAGCAATAAGTAACAAAGCAAATACGACAATAAGACGTAAAATTATTTTTACCTTTTTCTTAAACGGTCGTTTCTTCTTTTGTCTTTTTTGTTGATTTTGCGATTTACCGTGAGAAGAATTCATAGTATTCGTAGCGTTATTTTCCTGCAGTTCTGATTCCACGATTTTTTTAATCTGTGTTTCCGGCATTTGTTATTTTCCTCCTTCTTTGTTGTTGATATAAATATGAATGAATTGTCATTTTAGTTCCGCTTTTTACAATTATACTTTCAATGGGATATAATTGTATTTTCACAGAAGAAAAGAGACTCCAAAAGGAATCTCTTAATCGTCAATCTTTTGTTTCGAATTTTGTATGCATTAGCATAGTAATTAATTCTTTTTCAATTTCGAACATCATTTTGTCAAAGCGGTTGTATGCCTGCTCTCGGTAAACCGTAACCGGATCTTTCTGTCCGTATGCCTGTAAATGCGCACCTTGCCGGAGTTTATCCATCGCATCAATGTGATCCATCCACTTTGCATCATTTATCCGTAAGAAATAAACTCTTTCGAGTTCACGCATATATTCCGTGCGTTGGCACTCTTCTTCTTTGACCTCGTAAGATTTTTTGGCATATTTTTTTAATATCTTTTTGTATGCCTTTGCTGTTCCTGCTCCTTTTATTACCGTAAGATTAAAATCCGGGAAAACATTGGCAAGCTCCTCGGACAAGCCACTTCTGTCCCATCCTTTTTTCGCATCTGGTAAGTATTTATCTACAAGCTGGTCGATTAAATCATCGAGCATCCGCATCACCATATCACGTACATTTTCTCCATTTAATACTTTCCGACGCTCTGCATAAATAATCTCACGCTGCTCGTTCATAACCATGTCATAATCCAATACATTTTTTCGGATGCCATAGTTATTGCTTTCAATTCTTTTTTGTGCATTCCGCACTGCTTTACTAAGCATTTTACTATCCAGTGCTTCACCGTCTTTTACACCCATTTTTTCAAAAGATGCTCTGAGATTATCCTTTCCGAATAACCTCATTAAGTCGTCTTCCAGAGAAATGTAGAATCTGGATTCTCCAGGATCGCCCTGACGTCCAGCACGGCCACGCAGCTGATCATCAATTCGCCGTGCGTCATTTCGTTCTGTTCCAATAATTTTCAGCCCGCCTGCAGCTTTCGCCCTTTCGTCCAGTTTAATATCTGTTCCGCGTCCTGCCATATTGGTTGCAATTGTTACTGCACCGTACTGCCCTGCATCCGCGACAATATCTGCTTCCCTCTCAAATTCTTTTGCATTTAAAACGTTATGACGGATCTTCATTTTCCTGAGCATTCTGCTTAAAGTCTCCGAAGTCTCTATGTTCGCGGTTCCGATGAGGACTGGCTGTCCTTTCTTATGGGCATCGAGTACGTCTTTTAACACCGCACAATACTTATCTTTTTGGGTTTTAAAAATCAGATCCTCTTTGTCTTTACGTATCACCGGTTTATTCGTTGGAATCTGGACAACATCCATGCCATAGATGTCACGGAACTCTTTACGTTCTGTGATTCCGGTTCCTGTCATGCCACCCTTTCTCTCGTATTTGTTAAACAAATTCTGGAATGTGATGGTTGCATTCGTTACGCTTTCCCGCTTAATTTCTACATCTTCTTTTGCCTCAATTGCCTGATGCAGTCCATCAGAATAACGGCGTCCCGGCATGATACGTCCGGTGAATTCATCTACAATCAGAACTTCTCCATTTTTTACGACGTAATCCTTATCTTTTTTCATCAGATTGTGTGCACGTAGGGCAAGAATGATATTGTGCCGGATTTCGAGATTTTCCGGATCTGCAAGATTCTGGACACCAAAATATTTCTCTGCCTTTTTTGTTCCTTCTTCTGTTAAACGGACGATTTTATCTTTTTCGTTTACAAGAAAATCACCATCTTCCTGTACGGATTCGCCAGAAATAGCGTCGAGTTTGGAAAGCTCGTCGTCACCCTCTCCTCTAGTAAGCTGCTTAACAAAAACATCGCATGCTGTATAAAGTTTCGTTGACTTCCCGCTCTGTCCGGAAATGATAAGTGGAGTTCTTGCTTCATCAATCAAGACAGAATCAGCTTCGTCAATAATTGCGTAGTACAATCCGCGCTGAACAAGCTGGTTCTTATAAATTGCCATATTATCACGCAGATAATCAAAACCAAGCTCATTATTTGTCACATATGTAATGTCACATGCATACTGTTTACGACGTTCATCAGGATTCATCTGATTCAGGATACAGCCGACTGTAAGCCCAAGGAATTCATGGACCTTACCCATTTGTTCCGCATCACGTTTTGCAAGGTAATCATTTACCGTTACTACGTGAACGCCTTTTCCTGCCAGAGCGATGAGATAACATGGAGCAACCGCAGTCAGAGTTTTCCCTTCACCGGTTTTCTGTTCTGCAATGTCTCCATAAAATAATGCGATTCCTCCCATTAGCTGCACATCATACGGTTTCATACCGAGTACACGAAAAGCTGCTTCCCTAGCCACCGCAAAAGCTTCCGGCAATAGCATTTCCAATTTTGTTCCCTTTTCAATCTTTTCTTTAAATTCTGCGGTTTTAGCTTTCAGGTCTTCATCAGAGAGTTCCTGCATATTTTTATCAAAATCGTTAATCTTTTTTACAATACGTTCTATTTTCTTTAATTTAAAGTTCATTTTACTCCTTTTCCTTTCTGCAAAATTTGTACATATATTTATTATCAGTTTAACAAATTCAGAAAGAATCAATTTTTCACAGACGGAAAGAAAAGTTATTCTTCGTCACCGCCGAATTTCATCATAAATGTAATTACATTTTTGAAAACCTCTATTGTAAAATCTTCGCCAATTTCTGTTTTGTTTCGAACCTCTTCCAGCATTTGATCTAGTGCTATTTCCCTTCCATTTATAATAAAATTACCTGTACTATTGTATTCATATTTTAATTGCAGCAAACATTTAAGTATTGGATCTGTTTCTTTTTTTTCGGCAATCCGGAAAGCCCTTGGCGTTCCTTCTTCTGCTTCTGTTTTTAAGATTCCTACTGCGAACAAATCTTGCATATGTGCGTACACGCTACTTGTACTTTTCAATCCTACCGCTGTTCCGATTTCCCGGTACGACGGCGCATAGCCATGTTCTGCAATGTATGCTTTTATATAATTATAAATTTCTTCTTTTTTTGTCACATTTATACCTTCTTTCGTTTCTTAGTGAACCAATCCACATAAAGTGTTAAAGCACTTATAGAGGGAGATTCCATCGCAGCACAAAACAATCAAAGTATTATATGTTGTCACCAAACCAACTGTTTTTAAGCCATTTTCTGATCCACCACTTCCTGAGAAACTACTCAGTCATGGAATTTTCTTTAATATGCTCGATCTTTTCTAACTGAGATGCAGCTTGATAAAGAAGCTCTTTGTTTTCCAGATCTTTTTCCCATTTTGTCGGAATAGCATCGTATCCATATATTATACCTGCTATACCACCTGTAATAGCACCAATTGTATCTGCGTCTCCACCCATATTAACTGCAGTCAATACTGCAGATTGGTATGAATCTGTATGGAAAATACACCATATGGCAGACTCAAGCGTGTCAACTACATATCCTGAAGATTTAACGTTGTTAATTGTAGCATTCAGCAATTCTCCCGAAAAAATGCGAGTAAAGCATTCTGCTTCAGCAGTATCTTTGTAGTAATCTGTAAATGTTTTTCGTGTTTCTTCATAAGCTATATCAACAGCGCATCCAGGCAGTAAAGCGATTGCAAACTCGGTCAAAAAATGACATGCAATCTTCGAAATAATATGCGCATGTGTGATACTTGAAACATCGTAAATGATAGTCTTGCGGTGTTCAAAATCTGTATCGTTTTTTAGATAAAAAGCCAAAGGCATTATGCGCATCAATGAGCCATTACCATTGTCGGATTGACTATCTCCTCCGCATTTTGTCGCTTCTGTACTATTTTTTGCACGTTTTATAGCAAAACGAGTTGTAAAACCAACATCGAATGTGGAACCATTTGCAGTATATTCTCCATCCTCAAGCCATCGTGCAAACCTTGCAGCAATATCATTCGGATTGTAGCCATCAGCGAGAGAATCAATTGTTGCAATGGTCAAAGAAGTATCATCAGACCATGTTCCAACTCTCTGGCAATGATTTCCATAGCCAATCATTTCTCGGATAGGCTCTTTTTGTAATTGTTGTCTTGTGGCGAATTCAACAGGAACACCAAGCGCATCCCCAGCTGCAAATCCAATTATAAATGCACCAGCTGTATTTTTAACTTTTACTACTTCAGACATGTAAATCCTCCTTCTTATGTAAACTACAATATTCAGAAATATTACGATTTTCTAGGACATGAAAATTGTTTATACACAATATGGCAGAATTGTAATTTTTCCAGCATAATCTTCTTTTTTGAAGAAAATCATACTAAAAATGATTAAAATGATTGTCAAAATAGGAGGAAAACATATGGTTAACAATGCTTTTGCACAGATGGATTTGTTCACTTATTTTTCATCACAAAAAATCACCCATTTGCCAGGTGAGTTCTTATCAGAAAAGGATGTTGGGGAAGAATTATCTTTTGAAGAATTGTCAAAAAAAGAAGGGAATGTTGTGGTTGCTGACTTCAGCAGCAACATACACCGGATTTTAAAAGCAGTAAAAATTCAGGAAATCCGAAATTTTGCTGATGGGAACTCGGATCTTCTTTATGACGACGGAACAGACTGGCCGGGATGCATTCATAAGAAAGATTACAGGAATCCACTTTACCCATGGGGTACAAAACTATATGCATTTGCATAAGAGAAAGGAGTCGCTTTATTCTGCGGCTCTTTTTTATTTATGAGCAAATGGAATCGGCCGCAAATAAATACGATTGTTTTTTGGCAATAAATCTAGTTTTTCTGAAAAATCATATTGAAAATGAAATACTTTATAAAATAGGAGGGAAACAATTATGACAGTAAAAGCAACAAACAACGGAGTCGAAATGAAGGCGTTGAAAGGATTTGAAGGCATGGAAGGATGGACCTATCAGGGGAATCTGTATGTGGAGAATAAGAAAATCGCTGCGTGGAGTCAGGACAGTCATGGCGGGATTGTGGACTGGCTTACAATGGAACCTGTTTTTTCAGAGGATAAACTTGGCAGTATATTTGCAGACGTAGATTCGAATTTGGGACTGGAACTTGCAATGAATGAATTAGTCGTCCTGAAAGAGGCTTATAAAAAAGCAAAAAAAGATGGTTACGGTGGGATTTTTGTTCTTTGTGGAGGATTCTGGGAAAAAATTTGGCTTATTCCGGCTGGAAACACGCAAACCCCTGAACAGCTTAAGGAAGAACTTCTTCCACAGTGTAAGGAGAATTTTAAGCGCAACAGCGATCCGACGCCATATCTTTATACGAAAGATGAAGATTTCTGTGTCGGAAAACCGATTACGCTGGATGATATTCGTTGTTAACTGCCAAAAAGAAAGAAGTCGGAATTCCGGCTTCTTTTTTTTCTTAACCCAAAAATAAGTTCTGAAGAATTGTACGATCATTAAAATCCATTGTTTTCGGTAGAGTTAATTCCGCTTCATAAATTCCGTTTCCCTTGCCAATGTCCTGCATGAATCTCCAAAATTTACTTCTTGGTTTTCCATATTTGATCACAAGTCTGGCACGGTTGCCTAGTCGTACAGTCCTTTTACAATCCGAATAACAGATAACACGGCTTTTTCTTCCGCTACTTTTATATGTATAGACCGCAACGACGTCATCATCCAGTGGATCCCGTTTCTTTTTTACATAAGGTTCACATACAACATATTCCCTTTTTCGCATTGAGAGTCCAACTTTACCTTTACTTGTAAAATTGGCAATCCAACAGATGATCAGACCAGTACATAGGCTAAAAAACAAAACCAGCGTTATGAATATTATAAATCCTCTCATTACAGCCTCCTACCTGATCACATCCATAATTGTAACCGGCAACCAAAAGATGGTAAGCCCCTGAAAGTTTCGTTTTGTGGATTCGATCTTATATCGAATTCTTTTGCCTGATAAAAATCCCGCCACAAAATCAGAATCTTTCTCTTTGCAAATGAGGTAATTTCGTCCGTTTCTACCGCACTTGCAGTCAATTCCTATATAACACATTTTTTCACATATTTCCCGAATATCCATTAATCAATCTCCTATACTCACATAAATCATATTCCCAAATTTTTGTATTAACCGATTCTGGCTTTTCGCCATTGCCATCCCACGTTTCAGGGTTCATCTGATTAAATTTAATGTTCTCATATTTTTCTCTCTTTCTAAGCCGACTAAAACAATCGTTTCATATTCACAACGGTTTGCTAATATTACCATTGTTCCAAATTGCAATAACAGTTTTTTCAAGCTCTGGCGCTAATAGTGGATTTGTACAATATCTTTGTACATATGCTCCACATTTACATTGAGCGACACAATGCTCTTGATTATTGAATCTGTTGTATACAATTTCAACTTCTGTCTCGCCACAATATTTACATGGATTTAATTTTACTTTATGTTTTTCTGTATGTGACTTCATACAAATTCCTCCATTCTAAAAACCTTGAAAATCTTATTTCGTAATGTATATTAATCAATCCATTCTTATCTTAAAGATTCAGCATCTTTAAGAAACACTTTAATTTCTTCTTGTGCATATTCATCTGTTTTTGCATCTGAATCAAGATACTCTACAGTTCCAGTATACAAATCAATCTTTGCAATAACAGATCCTTCTTCACAACAATCGTCTGTATTCCATGCATCAACAAACCATTTCTTTTCATCTTCATCGAAAAAATTAATTCTTATTTCGTTATATTTACTCATCTTTCTAAATAAATCCTCGTTGCATTCACCTTAATAGAATTAAGTCTGCTTTTTCTACATATTTTTTTGCAGCATTATATCCATTTCTATTAAGTTCACCTTCAATACTAAACCAAAGTGAATCTAAAAAATTTGGAATAGATGCAAAATCTTTGTTTGGATATTTTTCTCTATATCGTTTATACGCTATTTTATATAATTCATCTACTAAATCACGCTTCATTATATTTCCTCCAATTTTCAAAGTAAATCATCGTTTCATATTATTCTCAATTTCTTTTAGTCTCTCTTCTGAACCGCCAAATTCGTAACACTTACATGGTTCATTATCAACAGATACATCTTTCCCATATTTCTTTCCGAAACATCTTCCAAGCCATTCTTTTCTACATAATTGACAATTATGCATATTCATTTCCTTTGTTATGGGCATATAATTCACCTCATTTTTAGAATTGTGTTCTAATATGTTGTTTATTGTTTTTACTCAATTGTGATATATATTCCGTCTCTTTTATCCCATGCGAAAATTCGAATATTTAATAACTCTTCTGACAATTCAGATACATCACCCTTGAATAAATCTTTATTTTTATTAGTAGAAACAATAATGTAATTTGCATGATTTTCTTTTCGACTATTTAATAATTCTTTTAATGTTGGAGCTGTTTCCATAGATATCAATCCTCCATATTCTCATTATTACCCTTCTATTTCTGTTATTCGTAACTTTTTCTCCTGATTTTCATCATATTCTAGTCGCATATAATCATCTCCATTTTTCCAAAGAAATACTTTCGGTGAAGAAATTGCCGATTTATTGGTTTAATTGCTTTTCATATAATTCTACAAGATAATTGTAAAATCCTTCGCCCTGCCAGTCATCAAACCATTTCTTCATTTTCTCATATTCCTCGCTTTTCATAGTAAATCATCGATTCATCATGCTATTTTTAAAAACTGATCCTCGTTAAAACAGTAATATTCGTGTTCTAATGGGTTCTCTTTTCTAACTTCTCTCAATTTGTAATCATCAAAGAACTTCACTTCATTATCACTTTTGAAAATTGCATAGCACCCAAATGGAAGGTATATCCCATCTGCAAATTCAATTTCGCTATCAGTAACATGAACGACTTCGTAGCTTTTACCATTAATTAAAATAGTTGAACAATTCGCATAGTATCCAGCCCATGCAAAAGCATTCAATTCATTGTCAGATACAATGTGTTTATTTCCATTTCTTTCTCTGTACTCCAACATAATATTTCCTCCTATTTCTCAATGAAAATTTTGTTCCATTTGCAATATCTTCTTTTAACTTTTCTTCCTTTATTATAATAAAACTCGTGATTTTTCATATTTTACAGAAGAAATATGACATTTTAGAAAGAAGAAAAAGAGACAGCTCAAAGCCATCTCTATCTAAGACTTATCAAATGAACGAAAGAATTACAAACAGGAAGCGGGAAAGCCCACGGTTTGTAATCCAATGTTGTTTCCAATTCCTATCCTACTCATCTTTCCCCCACCTGATCTTGTGTTCCTTTGTGTTTTTCACTTAAATTAGTGCGAGGAAGCTTGCGACTTTAGTCGCGAGAGGAATCGCACAAAACTATAACTTGCCGAGATCTTGATTTGTCAGGGAAATTTCCCGTCTGTAAAAAAATGATTTTTTTTGAAGCTGCTATATTGTATTTATAGCCGATAAATGCAGAAAGGAGATCGTAGACATGACTGTAGTGCTGACGGAACAGATTAAATTAACATTTCCATCCAAGAAAGAGAGAATCTTTGCAGATCAGGCATTTTCGAAAGTTACCAAGAGATACGCGGACGCCTGTACCTATGTATCCGAATACTTCTTCCGGGATGGGTGTGTGGATTCTGCTCAAAACCTGCAGAATTTGCTGTACAAGGATGTACGATTTATGTTTGGATTAAAATCCCAAATGACTATTTCTGTATTTAAAACGGTTGTTGCCAGATATAAGACTGTAGAAGAACAGATGAAACAGCAGACTGTTTCCTATTCAGATGGGAATGGTACGAATTACCTGTTCCACAAATCCCTGGAATGGATGCAGTCCCCGATCTCTTTCCGTCGCCCGCAGGCAGATCTGGTACGTGGACGCGACTGGGGATTTTTATCCGGTATGACAGAGGTATCAATCAATACTCTGTCGAAACGCGTGAAGTGTACTTACGAATGCCGTAAGGACAGCAGAATATTTGATCCTTCATGGAAACATGGCGGAGCAAAACTGGTATTCCATGAAACGGATAAGAACTGGTATCTGCATATTTCTGTCGGTAAAGTGTTTCCGGAAACAGACCGGAGCAAGATCAGGGCAATCGACGGACACGACCGCGGACTAATCAACCTGACCACTTCCTGCAAAGAAAACGGAGCGATCGTATATCAGAGCGGACAGCATGTTTCTGAAGTAAAGAAACGTTATGCCAAAACCCGTGCATCTTTACAGGCTAAAGGAACAAAAGGAGCGAAGCGTGTTTTAAAACGTATCTCCGGACGAGAGAACAGGATGATGCAGGATAAAGATCACTGCATAAGTAAGACACTCGTTGCCGGAAGCAAAGAACATACTCTACATGTATTTGAAGACCTCAGCGGGATCTCCTTTGAAAATCTGGAATCCAGGGATGCTTCCGGAAGATATGCGCTTCGATCCTGGACTTTCTATAGTCTGGAACAGAAGACCGCTTATAAGGCGGCCATTCGGAAGGGGATGATACTGAAAGTGGATCCTAAGTTTACCAGTCAGAGATGTCCGGCATGCGGAACGGTTGACAAAACAGCAAGGGACCGCCTACATCACAAGTACACTTGTAAACACTGTGGTAGATCTTATAACGATGATGAAGTTGCTGCAATTAATCTACGTCAATTGGGACTTTTGTATGTAAGTGGAATCGATGAACCAAGTTTTTCGAAATGATAAAAGACAGTTGGGGTGCTAAGTCAATGCGCCCAGAAGCCACCTATAGAACCTGTACCGGCGACACCAGGGGTAGAACCCTGGCATGTCTGGGAGCTTTCCGAAAGGGAAGACGCTAGGACCAGACTGAGAGTGGTAAACGCCTTGTCTGGGACGGACGCTTATTTACAAGCTCGCGTCTTTAGACGGGAGTAATTGACAAACCTATGGGAACCGATCACTTGCATGTGGTCGGTTTTCAAATGTTTTTCTTTCTCCGGTTTCATATTGTTTTCGAAATCAAAATAATAGGAGGAAACAAATATGACAAAAGCTATGTACACAACCAACAATGGAATAAAGGAGGAAATCCTGATTGGATCTGACAGTGAATTCTATAAGGATATCGCAGAACGACTGATTAAGGAAAGTGTTTCTAACGGAACCCGTGTCAAAGTAAACGTAGACGTCCCGGATGAAGGAGATGCATCTTATATGGTCTCGCAAAGATCCGGCACCATGTTTATTACCGAAACAGGAAATAACATGCCGGATAAATTCCTGGACAAAGAAATCAAACCTCGTTTTCTGACCTGTGTCAATCCAGAAACAAATGCTTATAAATTCTATAAGTTGGATGTCCTGGATGATAAAACCGTCCGTGCAAGTTACGGACGTATGGGAGTGAAAAAAGGGGAGCTGTTTGGAGAGCGTTCTTTTGATTACCCGCTTTCTATGTACTGGATCAAATATTATGAAAAGATTCAGAAAGGGTATGTAGATCGGACCGATATTTACCTGACAGATTCTGCAGATGCACCGCAGGAAGAGAATAATAAATCAAATAAGAAAGCAACAGCTAAAGTTGATACTTCCACTGCATCCTACAAACTGTTCCAGAAACTGAAACGCTTTGCAAAAAAAGCAGTAGAAGAGGCGGAGGTAAAGGTCCCGCTTTCTCGGACGATCATCAACGAATCCAAAAAACTTCTTGATGAAATGCGAGCTGCAAGTGATGTGGATACTTTTAATAACTATCTGCTTGAACTGATTGCAATTCTTCAGCGTCCTGTACGCACCGGTGATGGAACAGGAGTAAAGCGGATTATGGCAGGAAATTCCAATGATTTTGCACGAATCATTCTCCGGGAAGCGGACCTGATTCAGGCTATGGAAGGTTCTCTTAACCATACGGGCCGAGGATCGATTGTTACATCTGACTTTACCAAATACGGAATCGAAGTATACGAAGCAACAGAAAAACAAAAAAAACAGGTTCTTGAACATTTATCCGATCGGCTTAAAGGAAAGGTAAAACACGTATACCGTGTCATTCCACAGGAGCAGCAGAAAATATTCAATGATTACCTGAAAGAGCATCAGATCCATAAGGTAAAGCAGTTATGGCATGGAAGCCGTAATCAGAACTGGATGAGCATTATCCAGAACAGTCTGAAGCTGAATCCGGATGCAATCATTACCGGAAAGATGTTCGGACATGGCATCTATTTCGCTCCGTCTTCCATGAAGAGTTGGAATTACACCAGTTATCGTGGAACCAGCTGGGCAAATGGAGACTCAGACTGTGCTTTTATGGGACTTTATGCTGTAGCATACGGTACTCCTTATGAAACTTCTACATGGAGCGGAGCTACAGATTATAAACAGGAAGTAAAAAAAGCTGGCGCAAACTGTTTACATGCACACGCCGGATCTGCCCTCATGAATGATGAAATCGTATTTTATAATGAAGCAGCAGTTGTGCTGAATTACATTGTGGAATTCGAGTAGGAGGATTGGATATGACTAAGAAAGAAATTTTTGATTATGTCAGTTCTCATGCAGCAGGTACAGTTTTATCTTTTCCTGAAAGAGGTCCGTGGGGATCATCTAAATACCGTGGAAATTTTTCCGGTTGGATACCAGCCTCTATTATCTTTCGATATGGGAGCAAATCGGTATCGGAAATCTTTGCAGGCGGAGGGACAACCTCCGATCTCTGCGGAGATCTGCAGATTCCATATTGCGGAATTGATTTAAATCCAAATCCCGTAAGAAAAGATATTCTTTCTATGGATATACTGGATGAACAGATGGAACTTCCGGATGCATTTTATCAGGCAGATTTACAGATGCTGCATCCTCCGTACCCAAGTATTAACGGACTGCATTACAGCAATTCGATGTGGAAAGATACAAAAGGAGTTGCTTCCCAGGATATTCAGGAAATGCCTTGGGAAAAAGGGATGAACGCCATCAACAAAGCAATCCTTCGCGGATTTGCAGCAATGCCAAATGGTTCTTATCAAGCAATTGTTGTTGGAGATATCCGCAAAAAAGTAAACGGAAAAAGTATTTTCCGATCCATGTTAAAAGATCTGGCAATGCCGGGTGAAACCATACAGATTCTTGTGAAAATGCAACACAACACAGTATCCGGTCGGAATAACAGCTATTCAGGAAATCGGAACTTTTTCTTCATTGAACATGAATTCGTTGTGATCACAAAAAAACCGTCTGGTTATGAAATTGCGTATGTTCTGCCAAAGAAATACAAAATGGATATCCGGGACAGCAGATCAGCAACTTGGAAGGATGTTGTCTATACCGTTCTTCGTGAACTGGACCATTCTGCTTCGTTAGAAGAAATTTATGATTCTATTGAAGGACATGAAAAATGCAACGCTAACATTCATTGGAAAGATAAGGTGCGGCAGGTTCTCCAATCTCTTGCAAAAACTGGTAAAACAGTCAATGTAAGCCGCGGAGTATGGGCCTGCGCCTAAGATTAACAATGATTTACTTTAAGATAAAGGGAGAAGAATCAAAATGAGTAAATTACATTTGTTATGTGAATTGAACGATGAACATTATACAGAGGCACAGTTTAGTTTTTATGAAAATTTTCAAGATGCGGTTCGAAATGCAATCAAGGCTTGTAAGGAATGGAATGAAGATTGTGAAATACATGCTGGCAAAGAACTTAGAATAACCGCAAATTGTGGAGATTCATTTTATGTTACAGAGATTAAACAGGTTTGGACTGAGCTTGGAACACATCTTCTTGTATGGCATCATGGATATCAAGGTGTTAATTTCGAGGTGCGATATCAGGGTACTTATGAAGAGTGTCAAAAGGCAATGGAAAAAGAAATCCAGAAGCTTAAGGACGATCTTGGTTTGTTTGATAAAGACATCGACGACAATGTAATCGACACTGGTAATGAGTGGGAAGTATTCGACATTATAAAAATCAAAGCATAAATATAATATAATAAAAAAGGAGATTTACACAAACTATGAACATCATTGATGACTTTATTAAATTGGACAAGGATGCACCACAGATAGCTGAACGCACTGAAAAAGATCTTGCATTCAATCGAAAAGTAAAATCCTGCTACGATATGTATCAGTGGCTGTATAAGAATGGCATTTTACGAAAGGAAGCATTTCTTTATACCGAAAATTCTTCCATTGAAGAGTTGGAGGTATCATTCGCAATTGATACGGAAAATCTTCTTCCATACAGGAAGAAAATGGAAACTTCCGGAGTTAAAGATGCAGATCTTGCCTGCCGCTATATCTTTGGGGATAAGGGGTACGAAACATCTCCAAGTAAATATTCAGGTTCAATTTATTTATCCTGGAGCATGCTGACTTACAGAGGACAGCTTTGCATCGGCAGAAGCTGGGAAACCGAAAGTGAACAAAGTCTGAATACGGAACATTTGCAGGAAGTAGCGGAAATACGAAAAAAATATGGAACAAAAAAAGCAGTAGAAAAAGTATGGGAACTGTTACAACTCAAATAAGAATTGGTGAGCGAGGATATCAAATGTATAGCCGAAGCGTATCATTAACTCTGATTTTCAAAATATTGGATCGTACATAAGTTTTTAAAACCGTCTGGATTTTATATTCAGGCGGTTTTTCGTGGAATCCTAACTTATTTTTCTTTCATATTCTTTCTGAAAAATCAATTATAGGAGGAAAACAATATGAAGAAAAAATATGTTAAATTTATCGACAACGGAGGATTTGTACTATTTCCGGTATCCGGACTTCTTGTCATTGGAGCTGTAGCAATTGGTGCGCAAATCCTGATAGGTATTACGCTCTTTGTACAGCTAATGCTTATTGCAGGCTACTATACATTCAAAACGAATTCTATTTTCAGGGAACCGCTTGTGAGACACAGCATTGAATACTGCCGTATTGAAGCGGAAGAAGATGCGTTTATTCTCAATACGTGTATTTCAATAACTGCAATTGGCAATATTGGTTTTGATGAGTCCAATATGACGTTAAAATTATATGAAGGTTTGAAAAAAAATAATGATTGTTATGCTAAATTTTATTTTGTTGATGGAGTTTTTCATTACGATAACGGATGCATTCAATTTACGCAATCTTTTTCATCTTCCAGGGTAAGTGGATTTGACTTGTTGTCTTGCATAGAAAAACATTCAGAGTTGTTTGAACTACCGCTAAGTCAAGTACACGAAAAACTTATTTTTTTCACAAATAAGGATCTCTTGTCTGTTTCTAGTCCTTTTGCCAGAAAAAGGCACTTATATCTTTTAGATTTAGAAAATTATTTTAACACTCAATATTTCATTCACAATAATGGACTTAATCTAAATTCTGCGTTTGGTAGCGACCAAAACATTGTCAAACATTTATTCGCACTCGCTTTGCTCACTGGCGATGATTTAGATTTAAAATACTGGAAATATCCAAAAGGCTTTGTATATGGTGCTACTGTAAATGATGAATCTGATGAATTTGATATTTGCCATGACATGGAAGATAAAACATACAATTTCAATTTGATTCAAAACCAGAAACCAGCAGAAGGATCTTCAGTAAGTTGTATATCACAGCCTGGTTATGAAAAGATACGAAACAGTATTGAAGAAATCGATCACAAGATTGCTGATGGATGTCATTTCGACCGGTAAATGGGAGAGTGTATACAAAAAAGAAATTCTTTCTTTACTGGATGCCGACAAGTCTGTATCCAAAGAGAATCAGGATCGTATCATGCAAATTCTATCACAGTTGTTAAATGACTTAGAAGTTAAAGCAAATCATGAGCGGGAAGAAAAAATTGATATTACCATTTCTGCTCTGGAAAAAATAGCTGCAATGGACGGTCTAAATGATGACATGGATATTTTTTCTTCTAAGAACACAGGAAAAGCCGACTCTTAAGGAGCTGGCTTTTTGTAATGGGGAAATTTTGATTTTGTAAAATTTGACTGTTTATTTTGCAGTATTTTCTCAAATATTATAGCGAAATTTAATTTTCGTGTCATTCTCGGATCCATTCCAATTTCCAGATATGCTCTTCATGGAAGAAATATAAGTATACCAATCGACGTTTATTTTGAACAATACAGCTACATTTAAACGCAGTCATTCCAAAAACACCGAAATAATATTTTTCCTGTGAATGGATTACTTTAATTGGAACCGTAATCACATCTCCGTCTTCCTGCACTTTGAAAAAACGCGGATGAATTTCACCTGATGCGGTAAACCAACAGTCACATGCTATGGATATATAATTTTTCCCGTTCAAATAATCCGTTAATCCTGTGTTCCTGTCTACACGAAAAATCATTGTTTTTCCCTCCAATTTCTTTTATTTTACCGAACATCTGTTCTTGTGTCAATGTTCAAAAATTTCCACTGTTTTATTATTCCAAGTTTATAAGTGAAATCTGCTTATATACAGGAGGAGTAATAATGAAATTGGATCAAAAGACAGCAGTGCACTGCAGACGTACAGAATCGCTCTGCAATATGCTTTGTCGTGTATTAAACCTTAATAATGATATGACTTCGATGATATGCCTTGCAGCTGAATATCATGATATTGGTAAATCTAAGATACCTGCCAGTATCCTTTTTAAGCCAGGAAAACTTACTGATGATGAGTGGAATATCATGAAAACGCATGCAAAAATTGGCTATGACCTTATGTCTGATTTCCCGGAAAATGTACGGCTTATGATTTTATATCACCATGAAGACATCAATGGTGGTGGATATTATCACTTGAGAGGGAACGAGATTCCGATAGGTTCTCAAGTCCTGCGCATCTGCGATGTATATGATGCGCTTACTTCTGACAGATGTTACCGGAAGGCTTTATCTCCAGAAGAAGCTATATCCTATCTGAATGAGCACTCTGGTACTCTTTTTTCGTATCATATTGTACAAGCGTTCATTATTGGTTTGCGAAACACATCGAACGGACAGGTACTTGCACTGTAGGATTCATTACAAAAAGCTGCGTTTATCGTGGCTTTTTTCGTCTGTAAAAATAAGGAATCCTTATAGTGTGGTATATTCACAAATAAAAGGAGGCAACAAAATGAGGTATCGGATTACAACACAAAAGGAAAAATATAGCAGCGAGCAAACTATCAGCATTGAGACAAGCCAAAGAACAGCGATTGAAAAATACACAATCCTGGCAAAAGAAAACTATTTTTGCCTACTAGAAATGGGAACCGGCGATATATGGGAACGTGTTGATTTTCGGATTAATGATAGAAACGGCAATCAGGATTCAGAAGCGGAAATACGGTACATTTTATCGCATTGATAGGCAAAACTTTTTCGAAAAATCCTTCATATTTCTAATGGAATTTTAAATCACAGGAGGAAAACGCATGACAAAAGAAGAGTTCATAACAATTGTACAAAGGTGTGGATACGGCACAAAGAAAAGTGCTAAAAAGTATGTTGAAAAGAATCCAAAAGAAGAGTACGACACAAACGATTTGATTACATTGTATGAGGGGAGTATGCACTGGAAAGGAGTAAACGGGGACAAAGGACTAAGATATGCCTACGATGTGAATGGGAAGACCACAGCATACAGCAATGGGATTCGTGGGAATTCTGGAGCGAGACAGGATTGGGAGGCATAAGATTGAGAATGATGTAGAAACATCATAAGTTCAATAAAGATTTAATCGTAATCGCCACGTTGAGTTGGCCCCGCAGTGTGCGGAAGAAGAGAGATGCCTTAACGGTGTCTCTTATAAGGAATTTACAGAAACAGGAGGAATATAAGTATGGGAGCAAATAATTCTCACTTAAACATTTACCGGTTGCTTCGTATTGCGAAAGATCTGAAAACAAAAGAAGTGGCAGACGAGCTTCGTGTTGCAACTGCATATGTTTCAGCTATCGAAAAAGGAAAACGTACTCCATCTGTCAGATTACGCCGCAATTATGCAAAATTGTTTCAAATTGATGAGGATTACATTACGTCATTTGTTCCGGAAAAAGATTTTGAGCATACCATGCTTAAGCTTCTTGAGGTTATATGCAAAGCAAAAGAGGAAGTTTCAGAATGAGATACCGGATTACTATAGATTGAGAATGAGATTGAGAATGACGTAAATCGTCATAAGTTCAATAAAGATTTAATCGTAATCGCCACGTTGAGTGGCCCCGCAGCGTGCGGAAGAATAGAGATGCCTTAACGGTGTCTCTTTTTTTTGAAATCAAAATTAGGTTTTCGTTCATATTTCTAATGAAATTTTTAAATCATAGGAGGAAAAGAATATGAGTGATTACAAAATTATTAGCAAGACAGAGGATGCTTCTAAGGAAAGAGTCTTTTATACCATTGAGATCGCACCATTTCGTTTTGTGGATGTCATGTGCATCCGGAATACTTCAGAAAACTACGAGTATCTTATACAAAATGAGGATGCGAGTTATGTTTATTACGAATTAGAATACAAATACACTTATCCAGGATATCCGTTCGATGAACGTAAGTGTTTAAATCTTGCTGCCGCTCAATATGCAAAAGATTATTATGCGAAAGAAAGCATTTGGGACGAAATCCGATCCGATTATTATGATGCTGAACAAGAGGCTTGGGCTATTGATGCTTGGAAAAATTGTGATGGCGATCAAGGAAAAGTTATTGCACATGTGGGAGATGATAAGAGGATTACTTATTATTCAGAAGAAGCCAAAATAGATCCATATGCTCAAGAGGTTATCCGTGAAGTCCTTTTGCGTATTGATGAAGAAAATACCCAAAAAGAGAAATGGGTATTAGCTTTATCAAAAAAAATGACAAAGAATGTTCCAGAAGAGCATAAAGAATATGTTAAAGGCTTCCTTTTTGAACTTTTCAAAAAACAACCAAATAACATCCTCAATCATTTTGCGTATGAATATCAGGTATCGGCCGACAATTTTAAAAGAGAAGAACTGAAACAAAAGATCATGCAGAAACTGCACAAAGACTCTGAGGGTCTTGTATCTGAAATTTTAGATCTCACTTTTTCGGGCATGATCCCGGAAGGATTGGATGATCATGTCGTAGCTACATTACAACAGTTGTCAGATAAAGAACTGAAACGTATTGCAGAAAAATATCGGCTGTAAGGAGGAAATACCTACTCGAAACACTTAAATCTTTAGATATGGACGTTCTTGCAATGGAGATCATGCCGGACCATATCCATCTGCTTGTGGATTGCAAACCACAGCTCAGACTGTCCGATGCAATCAAAATACTCAAAGGTAACACGGCCAGGTGGCTGTTCCTAAAGCACCCTGAGATCAAGAAACAGCTCTGGGGCGGACATTTATGGAATCCATCCTATTTTGTTGCCACCGTCAGTGACCGGACACTGGAACAGGTCACACAGTATATCAACAGCCAGAAGACCAGATGATTGGAAAGGAGGCATGGCATGAAGATTATTTCTACTTACGGAGTCAAGATCAAAACTTATAATCATATCTTCAAGGAAACAGTCGAAGTCTATCGCCATGCCACAGATTTTTTGATTGAGGTATGCCTGAATGAATGGGAACAGATCGTACC
>ENA-OOZA01000297-OOZA01000297.1-human-gut-metagenome-genome-assembly--contig:-NODE-297-length-28692-cov-8.942243_pt1 | contig 28692 bp, 27 predicted proteins | sample MGYA00241703_ERZ501378 | MGnify/ENA primary metagenome ERZ501378 (study PRJEB25962, sample SAMEA2042916) | human gut metagenome | biome: human gut; feature: human-associated habitat; material: faeces...
GTCTGACGTCCTTTTCTAACTAACTGGTTAAATGTTGGCATTCTTTTCACCTCCTATGAATTATTCGTTACCTTGGGCTTATGCCTCAAGGGGCTGCGGATAATCAAATCATTATCCTTTTTTGTGCATCAAAAGAACATTGCCTTTTTTCGCACGCTCGTTCAGTTTATTACGTTTATCGCCGAAAGTCAAGGCTTTTTTCGCATTTTCCATATTATTTTTCATACAAAAATAACAGATGGCACTCTCTTTTTTTCTTAAGAAACCATCTGTTATTTGTTATTAAATCAAATTCTTTTTTCTAGCAACTATGAAAGTAAATCTCTTCTTTATTTTCAACGAAATAAATTAGTACGCTTTGCCCCAGTATACCATATGCTTCGCCGGTTTTCCGCAGCATACACATACATCTGAAAGATGTTCCTGTGCAAATGGCATACATCTTGAAGTAGCAGTTGTATCTTCCTTAATCTTATCCTCACATGCCTGGTCACCGCACCACATAGCCTTAACAAATCCAGGTTTATTAGCAACTATATCCTTAAACTCATCATAATTTGTTGCAACATAAGTATGCTCATCTCTGTGCTTTCTTGCACGTTCAAGCATCTCAACCTGCATTGCATCAAGAATCTCTTTAATCTTATCAGCAAGTTCAGAAATATTAACTGTAATCTTCTCTCTTGTATCTCTTCTTACAACGATAGCCTGACCAGCTTCAATATCTCTTGGTCCCATCTCAACTCTTACAGGAATACCACGCATCTCCTGTTCTGAGAACTTCCATCCCGGATTCTTATCAGAATCATCAACCTTAACACGAAGTCCTGCTGCCTTGAGTGTATCCATAACCTCAAACGCCTTATCAAGCACGCCTTCCTTCTTCTGCATGATAGGAATAATATCAACCTGAACAGGTGCAACTCTAGGTGGAAGAACAAGACCTGAATTATCACCGTGTGTCATAATAACAGCTCCGATAAGTCTTGTTGTTGCTCCCCATGATGTCTGGTGAACATACTTTAACTTATTATCTTTATCTGTATACTGGATACCAAATGCCTTTGCAAATCCATCTCCGAAATTGTGACTGGTTCCAGACTGCAGGGCTTTTCCATCATGCATCAGTGCCTCGATGGTATAGGTGTCTTCCGCACCGGCAAATTTTTCTTTTTCTGTCTTCTGTCCGCGGACAACCGGCATGGCAAGGAACTCTTCACAGAAATCTGCATACAGATTCAGCATCTGGATGGTACGTGCCTGTGCCTCCTCTGCGGTTGCATGCGCCGTATGCCCCTCCTGCCACAGGAATTCTCTGGAACGCAGAAACGGACGGGTTTCCTTTTCCCAGCGTACTACGGAACACCACTGGTTGTACACCTTTGGCAGATCACGGTAAGACTGGATCAGATTTTTATAAAAATCGCAGAACAGTGTCTCAGAAGTAGGTCTGACGCACAGACGCTCCGGTAGCTGATTGAGTCCGCCGTAAGTCACCCATGCGACTTCCGGTGCAAATCCTTCCACATGATCCTTCTCTTTTTCCAGAAGGCTCTCCGGAATAAACATCGGCATATATACATTCTCTACACCTGTTTCTTTGAATCTGCGGTCTAATTCATGCTGTATATTTTCCCAGATAGCATACCCATCGGGCTTGATGATCATGCAGCCCTTTACTGCGGAGTAATCAATCAGCTCTGCTTTCTTTACGACGTCGGTATACCATTGTGCAAAATCTTCCTCCATGGAAGTAATGGCTTCAACAAGTTTCTTCTCTTTCGCCATGTCTTTCTCCTTTTCTGCGACCACTGTGCGGTCATTTTTTACGTTATACTCGTGTAAGAGTTTTCTTTTCTGCCCGCAAAATGCGCAGAAAAGCTCGAATATATAATATGACGAACACAGCCGATTGTCAAGATTTGCGTGAAGTGAAACCGCTCGATAACGGCTAAATGGGTTACTGTTCCCTCAGCACCTGAATACCATTAACATTCTGTTTCGAAATTTCTCGGACTGATTTCATAGGTCATCTCTTTGCCACTGACCGGATGAACAAAATCGATATGATAACTGCACAGTGCCGGGGTTCCTCTTTCAGCCTTTCCATATTTGTGATCTCCGCAGATCGGAGTTCCAAGATGTGCAAGCTGTACACGGATCTGATGATGACGGCCGGTATGTAAAGTAATATCCAGCAATGCAGTTCCTTCTCCTTGCCTGATCACCTGATAATCAAGTACCGCTTCCTGTATCTTATTTTGTGACGTTGCTGTATGCCGTGGTTTCTGCAATTGCAACCGCTTCCCGTCTGCCGGATGCCTGATGTCTTCCCATTCGTTCTCCCTCTGCTTCTGTTCTATTACACAGGATTTATTTTCTTTCGGTTCAAATTGTATCCAGTCCTGTAGTGTTCCTGTCTTTTCATGCCCCGTAGCCTGTTCAAAAGTTTTTCCTTCCGGCAGCCGGACTTTTGCATAATATTTTTTCCCAAAGGAATGGTCTTTTACCTGTGCCGACAATTTTGCTGCCGCCTGTTTTGTTTTTGCAAACACCATCACGCCTTCCACTGGCTGGTCCAGCCGATGGACTACACCGATAAACGGCTGTCCGGTTCCTTCCTGCGCTACGTGATTTAAAAGTATGCTCACCATGTCTTTCTGCCCCAGTTTTTTGGTCTGCGTTGCAATGCCTGCCGGTTTGTAGCAGATGATCAGCTGTGCATCTTCATATAAAATTTCTGGTTGTATCATGATTTGTTTTTCCTTATGTTTTCTTTTCTGCTGCGCATTCTTTTTTGAGTTTTTTTTTGGGGGGGGTGGAAAATGAGATCTACGCAGCTTTTACTGCTCCCTATGGTTCTCTTATTCTGCTGTCTGGACATATACAATTTTTCTTTATCTTTATATCCTTCTTATTGGTGCTGTTGGGACATATACTGTTTTTCTTTATCTTTATGTCCCGACCATCTATACTGTTGGGACATATACAATTTTTCCTTGCTTCTATGTCCCTCTTTCTTTTTCTGTCGGGATATTTCAGCTATCTTTTTGCACATATGTCCCACTCTCTTTGTTTGATGGGATTTTACAGCTGCTTTTTTGCATATGTCCCTCCTGTTCATACAATCAGGATTTATAACCGGGAATAATAATTTCCCGTGCATGTTCCACCTGCTCTTTGGTCGGCGGCTCCACATCTTCCAGTGCATAAGGAATCCCAAGTTCTTTCCATTTAAATACCCCCAGCGTGTGATATGGCAAAATTTCCACACGTTCCACGGTTTTTAACGTATCAATAAATGCACGGAGCCTGTGTAACTGCCCATCATCATCGGTAATGCCCGGCACAAGTACGTGCCGAATCCACATCGCTTTACCGTGATCCGACAGACAGGTTGCCATATCCAGAATATTTTTATTCGTCTGGCCTGTCAGTTGTTTATGCTCGTCCTCATCAATTTCCTTTATGTCGAGCATAAACAGATCCGTCACTTCCATCAGTTTTTCAAACTTAGAATAGAATGGTTTCTCACGGGTAAATGGGTTGCCCGCTGTATCCAGACAGGTATTGACGCCTTTTTCTTTGGCAAGCGTAAACAATTCTGTGACAAAATCAATCTGCAACAGTGCTTCTCCGCCACTTACGGTAATACCGCCCTTTTTGCCCCAGTATCTTTTATACCGCAGCGCCTGTTGTAAAATTTCTTCTGCGCTTTTCATTTCCCCCTCGGTTTTTGCCCAGGTATCGGGATTATGGCAGTATTTGCAGCGCATATTGCAGCCCTTCAAAAAAATCAGATAACGCACGCCCGGTCCGTCTGCGGAACCGAATGTCTCGATTGAATGTATATTTCCTAGCATTGTTTTACCTCGTTTTTAACCAAACCAATAAAAGCATCGAATTATCATTTCATTAGTATGTGCAAATTATATCATAAAAACAGGGCTAATACACAAATATTCATTCATGTATTAACCCTGATTTCTTATTCATTCCAACGGATATGATCTACGAATTACTCTGTTGCTTCGCAACTCTCGTGACCCCTTAGATCACATTACATATGATCGTGGCAGGTACGTGCGATAACGTCCATCTGCTGCTCTTTGGTCAGATCAATGAACTTCACAGCGTAACCGGATACACGGATGGTGAAGTTTGCGTACTCTTCTTTCTCCGGATGCTCCATAGCGTCGATAAGCTTCTCCTTGCCAAACACGTTAACATTGAGGTGATGCGCACCCTGGTCAAAATATCCGTCCATAACGTTTACAAGGTTCTCAATACGCTCGCCTTCTTCATTTCCAAGTGCACCAGGGTTGATGGTCTGGGTATTGGAAATTCCGTCAAGTGCCCACTCATACGGAATCTTTGTCAGAGAGTTCAGGGAAGCAAGAAGTCCGCTCTTCTCTGCGCCGTAGCTTGGGTTAGCTCCCGGTGAAAGTGGCTCGCCAGCCTTACGTCCGTCTGGCATTGCTCCTGTCGCTTTACCATATACAACGTTGGAAGTAATGGTAAGGATAGAAGTTGTAGGCTCAGAATCACGGTAAGTGTGATGCTTCTTTAACTTATCCATGAATGTCTGTAACAGCCATACTCCGATATCATCGGCACGGTCATCATCGTTACCGTATCTTGGGAAGTCTCCCTCGATCTCGAAGTCTTTTGCAATTCCGTTCTCATCACGGATTGCCTTAACCTTTGCGTACTTGATTGCGGAAAGGGAATCGATTACGTGTGAGAAACCTGCAATACCGGTTGCAAATGTTCTCTTTAAATCTGTATCCATCAGAGAAAGTTCTGCTGCTTCATAGTAATATTTGTCATGCATATACTGGATCAGGTTTAAGGTATTTACATAAATATCTACTAACCAGTCCATCATCTTGTCGTACTTCTCCATAACTTCATCGTAATCAAGGTACTCAGATGTGATCGGCTTGTAATCCGGTCCGACCTGCTGGCCTGTCTTCTCATCCACACCACCGTTGATTGCGTAGAGGAGACACTTTGCAAGGTTTGCACGGGCACCGAAGAACTGCATCTCCTTACCTGTCTGTGTAGCAGATACACAGCAGCAGATAGCATAATCATCGCCCCATACCGGTTTCATAGCGTCATCGTTCTCGTACTGGATGGAACTTGTATCAATAGAGATACGTGCCGCATAATCCTTGAATGCTTCCGGAAGTCTGGAAGAATATAATACGGTAAGGTTTGGCTCCGGAGCCGGTCCCATGTTCTCTAATGTATGCAGGAAACGGAAGTCGGACTTTGTAACCATGGAACGTCCGTCTACGCCTGTACCCGCAACGTCAAGTGTTGCCCAGACCGGATCACCTGAGAACAGCTGGTTGTAAGAAGGAATACGCGCGAATTTTACCATACGAAGCTTCATGGTAAAGTGGTCAACCAATTCCTGTACTTCCTGCTCTGTGATGATGCCTTTCTTTAAGTCTCTCTCGAAGTAGATATCAAGGAAGGTGGAAACACGACCAACGGACATTGCTGCACCGTTCTGTGTCTTGATTGCTGCAAGGTATCCAAAGTATAACCACTGTACGGCTTCCTTTGCGTTTGTTGCAGGTCTGGAAATATCGTATCCGTAGATCTCTGCAAGCTTCTTCATATCCTCTAAACACTTGATCTGCTCAGCGATCTCTTCTCTTAAACGGATCACATTGTCTGTCATCTCACCACAGCCACAGTTTGCCTTATCTTTCTTCTTCTCCTCGATGAGGTGGTCGATACCGTATAAAGCAACACGGCGGTAATCACCAACAATACGTCCGCGTCCGTATGTATCCGGCAGACCTGTTAAGATCTTATTGTGACGTACTTTCATCATCTCCGGTGTGTAAGCATCGAATACGGCTGTGTTGTGTGTCTTGTGATACTTGGTAAAGATCTCCTTTAATTGGTCACTTACCTGATATCCGTATGTCTCACATGCCTGAACAGCCATCTTGATTCCACCGTAAGGCATGAATGCACGCTTTAACGGCTTGTCTGTCTGTAAACCTACAATTGTCTCTAAATCCTTTAAAGATTCATCAATATATCCCGGACCATAAGCTGTAATACCGGTTACAACCTCGGTCTCCATATCGAGGACTCCGCCCTTTGCGCGCTCTTCCTTCTGCAGTTTCTGCAGTGCTCCCCAAAGTTGATTGGTAGCCTCTGTAGGTTCTGCAAGGAAATCCTCGTTACCATCATATGGTGTGTAGTTATCCTGAATGAACTGGCGGACATTAATCTCTTCTTTCCAAAGACGTCCTTCGAATCCATCCCACTCTTTCATTTCTAACATGGTGATCCTCCTTCTCTTATTGGTTAGTATTCTCTAATCATTGATAGATTACACTAACGTTCATCATTTTGTCAATACCCACGCATGTCTTTATTTTCATACAATATATTTACCAAAAACCGGAAAATATAAATGAACGCAAAAAACCGCCTGGGTTTTTTATCTTTTGCCCAGACGGTACGGCTCATGCCTTTGTTATACTTCACGTGGTGCTCCACATTATCCGTCAGTCATATAACAAAGTCATTATAAGTCATATGATATTTTTTATCAAGTAGTACTTTTGTTCCATTTTATGAAATAACTACCATTCTTTCATACTGTTATAGTATCCGGTAATCGCACGGCTGTTTTTCCGCACCGCCTTTGCCTGTCTGTGAATTGTGGCAAACTTTTCACGCATCAGTTCTTTGTTGCGGGCTTCCTGCGCCTGAATCTTGACACTTTTGTCCGTTACCCGGCGAATGCACTGCTGCATGTCACGAATTTCCTTTGCATAATCTTCACGGTTCTGATCCAGTTCTTCTGCCACCTGTGCATAGAGCTTCTCAAAACCACTGTCCAGCTGGTTCAGCTGATCAATACACGCACTTTTTGCCTCCACGGTTTCATCAAACACATCAAACGGGCATTCCGGATCCGTCAGGGTATCTTTCTGCCGGTCATCCAGGCGGATAATTTCATCCAGAACCTGTTCCTTTTTTTTCAGGCTCTGCAGCATAATTGCAATATATGTATCTGGCATACTGTCTCCTGCCGGCATTACGCTACCGGTTCCTTTGTCTTGATATTGTTTCCGTTTGCGGTCTTTGCCATAACTTCTTTCCATGTATCCCGCATGGTACGGAGATGACCAAGCACTTCCTCTAAGATATCCTTGTCCTTTTTCATGTTGGCCTCTAACAATCTCTGTAACAGATAGGTATAGACCGCATCAAAATCTTTGGCAACTGCATATTTGTGGTCGAGAGTTATCTGAAACTCCCGAATGATATTCTCTGCCTTTCGGATATTGTTATGCGCCTTTTCAATATCGCCCTTTTCAATCGCTACAATCGCAATGTTTGTAAATTTAATAGCTCCCTCATAGAGTAACAGCGTCAGTTCTGCCGGTGTTGCCGTCTGGATCTTACTGTTGTTATACGCTGCATATGGATTTTTCTGAATCATCCTGATTCCCCCTATTATTTCCTGTATATTTTATTTTGCAAAAGATTGCCCTGCATGATACTGATTAACTGCTGAACATACCTGAAAGAGAACTTGTCTGGCTGTTTAACTTGGAAAGCGCAGTCTCCATCTTGGAGAATTTCTTGTAATAATAATCTTCCTTGTCGGAAATCTTTGTCTCCCACTCTGCAATGGTCTTCGTATAGCTTGTATACTGGGAAGTCATCTCCTTATCATTGTAAATGCTGTATCTGCTTCGCAGGGAATTACTCTGCATCTGCTTGTCGATTGCCGTATACAGATTGGTCGACAACTGCTTCATGAAATCAATCACGGTATCCGGATCACTGCTTAATGCAGCCATCAGCTTATCTTTATTTCCTGATGTATTTTCATCATCCTCATCACCGTCAATATGATAAGCATTCTGCTCATTCTCTGCCGAATTCATATAACCAAGTGTACTGATTCCAAAACTGGAAAGCGAATAATTCTTTCCATTGATGGAAATTGCCTTGGTCATGGAAGTCGTCATGGCATTCATAATCGTGCTCAGATTGGAATCACGGCGAAGCAGGGAGTCCTTGATCTTTGTCTCCCACTTTTCTACTTCCGAATCAGACATCTGCGACTTCTCATCATCTGTCAATGGCTCGTAATTCTTTGCAGAATCTGCGTTATACAGTTTCGTCATCTTATTGATGATGTTGTTGTAACTGGTCAGGAAGTCTTTAATCTTGTCATAAATTCCCTGTGTATCGGTCGTTGTGGAAATAGAAACTGCCTTGCTGTCATCTAAGGCATCGACATCGACCTTTTCAAGATCATCGACTTTGTCTGTCACTCCATTGACGGAAATGGATAATCCATTGATAGAAAAATTATTCGTTGTACTGGTATATTTTACGCCATTTAAAACAATAACCGCATCGCTTCCGTCAATCTTCTTTGCCGTCTTGCCCAGACCCAGTGCGTTTAATAATGTTGTAGAATTTGTATCGCTGCTGTCCGCAGTAATATTAAAATCCGTTGCATATCCGGAATCTGAAGAACTCAGATAAAAGCGTCTGTTTCCGGCATCAAAATTTGCATTCAGTCCCGCATCCTTCAGCTGGTTTACAACGTCACTGATTGTGCTGTCTTTTCCTACTTTGATCTGTTTTGTGGTTCCGGATGCAGAATTATTTGCCGGTCCCACATTAAAGGTAATTTCATCTGCTGTAACACCCAGATCCGAAAGCTTTGTAGACGTAGTAACTTTCTCGTTGGCTGCTGTCTTAATCTCAGCCCCCGTCAGATAACCGGACTGTGCAGTAGAAAGCACATGCAGTTTCTGTGTTCCGACAGTCGCATTTCCGCTCGCACTGACGGTTGCCTTCGTGCTGTCGGACGATGTTGTCTTTTTGGTATTGTATCCGCTGTCAAACCGCAGATTACCAGCACTCTTATAAAAACTGTTTACTTCCTTATTCAGACTTTTCCAGATCTCCTGCTTCCAGCCAAGTTTTGTCCGCTCTTTTTCGTATTTTTCCTTTTTGGTACTGTATGCAGAAACGAGTTCTTTTACGATAGAATCGGTATCCAGTCCGGACACCATACCTGTCATTCTGATTGGCATAATTTTTCCTCCCCTTTTTTATCTTTTTTCATCCACCATAAGGCCTGCAAGTTCCCACACTTTTGCAATCATATCCAGTGTTTTCTCCGGTGGGATCTCTTTGAGTACTTTTTTGGTATCTTTATCAATAATTTTTATGGTCACACGATTGGTTGCCTCATGGATGCCGAATATTGCTTCCGAGTTGACCGCCTTTTTATTCACTTCATCCACGGCTTTTTTGATCTGCGCATTTGTATTCCGTTGATCTGCTCCCTGGGAAGTGTTTACGTTCTCCTCACCAGCCTGCTTTATATTCTCCGATACGATGCCCTTTTCAGGTGCATCGGTCTCTGCTGCTTTTACCGCAGAATCTGTTTTGGGCTGGCTTTCTGCAGATGACACACTTCCCTGATACGTCATTCCTGCACCTTTAATAGCCTCCATTGTCATGATGATTACCTCCTGTCTCCATCATCCGCCGCCGGTTATGCCGGCTGCATAGCCAATCTATTACTGTCATTCTATAAATAATTATCGGAGCGTGTCAGTAAAAACTTAACACCCTCCGATTGTTTTTCCGCTTTATCCAAGAATTCCTTTTAATGCTTCGATACCATCGAGGCTGATTGCCTCCTGGTTTTCTTTCTGAATCTGAAGATACACTTCCTTACGGTATACCGGAACATCTTTCGGTGCCGTAATTCCAAGTTTGATCTGGTCTCCCCGGATTTCAAGTACGGTGATCTCGATATTGTTGTTGATTACAAGGGCCTCCCCCTTTTTTCTTGTCAATGCCAGCATATCTTATTCACCCACCTTTTCTTTCTTTGCCTTAAGCACATCATATACTTTGTATTTTACCGGATAATCATCCTCCACTATCATCTGTACCCCTTTGCGGTTATCCATATTGATCACAACCGGTGCTTTCAGGTTTACGGAAAAATCTTCTATATTTTTCGGAACCGTTACCGTCACAAGAATATATGTGTTTTCCGGTGTCAGTTTTCCGAGTGGTGCAATCATTTCCTCACTTACATTCGGGTTGTAATCTTCCTTGACAATATGCGGCATCATAACCGGAAATGCAATGTCCGGATCATCCATCGACTGCAGCCACATAATGGAATTGTATTTTTTTTCTTTCTCTTCGTCATAAATCAGTGCAAAATGATTGAGATCCGGAAAACCGATCATACCTTTCTCTAACGTGATGATTTTATCATCTTCTATTTCAATTTTTCCAAAAATACGTGAATCAGCCTTCATGATCTTTCTCCTTCGCTCCGCGTTTTTATAAATAGTTCAGTAATGTCTGGCTTCCAACTTTCGATGCAGCCGTCAGACTGGACGTATATGCATTGTAAGCAGCATAGTAATCAATGATAATATCCGAAATGTCACGGTTATCATTGTTAGACTTCAATTCTTCTACCGTCTCTTTCTGGTTTTCCACACGGGTCTTTGTCAGCTCCACGCGCTGCTGCAATCCGCCCACATTGGTATGTGCCACATTTACTTTATTCAGGTATCCGTCAAAATTTGAGATAAACTGCTGGTAGGTTTTTGACAGATTATCGTCTGCATAGGTAGCTTCTTTATTGGCAGCATCCAGATAGGTCTGAAGTTTCTTCTGGCTCTCCTCATCCGAATACTTATCCATCGACATCATCTTTTCAATTCGTGAAACTTTGTCATGTGCCTGTGTGGAAGCAGAAACAAGCGTCATCATCTCTGTCATGTCCCGTCCAATGTCAGTGCTTAAAACATCGCTTGCCTGTGTATTTGCCGCGAGCATGATTCCACTGGAAATTTCGAAATTGATCGGCTGATCTTCCTTGGTATACTGTACCGCCTCCTGCATATCCGGAGTCTTCATCTTACAGTCATAGTAATATTCCGGACGAACCTCTCCTGCATCAAATCCAGTTTTGGTGTACGTGATGCTAAGATCCGCCTTTTCCCTCTTTAATGTATTGGACAAATCTTTTCCGAGAATCATTTCACCGGTATCTTTGATAAATACCATGTCCGTGTCTTCGACTTTGGCTTCCCCGTTGTTCGCCTTAAGCCACTCCTCCTTGGATTCGTACATGGTAAACTTGCCGGTTTCTGCCCCATTTTCATCTACAAATTTTCCCTGTGCAAGGTCTAATTCCACTTTCTTTCCTGCAGCTGTCGTATAACTCATACTGGAAATCGGATCAATTGCTCCCGTTCCATCCGAATTATCTTTTCCGTTAATCTTTCCATACGCCAGACGCAGCCGGTCGTAGGTATTTTCCCCGATGGAAATCGTTTCATCAAAACTGTTTGTGGCATCCGTCGGTACATCTACGCTTCCGTATGTGTAGCGTGCCTCGGAAATATCTTTATAGGATAATTTCTGATCAATCGTGTAGGATGTAGTTTCTTCATCCGTCTTAAATGTCAGCTGCTCGGTCGTGCGATATCCGGTAAATACCGTTCTGCCGGAAAAATCTGCATTTCCCTCTGCATAAATCTGATCACTTAAAGATTTCAGCTGATTCAGAATCGTTCTGCGGTCATCTTCTTTTAAGGTATCCGTTGCCCCTTTGACACATAATGAGCGGACATCCGTCAGGATTGTTTTCATATTTTCCAGCGCCGTATCCGTCACATTCAGCCAGGAATTGGCATCCGAAATGTTATTGTTCAGATACTGGTCAATATGGGACAGACTGGTCTGCATACGCAGGGAACGAATCGCAATGACCGGATCATCCGACGGTTTATTGATCTTCTTCTGCGTTGTCATCTGGGTATTATATTTATCCACAAGCACCTTATTTGCATTGATATTGCTCTTTGTGTTGCTTGTGATCATATTATTGGTAACTCTCATAGGATCTCCCTCCTAAGTTTTATACTGTCAGCTCACACGGTTTCGTCCACAGGCATCATACCACCCCGGTCTCATTGATCAGTTTGTCATACATCTCTGACATCACGGAAATCACCTTAGATGCCAGATTGTATGCATTCTGGAATTTGATCAGGTTCATCGCTTCCTCGTCTTCATCCACACCGGATACCGAGGTACGCTGTGTCGCAATCGCGGTAGACAGGTTCGAATAATTATTGGAACTTGTTGTTGTCTTGTTCACGTCAACCGTCACATCTGAAATCAGTGTTTCGAGAAACGTCTCCGCAGAATCCCCGCGGAACATCCGCACATCCTTCTGCAGCTTCAACAGATCCTCAACGGTATCGTATTTCGCCTCCCCCTGTGTAATCTGGGTTGACGTTGCAAAGTAGTTGGGATCCTTTAATGATTTGCTGTTTACTGCAAGGGTTGTCGCTGTAAACTGATAATAGCTGTCCCCGTCGGATGACAGTTCAATATCCGTCGTCCATCCGTCTTTCTTTGCCGCCTGTACTTTCGCATCCCACGCATCTGCACCAAACGTGTTTCCGGTTGGGGAAATTCCCACAAAAAAGGCTCCCATTTTATCGCCATCTAATGTAACACCCTGTTTTTCAATATCATTGAATGCCTGGGTAAAATTACGCAGGAACTCATTGATCTGATTCTGATAATATGGAATTCCCATTGCATCCATGGAAGAACCGGTTGTCAGATAATTTCCCTTGACACGGTCAGCTTCTGCCTGATCTGCCATCTGCGATTCCGGAGCAAGCTTAAATGTTACACTGTTTACCCCGTTTTCACCGACTTTTGCTGTCCATCCATCATAGTAATAAAACTTATTATTTACCATAATCCGGCCTTTATTCGCCAGTGACAGTTCATTCACTTTTGTATCCGGAATCTTTATCGTAATAGAAGACAGATCTGCAGCCGAGACCGTTCCCTTCATATTTTCATTGTTATTTCCGTCACGGATCATAAACAATGCCTTGAGGCTTCCGTTGGCACTGGCACCTTTGGCATTAAATTCCATTCCGGTATCTTCCCAGGTAATGGCATACATGCCCTCGGCATCCATCTGATTGTTCAGATACTTTGAAGAGGTGCATTTTAATGTCCGGTAATCGTTTCCGTCTACAAGTGTCTGTCCGTTGATATATACGCGGTAATTGGTTCCTCCTAAGTTTTGTCCGTTGGAGTTTGTCACCTCGAATTCTTTCGTCTCTACATCCGCAATCCCTGAAAGCTCATCAATCAGATTCGCGCGTTGGTCGCGCAACTCATTTGCATGTCCTCCGCGTACTTCAATATTATTAATCTGCTTGTTTAACACCGAAATTTTCTCTGCAATGGAATTGATATTATCCACAGAAGCCTTGATTTCTTCGTTGGTATCCTCCTGAATCTCCGTCAGGCTCTTGGACAAAGCATTAAAATAAGTGCAAAGGCTCTGTGCCTGATGAATAAACTGATTGCGGACGGCTTTCACTTCTCCCTGTGTCTTTAAGGTATCCAGATCATTAAACATCTGGGAAAAAATACTGGAAAATCCTTTCTGCGATTGCTCATCATCCCGGAAGATTGTCTGGACCTGATCCACATAATACAGTTTCTGTTCGAAAAATCCCCGGCTTGAATTACTCTGCCAGTATTTTTCATCATAGTAGAGATTTCGCTCCTGTGTCACGGAAGTCACTTCCACACCGGTTCCGACACTGCCGTATCTGGTATATACACGGATCGGATCGGTTGCGGACAGATTTGCCGTCTGTCTGGTATATCCTTTGGTCTGCACATTTGCAACGTTGTTTGCCGCTGTATTCACTGAGGTCTGAAATGCCGACAACGCACTTGCCCCGATATTCAATCCAAAAAATTGTGATGGCATAACTACGCCTCCTTATCTCTATTTCAATCCTGTCACGATCAGTTCTGTCATCTGACTGATTACCGTCATAAAACGGCTGGACGCATTATATGCAGACTGGAATTTGATCATGTGTGTCAGTTCCTCATCGGAGGAAACGCCCATCGTCTGCTGTCTCTGGTTGTCGATGGAAGACAGTGCCCCCGTCAGTGTCTCACTTGCCGACTGGAAAGTGCTTCCATCATTTCCGATCTGCCCGATCAGCTTGTCATAATAGCCTTCAAACGTACACGGCTTTTTGTCGTACGGATTCAGTGTCATTCCCTTGTCGTTCCAGAGGCTCATCAGTTTTTCACCCAGTGGATAATCCGTACCGTTCTGATTCTTGTACGGCATCAGTGTGATCTGTTTGCGCAATTCTTTATTGATACTGATATTGTTCAGGGAATACAGTGTCGTGGGATCATTTTCGTCCTCTTCGTTGTATACATAGTAAGTATTCCCATCATCTCCTGTCACCTTGGTATAACGATCCATTCCCACACGGGTAAACAATTCCCTCGGCGGCAGCTGTCCGTCTTCCCCGACTGCACAGTTTGCAGCATCCAGAACTTTCTTTCCCTTTAATGATACCTGATTCCCATCGGCATCGGTATAGGTGACATCCGTATCTACTGTCTTATTCGGACAGTATGCATCGTTGATTTTTGTCACAATATTGTGAAGCAGTGCAGAAACCTGTGCTTCTGTCTCCATCATGGTACAACCGGAAATACGGTCATACGCCTCTTCGCTTTCCAGATCCTGATACGTTCCGTATCCGTCCCCACGGGCAAGAAGTTTGGCTTTAATACTTCCCACATCGGTATTTAAATCCGTGGAAATCACTTCGTTCTTTTTAAATACGCGGACATACTGCTGCTTGTCCACATCAGAAAGCTGCGTCCAGTACGGTGTGTAAAATCCGGTTTCTTTGTCTTCCTGCAGTCCGATGTTATAGCACTTATTGTCATCGATAAACGGTGTGCTTTCAAAATCTACATACGTAAATCCCGTCGCATCTTCCTTAATGGAGACACTTCCGTATCCGCCCAGCTCATCCAGCAGATTGTCACGCTCATCTCGCAGGGTCATTGCAGTTTCCTGTCCGCCAGCTTCTACTTTCTGAATCTGCAGATTCAGTTCATAGATACGGTTTCCAATCTTGTTTACACGGTCAACATCATCTTTAATTTGTTCATTGATATTGGATTGGTACGATTTCATGTCATCATACAATGACTTCGTACGGCTCAGCAGAAGATCCGCTTTTTCAAGTACCAGATTCTGTTGTGTGGAATTATCCATATTAGGCTCCAGTTCCTGAAATGCCTGATGTAGATCACTGACACTCTGTTTGAACTGTTCTCCGTTTAATTCCTGAAACAGATCCTGCACATAATCCGTGATTTCATAAAAAGAAGTATAAAATCCCTTGCGTCCATTCTCCTGCCGATAAGATTTGTCTAAGAAAATATCCCTTGCATGAACCACATCCCCAATGGATACACCCAGCCCATACTGCTGCATGTTCACATTTTTATTCGGGTCCTTTAATTTATTATAAGTTTTATCTGCAAAACGAACCTGCTGGCGGACATATCCTGTTGTATTCACATTTGCAAGGTTGTTTGCCGTTGTATTCAGTGCATACTGGGCATTCTGAAGTCCAGATGCCCCAATATATAAGCTTCCGAATCCGTTTCCCATTCTTTTGTTCCTCCTTAACTCATTGCGTCAAATCCGCTGCTGCCCAGCAAGCTTCCTGTATTGCAGGCAGTTTTGTCATAATTGGCGGTCTCAGGGGCCTGCCGCAAACTCTTGAACAACGTAAGGTCGAATTCGTTTAACTCTATGGCCTGTTTAATCAGAGCCACGTTCTGATCATTCAGATGATTCATCCGGTCTGCTGCCGCAAGCAGACGGTCTCTCGCTTCGGTCAGTTTTTTCTGTACATCCGGCTGCGACTCCAGCAAAGTGATCAGTCTGGTAACTGTCATCTTTTCTTCTGTACGTCCGAGTACATTGGCAATATCCTTTAAGAGCTGTACCTGCTGGTTGCTGTGTGTCACCAGATCATCACTTGCCAGCTGTTCCAGACATGTCAGTTTTTCCAGTTCCGGAACATCTGCCCGAATCAGGATGTCTGTCTTTTTTTCTCCATAAGAAATCAATGTCTGGTAAATCTTTTCTTCTTCTTCCAGTACTGTTACAAGCTCTTCTACTAAACTAGCCACTTCAAAAACCTCTCTCGTCTGCCTTCCTCATCAGGCATTATACTTTTCAAGTAATTTGCTGGCAAAATCGCCAGGCTCAACGGAATATGTTCCCGCATCAATCATTGATTTGAGCTGGCTTACCTTATCTTCCCTGATATCCGAAGCTTCTGATACTGCACTTTTTGCGACCTGATAATCACGTCCGGCCTGTGAAATGGACACCTGATCTCTCGGACCTGCTGCATTCTGCGCCTTCTGTGTCTTTAAATTCTTTTGTATACCGTATAACTGTGCTACCTGGTTATATGCATCTATACGCATGCTCAGCATCTCCTTTCTTCCTTGAAATAAGCTTCTGAAATGCATCTGTTCTTGCATCTCTATACATTGTTTATCGGTTCGTTTGGCAGATACTTTAGCTTTTTTTTAAATTTACAGATGCGGGCAGTTTTGCTTGACAAGAGCCTCTGATATGAATTATACTTAAATCTCCGAGTAGCCGGGGTGGTAGCGGTACCTTGTACCAACAATCCGCTATAGTTGGGGTGATATCCCGCAGAGGGTCAGGGCGGTGGAGCTGCCCTTCGCAAGTGGCGTTGACGTCTGGGTCTTGCGCAATGGGAATTCGTGAACCGGGTCAGGGTAGGAATACAGCAGCCCTAAGCGAAAGCTCTCATGTGACGTGAGGGTGCCTGGGGGGAGTTAACTGCAAAGGTAACGTCTATTGTTTCTGATTCGAAGCGGGATACTCGGTTTATGTCATATTCTTCTTTTCCAGAATATGACCTACGCATTTGCCTTACGCGTAGCGTAACTTTCATGGCAAATGCTCCTTATTCTGTTTTTCAAGAATACAACCTGCACATTTATGAAATTTTAAAAGGAGGCTGCATTATGCGCCTCCTTCTTTTATTTCCTATATTTCCCCGGTCTATTCTGCATATTGTGCATCAAACAGTTCCAACAAAAAATCATGGTACAAACGCTGATACTCTTCATGAAAAGCTGCCGCAATATTCGCATCCCCGCCTTCCATCTGTGCCGCCTCAAATAATGCAAATGCATTCTCATAAACCTGCGGATTCTTCTCATAAAACGCTTCCGTCAATCCATCCTGAAACGCGAACTGCGCCGCCTGTGAAAGATTGTCCATAAAATCCTCCCGGCTGACATTACCGGATTCCTCATAATCCGACAGAAAAATATGCTTATCCGCAGATTTTACAAAATCCTCGTATGCTTCCCTTACATCCTCATAAGTAAGCGGAACATAATGTTCTTTCCAGTAGGCATCAAATGCATCCTTATCTTTAAACTGTTCAAAAATTTCTTCCATAATGACTCATTCTCCTTATCGTTCCTTACCGCTTATCAGATTTGCCGCACCGATGATTCCCGCCTTATTTCCAAGAACCGCACATGCAACTTTCGGAATAAACGCCTTGCTGCCACCAAAGCATTTATCCTGAATGTATGTTTCAAGAGGCTCTGTCAGTTTTTTCCCCTGATTGCAGATTCCTCCCGATAACAAAACAATATCCGGCCGGAAAATATTGACAAAATTTGTAATGGTTTCTCCAAGATAGCAAATATAATCATTTACTACTTTTTCTGCTGCTGTATCCCCATCCTGTGCGGCATCAAACGGAATTTTTCCATTCATGTGCGAAAGATCTCCCTGACACATTGTATTCAGGATGGATTCCGGGTGCTGCTGCGCGGCTCTTTTTGCATCGCGGATCAGCGCTGTCGCCGATACATATGCCTCCACGCAGCCTTTCCGTCCGCATGTGCACGGCTCACCGCCACATATCAGACTTGTGTGTCCGAGTTCGGCACCTCCTGCATGTGCGCCCTCAAACACCTTTCCATCGAGAATAATTCCACCGCCCACACCGGTTCCAAGAGTCAGCAGAATGGCATTTTTTGCATGCCGCGCCGCGCCGGCTTTTACTTCACCCAAAGCCGCACAGTTTGCATCATTGGAAACTGCAATCGGGCAGGAAAAGTACTGTCTTAACTGCTCTGTGAGCGGAACATTTTCCCACCCGAAATTATTGGAATACAACACAACTCCATGTACTGCATCAATCGTTCCCGGGCTTCCGATTCCTATACTCTTCAGCTGTGTTTCCCCGATACCTTTCTGCTTCAAAAGCGTTTTTACCAGTTCTGCCATATCCCTTATGATGTCCTGATACGGTCTCTCTACATTCGTCGGCACAGATGCTTCTGCAATTATATGCTGTTGTTCGTCAACAATCCCTGCTTTTATATTGGTTCCACCAAGATCAATTCCTGCTCTGTACATTTCTTCCTCACTCAGTCTGTTATGATTCTAATCATACTTACTCTGTCAATATATTGGTTTCAAAGAAAAAAGTCAAATAGTAACTTCAAAAACACGCGCCATGACCGGCTGCTCATATTCCACCGTGATTGTATGATCCTGATTGATGCGCACATGCTGTGCCTCTTCCACCGAATATATCATATTCTTCCTGATCACTGGTAGACTGGATACTTAACCGGGACAACAGGGCATAGTCCATGCGCAAGCCTCCACTGGAACAATTTTCGCGCTGTCCCACCAGATTCCCTTTGCGTACCATCCGGCATCAATAACAAAATATTCACATCCGGCCTTTGCTGCAGCATCAATCAGCGGTAATTCTTTTTCCGTCGTTGGATCTGCCCACAGACAATTCATATAATCATTAAAAATTACCGGGAGTGTATCATTGTCGCGGTTTTTTCTGCGGATTCTTCGCCGGTATTCCGTTATTGCAGAAAATGCATCTGATATATCTGCCCGCACTGCACCCACTGCTGCCGGCACACTTTCAAATGTCTCTCCCGGGCGCAGCACCTTACTGAAATGTGACTGTATCTCGTTTGGCCCGCTGACATTCAAAACATAATGATCATTCTGGTCTGCGATCTCATAATGCCAGGAACCATTGTTTTCAATCTGCCAGATCAGCCCCGCGCCACTCTGCGGATGGCTCAGAAATCCCATCGGCAGATACTCTTTTGTGGACCAGTTCCCGGTATTGTAAACTTCTATTGTTTTGGAACTTCTCCGGATACTTTTCGTCTGTGTCACCGGAAATCCAAGCTCTTCAAACGAATATCTGCGCCAGTTCAGCTCTTTCTGCCACCCATTATGCGGAATATACAAAAAGTTTCCATCTCTCTTAATTCCAGAGCAGGTAAAGGAGGACAGGTACGTCAGTACCTGTTCCTCCTCTCCCTCATTCGTTACATGGTTGACAAATCTTGCCACCGGCACTCCGTCATAAAACTGTATGTCGGTCTGTACACAGACTCCGGTAAGAGGATCTTTCTGCCGGATCTGAAGCATTCTCCCGGATTCATTCTTTGTATCCTGCATATTTTCATATTTCAGATAACATCCGGGAGAAGTCACCACATATTTATTTCCATGCCGCTCATATGGACGATCATAGCCAGCCAGTTCCAGCTGCACCAGAGGAAATCCTTCATCCATCATCCGGCATTCATCCTCCTGCCTGCATTCCTGTACGGACATATCCTCTGCCTGTGGAACGGAAGAAAAGTGTAAAAATTTGATCTGATCATTCCGTGTAATTCCAAAAACCAGAAAAATCCCATTTTCTTCTATTTCTATCATCTGCTTCCAATATGCATGTTCCATATGATTAAATAACTCCTTTGTCTGTATAATTTACTTCAAGCTCTGTCTGAATTGCAACCCCCGTCATACCATGCACCATAACCGACGGATGGTATTGCGGATGATCCACGGTTACAGAAACCGTATTGCCCTCTCTCTTTGTGTTTGCAACAAGCACGGTCTTTCCGGACACATCGGTAACCCATCAATAAAAGAACTTGTTGTCTTTTCATCATAGTTTATAGTAAAGGAAGTTGTCAACCATAATCCAAAACTCCATGCCGGTGGAAGTGCCGGTTTTCCGGTCATATCGGTATAACGGCTTAAAATTTCTTTTGGTGACGGTCCATAGATCAGATGATAGCGGATTTCCTCTCCCGGAACGGAAAATCCCACATACTCTACCTTTTCACTTGCGACTTCAAATGAAACCGGTGTTGTATGATCAACAAAAATTTCATATCCCTCATTTGTCATGTAAAACGGAATATTTTTATATGCAACTTCGGAAGCGGTTCCTCCGTCTTCATTAAACATATTGATTACCTGTCCGTTCTTGACAAATGCTGTAAACTGTTCTCCAAATCCATATACCCGCTCTCCTGCCTTTAAGGAAAGTTCTGCTACCATATATGGTTTACTCAACTTTCCCACCGGAAAATCTGGTATAAACACTTGATTTTCAAGCAAAATAATTAAATAAATTGGTGCATTGACATAAAAAAGCACCTAATCTTTGGTATAATAAAGTCACCACAACAATATGTTCTGATTCTGGATGATTCCGTAATCAAGCGTAACTACAGTAAAAACGTAGAACTGCTGGCACGCGTTTATGACCATGTGGAGCACAAATTTCAAAAGGGCTTTACCCTGCTTACACTTGGCTGGTCAGATGGGTACCGCTTTATCCCGACAGGTTTCAATCTGCTGCCTTCAGCCTCTGAAAGCAACCGTTATAATGAAGTTTCGGATAGCATTGACCACCGGACAAACGGTTATAAAGTCAGGAAGGCAAGTATGATGCACAAAACAGATGCTGCCATCCAGCTTATCCGGAATGCGCTCACTGCCGGAATAAAGGCTGGTTATGTGCTTATGGATACCTGGTTTACCACAGAGCCAATGCTAAAAACATTCTGGAATGGATCCGCAGAAACCAGAATGACCAGAAAAGTTATGGTGAACTATTTTTCATGTACTGTGAGGATACCCAGGACATGGATTTAACCAATGCACTGCAGAGCCTTATGGCTCTGTTTGTGGAACATATATCAACGCTTTCTGCAGATATCACATCTGTACTGAAAAGTAAAGTAACCGAATGAATTGCATCCCAAGCCGGATTTATTCAGGCTTTACTCGGAAGTATCTGCTGGGAAAGTTGAGTAAATTTATTTACTCACAATTTCCTTTTGTGTTCCTGACACAAATATTTAAAATCAGGATATACGCTTATTCATCCACAGTTCAATTCTATGATAATTATTTCCGGTCGATTGTTAATTCGCACTGGAATAATACTATTTCCAATACCTCTGCTCACAATCATAGTTGTTCCATTCTCTGTATAGATGCCTGCGTCATATTTCGGGAAAAGTCCTTGATTAGGAGCAATAACTCCTCCCAAAAATGGCAATCGAAATTGTCCGCCGTGGGCGTGTCCCGACAATACTAAGTCAATATTTTTATTTTGATAGACATTAAAATGCTCGGGTCTATGCGACAAAAGTATAGTAAATCCATTGCTAATATTTACCTGCGAAAGTTTTGTTTCCAAAATACTTTCTGATAAAAAACTGTCTCGTTCTGAAAAATCAGGGTCATTTAAGCCTATTAGCTGAATACACTCATCACCATAGTTCAATTCAATGGCTTCATCTTGAAGAACGGTAACTCCTGCATTTTCTAATGATGTCTTTAATTCTTCATATTGTGAGCCGACCCATGCTTCGTGATTGCCTGTAACAAAATAGCAAGGAGCGATTTTTACGGCTTGCTGAGCAAAAGATAATGCAACTTCAAGATTTGTATGGTTGGAATCTATCAAATCCCCAGTAATAGCGATTATATTTGGGCTTTCTGCCTTTAATATATCAATTAACTTTTCATTATTCTTCCCGTATTCTGCATTATGCAAATCCGAAATATGGGCAATAGAAAAATTGTCAAACGCTTCAGGTAAGTCTTTAGATGTTACTGTTAATTTATTTGTTTCTACCGACAGATTTCCCCAAATTAACCAACTGACCATAATTAAAATCAGAAGCACCACAAGTATAATTATTTTTCGCTTTCTTATATTTTTCACGATATTATACCTCGCCATTATAAATCCTAGCCCCACAAATCCTGATTTTCTCAATTCTCCAAACTGAAAGTTGTCTCTCTGACACAAACTTGAGTACTTTTACCTTTTCTTCAATTTAGGCGAACCAAAAGTTCTATCTTCGACATCTGCGTTATACTTCAGTTTATATGCATCCTCTCCATTTTGAATTGCTTTTGTAATCTCAGATATTTCTTTTTCAACATCTTCTAATGTCGCATACCATCCCAAAATAATTGTATGTTCACCCCAAAAAGTAACTTGATCAACACCATTTAAAATATATTTTGGTTCATCTTTCCCAGACCATAAAATAGGAGATGTTTTTACAGATTGGCAAAACACTACGTTTTTATTATCATATGTAGTTATAGCAATTTTTCCTGTTGGAGCATATACAACACTTTTTTCTTCTGTTTTCTCTTTTTCTTCCATAACGGTTACATCATTCAATAGATAATCAATGGAAATATTCAAAGTCTTTGATATTACAAGTAATTTTTCTGTTTCAGGATAACCACTATCCGATTCCCACTTCGAGATTGCTTGTCTTGAAACGCCTAATATTTCAGCCAATTCATCTATCTCTTCTTGACCAGTCATTTAAATCAAATATCATCCCCCTCTGTCCATATAGCAAATCTATCATTTCGTTTCTATTTATTTTTTCCCATAAAATATCCTTAATTTGTTCTGAAATCCTTTCCGTAACTTCTCTTTCTACTCTATTATGAAAAGATTTTTCAAAAAATTCTCTTCCTTTATCCCTTGCAATACTATTATTCTGTCTATTTACCATCATTGTAATAAATATTCTAAGAGCATAGCTTTCAATATTATTATCCTGATAATTAAACTTGCTCAATTCCTGTATCATATATCTTGTCAGTTCATTTTCCTCCGACAAAAATACCCCCAGTCTTGTTCTTACTCCCATTTCTTCTTCTATTCCAATAATTTTCCCAGAATCTCGAGGAATAAAAACAGCCCCATATTCATCGTAAACATTACTATTTATTAATTGCACTTTAACCCAATTATCCTCATCGGCTTCCAATGTTGAACTAATAGTTCTCTCACTTTTATTCACTACAATATTAGTAACACTTTTATTTCTTATTGCTATTGAGTGTAGCATACTCGCCTTTTCAAAATCACAAAAAAGATTATGATTTTCTACTTTTACATTTTCAGTAAGCGTTCCTACTAATTGACCTAAAGATATATTGCTTTTTGTCTCTTTCAGCAATCTTTCTGCAGCATCAATCATATTGCTTTCTATTATGTTAATAACATCTTTTTCTTGTATTTCTTTTGCCGATACGAGCCTTCTCGATTCACTATCCTCAAATAAAATAGCTTCAACAGTCCCAAAAACTTCTTCTAGGATATCCCTTTTTTCTAAATATTGCGCATTATTTGATAATTGATTCGTTAAATATCTTGCTTCTGAAGCAATCCAAGACTGTGATTTCCCTTTTCCCTTAAAATTATTAATCTGTTTTTCTACATTGCTTTTGTATATTGAATAAATAATACTCAATAGTTCATCTTTTCCTGCATTATCTTCTATCGATGAACGTGCAACATTTGTTCTTACAATTTTACTATCACTTGTATTCATGATAGCCAAAAACGTTTCGCGTTTATATCCCGGAGTACTATCAGCCACCCGTATACCTTCAAAACATATACCAACAGGAGCGGGATTTCGATTATCATCATTGCTAATAAAATTCCTTCGATTAAATTCTATAAAAGAATATTCTTGAAAATACTCTCTATATCTTAATGCATAAGCCATCGTCACTCCATTTAATTCGGTTTGCTCAACAATAATATTATCCAAATTTCCCAAACCCATTCCGTCATTTGCTAGAAAATCCTCCAACGCAGCCTTCGGAGACTCATATCCAATCCTAATCTCTTTATCAGAATCTATCTTTAAACTAACTTGACAATAAGGAAAAACAATCCATTTCTTAATACTATATTCCAAATTCTCCATAGAAGCATCATCTCTTAAATGCAGTTTAATAATTGTTCCATGTTCTTGAATATATGAAGGCAATTCTTCCTTCTTAACATTTCTTAATAAATACTTTCCATCTACATTTCTAAAAAAGATTCTATTAGCCTCTCCATTCTCACTTGAATTAGTAATAATTTCAATATCATTAGCTACAAGAAAACATGTTAATATTCCTATTCCGAAACGACTAATTGAAACAAATTCTGGATATTCTTTTTGAAAACTCTGACTGCTATATTTGGATGTTCCAACTTTTAACAAATAATTTTCAATTTCAAAAACAGTCATACCTGTTCCATTATCCGAAAAAGACAAAACTCTATTCTCGCTATTCCATTCAACCGCAATTTTTCCTTCTGTTAATTTCTTATTATTTTTATTTTCAATTCTATTTTGCAGCTTTATTGCATCCAAACCATTTTGAACAAGTTCCCTAATCACAACAGAACTATCATTATAAAGGGTATGTCCAACCAACATTTGCAGTATACTATTCTGATCTAGTTCAAATTTCAAAAGATTTTTACAAAAATTTTTCGTTTTTATCCCAGAATCATCAATATCATTCCACGGGAACAAATAATTATCGGTTCCTTTTTTCTTAATCGAATTTTGAATAGCTTCATAGCTCTTAATCAACTCTTTTTTCACATATCTTAAATAATCTCCTAATGCAAAAAAAGCTTCTGCCTGATTAGCTTCCTCAAAGTAGGCGGTTACCGCAATGGTATGTTGTTGTGCACTTCTATCAATATTCCCCTCTTCATCATACACATCCATTGGTCTAATTGCTCGTACAGCTTTCTGTTTCTGCCACTCAAGTACACTAATAGGATCTGTGGGGCAAAACGCATTATATTCAATGACAGGTGTTCTATCCATTGTAATGTGCAATAAATCTGCCGTTCTCAGAATGACAGCAATATATTGCATATTCACTTTTGCATCTTCACTTGATTCATAATATTTATTAGTATCATAAAAATCATAATCATCTAAATTATCGAGATGATGACTTTCACATATTAACGCTAAATCTTGTTTAAACAAGCTATCCATTGGTGCCAATAATTTTTGAATTTCATCAATGATGCTTTCTGAGAATTTACCATCTTCATCTTTTTCTCCCGATATCCACATGCGGATTCTCTTAGCATGGTTTTTCCTAACATATTCTTGATATAAAAACAGTTCTCCATCATCCCCTAAGCTCTTAACTTTGGCAAGATAATCCTTACCAAATTCGCAATTATAAACTTTACTTTTAAACTTTGTAAACTTAGTCTTATCTCTATTTTCAAATTCATTTTTTGATATTAGCATCCCCATATCATGAAAATATATAGACAATACAAGCATCATCCACTCTGCAGATGTCATCGATAGTTTAGTTTTTTCTGGAATTATCCATTCAACCATTTTTAGCATCTCGTCTATGTGAGAAATATCATGTTTTGTATACTCTGCAAAAATGCCATAATCTCCTATATGCGACAATAATTTTTCCACTTGTTTTTTTATATGTAACAATTTTATTCCACTAAATGTTCTCAATTTTTCTGCCTTTTCAGCTTGACATTCCGCAAATAATTCTAATCTCTCAACCATCTTTATCACCTCGTAAGTTTTTTATGATTCATTTTTGATGTCACACTCAAGCACTATTAACCATTACTCAATAATCTCCCCTGAATAATCATAACACTGTTATTAATTTAACATCATTTATTTGATTCGCTTTTGTTATAAACCACGTGTTACGATTTTCTATTAATATCTCACTCAAATATCCTCAATCTCCTCACAATCTCCTCCGGCTCCGGAAGCAATGCTTTCATCTCTTCCGGTAACGTATTTCTTAACTGATATGTAGCCACACCAATCGGTGCATTAATATTCTTTAAAGCATATTCTACATAAGTTTTATCCTTGTTCTTGCAAATAATAATACCAATAGATGGATTCTCGTCTGGTAATTTAACCTGTTCATCCAATGCTGTCAGATACAGTTGCATCTTTCCGGCGTATTCTGCTTCAAATTCACCGATTTTCAATTCTATGGCTATCAGGCTTCTCAGTCTTCTATGAAATAGCAATAAATCAATATATAAATCTCTGTTCCCCGCCATCAGATGATATTGATTCCCTATGAATGTATAGTCTCCACCCATTTCTATTAAAAACGCTCTTATGTTATTTACCAACTGCATTTCTAATTCGTGTTCAGAGTATTCCGGTGATAATTCCGCAAAATCAAATGTATATTCGTCTTTTACCGCAAGCTTAGCCTGTACCCTTTGCTCAACCGGAAGTGTTAAATCAAAATTCGTCTGATTCAGTAAATATTTCTCATAGGTCTGTGCCTCAATAAAGTTAGTTAAAATACGCTTAGTCCAACCATATCTTTTCGTCATTTGAATGTAAAATTCACGTTGCAAATCATCCTTACATTTTTCCATAATGATGATATTATTGCTCCAGCTAATTTCTCGCACCAGTGGTGCGAGTTTTTCAGAATCACGATAAGTCAAATAGAAATTGCGCATTCTCCACAGATTGGCTGCTGAATAGCCTTTTGCACCTGGAAACTCTTTTTGCAATTCTGTTGAAAGTACCTGAACAATTGATTTTCCCCAACCGTTTTCTTCCTGTTGCCTATAGATTTCTTCTCCAATTTCCCAATACAAATTTATCGTCTCTGAATTGATTAATTTCAGAACCTGATATTGTTTTTTATGGATCAATTCCTTTAAATCATCCACAAGTGGTTCATATCCCACAATTTCATTCTTTCCCATATACTTCTCCATTTCTCGCACCAGTGGTGCGAGTTTTATTTACGCCATCACATATCCATCCTTAATTTGTAATTGTCTCTAATACCTGCATTAGAGTATCTGCAAATTCTTTCGGACTTTCCTGCGGTACAGTGTGACCCCAGCCGTCAATTAACTGCATCTCTTTTTTCGGCGCTGTAATTGTATGAAAATAATCTTCGGTATACTTTACCGGAGTAATCCAGTCACACGCCCCCGAAATAAAGCCTACCGGAATTTGATATTCTGTTCCATACGCATATACATCTTCGGTACTTATATAATCAAAAAGCTGGCTGTTTAACTCTACAAAATCTGAAAGGTTCTCTAACTGCTTTCCAAACCAGAACACATCATATACTCCCAGATAAGGAGATGTCAGTGCAGTCATTATATAATTGTTTTCCTTTTCCGGTACATGATAAGGTGACACATAACTTCTTAACTCAATCATATTTTCTAATGTTGCATCTGCCTGATATTTTTCAAAAGCAGCAATCATGGCAGTTGTATCATCTCCTTTTTCTTTGGCAACAGAAAGAGCATCTTCGTAAGCATAAATATCACTCCCGCCTGCCCCCATTTGTCCGACACCAACATAAGCTGCTACCTTATCTGGATGTTCGATTGCATATTTGCTCCCGACCATAGTGCCATAGGAATGTCCTACCAATATTACATTTTCCTGTTGAAATCTGTCACAAACATAATCGACCAAGGCATCCAAATCTGCCTGTGCCTGCTCAAAAGTTGCCGTATCATTATAAGGATCATTATCTTTATTTTTATAATAGGTTCTTCCGCAGCCTCGCTGATTCCATGCAACTACAGTATAGTCATCCTTAAGATAATTTGAAAATGCATATGTTTCCATTGTATCAGGACTTGCCGGACCTCCATGAATCCAAATAATTACAGGATTACTTACATCTTCTCCTCGAATCAGATAATACTGTTCCTGCCCACATAAATCAATATAGCCTTCTTCCTCAATTCCATTGGAACTATGTATACATCCCCTGATTGCATTATAGTTTCTGACTCCGATTATTATAGTAATCCCCCCGAAAACAATCACCAAAACAACAATCAATGCTATACAAAAAATTCTACAAATAATCCCTTTCTTTTTCTCATCATTAAAAACTTCCTTTTTGTGAGATAAATGAATACCTATATGACCAATTCCCAAAATAATCGTTGCCAAAAGCATGAAAAAGCTAGCGCCATAAATCCCTAAAGAGAAAAAAGCTACAACCGGCAGACTTGCTCCGGCAACCGGTATACCAAGAAAAGCCGAATAAAAATCCGTCATTTTCTGTTCACTGCGAAAATATCTAATCCAATAACCTTCATAGAAAAGCATCAACAAAACAGCCAGTACCAGCCATATTGTCCAAAGATTCGGTTCCCGCAGATTAAAATCAGAGAATATTAATGCCATAGCACAGACAAGTATTTCCCCGATTCTTTCAAACAGTAACAATACTTTATTTTCATTTACAACATATTTCTCGTAATCCTTCGGTTTGTGCTTTGTCCAAATTATATTGGGAATAAACAACATTAGCAGAAATATCAATCCCATATACGAAAATCCAAAATGAATCATTTTTATGCTCCTTATATTTTTTCAAGCCGACAAATTCAATATACACCAATGATTATACCATAACATCAGTTATCCCGCATCCATATTTTAAAGGGGCTGTAAAATAAGTCCCTAATATAAGAAACGCCAATTCCGGCAAATGTC